>OQVT01001620.1_pt1 | contig 14334 bp, 9 predicted proteins | sample 1691561 | NCBI WGS metagenome assembly OQVT01 (sample SAMN03418260, study PRJEB22391) | human gut metagenome | biome: human-gut; feature: organic feature; material: feces | host: Homo sapiens | place: Tanzania | collected 2013-01 | reverse complement strand
ACTGGATGCAGAAAAAGAAGTATATGTCAGCTTAAGACAGGAAGCGCTGTCAGCACTGAAAAACACGCATTTAGTTCCCGACGGATTGAACGTTATATGATTAACTACGAGTTTTTTGTCCGTAAAAGGTTTTTCTTCAAACGTCTTTTTCATTGCGGAATAAGAAGCAATCAGTTTTTTTTCTTTCGTTCTTAAATCCACGATAAAAATTCCGTCGTCGTCGGGTGCGTTTACGTCTGTAAACGGATCGGGAATATTACAATATCCGTACCCTTTGCGAAAATCGTATATACGACTGAAATTTACAGACGCGGCCTTGCCCGAATTAAAATTTATCGCGGCAAACGGACGATCGTATTCGTCGATTTCTTTTCCGTCGATACCTACGATTCGCGACACGTAGCCTTTACCGTCAAAATCGTTGAATATAACGGATTTACCGCTTTCATACCATTGCAACATCGCGCCTTGCTGGAAATTCCACGCCTTCGTTTCGGATATTTTGAAAAACGCCCCGTCTTTAACGTAGCCGAGTTCGGCGATATCGTCCGCCGTCGGCTCGCGGTCGAGAAATTTAACTCTGTGGGCAAGGTGTTTTTCTTTCGTTCCGTCGTAAGGTTGTAAATCGTAATATCCGAAAAAATATTGATACCCGTCCGACGGCGTTATAATCCTTTTTTCCATAATGTTTTATCTCTGTAAAGTCGGTCGCCGACGGGCAAAATCGTTTCGGCGGCGTCGCTACCGACTTTTATTTTTATTGCGCCTTATTGCAATTCGTCGATGTCGACGATTCTTTTTTCTTTTTTGGAACGCTCCGCCGCGAACACGCAAAGATGCCCGTTGACGGAATCTTCGAGCGAAGTGATCGATATGGAACTTCTGTCGCCGTTAAGGTACGCGACGAGATCGCGCATTATTGCGTAGTCGCCGCCGTTATGTCCGCCGAATTGTACGTTGTTCACGACTTCGGAATTTACGTCGATAGTCTCGGTTACTCCGTAAAAATTCGCGGGATCGGCGTCGTATTTCCTTAAAACGACAACCCCTTCTTCGAGTTTGCCTTCTATTTCGCCCTTATTGCCGACGATATGTATGTATCTGTCGGGCTTGGTAGCCCCGCCTACGAGCGTAAACGTCGCCTGAGAGCCGTTTTTGAACGCGACTATGACGTTCTGCCTGTCAACGATATTTCCGCCGGCAATATACGCGCACCTGCCGTAATTGTCGTGTTTCAGAAACTCTTCTTTTTCTTCGCGCGTTATCTCGTTAAGCGGCTTGTTCAGTTTATCCCAGACGAGAAACGGCATTACGTTAAGATCGAGATATTCGTGTTGCGCCGAATATCTGCAAGTCGCGTCGTATTTGCACTTATAACAAAACTCCGCCGCGTCTTTCGGCATATTGTCTTTGATAAATTCGCGCCTGCCGCCTATGCTCGAAACGTAATCGGGCGAAGTAGAATTGTTAAGCCAGCACATAATATCGAGATCGTGGCAACACTTGGCAAGCAAAAAACTCGATCCGCATTTTTCTTCGCTGTTCCACTTACCGCGAACGTACGACGCAAGATAATGCTGACGGCAGACGTGTTCGTTCATCTCCATAGTCATAATCTCGCCTATCGCGCCGGAATTTATCAATTCTTTGATTTTTTTATAAAACGGCGCGTAACGCAGAACGTGGCACACGAATATCCGCGCGCCTTTCTCTTCGGCAAACCGCTTGACGTCAAGCAATTCCTTTTCGTTAGGCACGATCGGCTTTTCGAGAAGAATATCGTACCCTTCGCGTAATATTTCCATCGTCGTTTCGTAATGGTACTGGTCCATAGTCGCGTTTACGACGAAGTCGCATTTAACTCCGCTTTTTACGAACTCGCCGAAATTCGCGAACAGTCTGTCGTCGGGCAGCCCGAATTTTTCTTTCGCTTCGAGTAATTTATACGCGTTCGGATCTACGACCGCCGCCACGCCGAATTCTTCGGGGCGTTCGAGCGCGTAATCCGCGTAAACCTGCCCCCTGTTGCCGTAGCCGACGATTACCGCGTAAAGTTTTCTTTTTTCCATAATAATATATCAGAACTCCGTGTTTATCAAGTGTTTATAATTTCATTCCCGCGGCAAATTCTCCGCCCTTGAAATATTTCATACTGATTGCCGACGTGCATACGAGCGGAATACACGATATAACGTACATCGCGTACATCGCGCCTTTCGCGTCGTCGCTCGAAAACGTACCCTGCAAACTCAGCATTTTAGGCATCATAGTCATTTTCGTATCGAGAATAAGGCTCGGCCATAAATAATCGTTGTAATACGAGCCGAAAACCCCTACGAAATGAAAGAGAATTATCGCTATGGACAGCGGAACGGCTATGTTAAGGTAAATGTGAAAGTCGTTCGCGCCTTCTATCTGCGCGCTTTCGTAAATCGAGCGCGGTTGCTGGCTGAAAAAGGTACGGAACAAAAACAACGCGCCGACCTGCCCGCCCGCAAAATTCGGTAAAAGGTAGCCTATATAGGTATCGCCGAGATGAAGGGTATTCATTACGAACGGAACGAGTATGGGCATACCCATTATCGACGGCAACAACATTACCGCCATAAACGCCATAAAGAAAAAATCTTTGCCGTAAAAGTCCTTATACGCGAATATATACGCAAGAACCGAACCGAGCAGACAGTTTACGAACGCGCCCGTCAAAGCGAGTATTATACTGCTTAAAAACGACGCGCCGACGCCGCCCCACGCCTTCGAGAAGTTGAACGAAACGTTCCCGCCGACGGTTTTTACCTTGGGCAACGAAAATACGTTCGCTATGATTTCGCCGTTGGATTTAAGCGAGTTTATGACCGTGACGAAGAGCGACATAAACGAAAATACCGTCGCGACGATTACGAAAACGCTTATGAAGATCTGAAAATCCAATCTGTAACACGCTTTTTTGATTTTCGTTTTCATCTTAATCTTCGAGACTCCTTTTCTGCTTTCTCAGATTCATAAACGTAGCGAAAAACAGCAACACGAAAATGACCGTGGCGTACGCCGAAGCCAGCCCGTAATTGTGGTTAAGCATATTCTGATACATTATGACGATAGGCGTACTCGTACCGTGATAACCGCTCGTCGTCGTGAACACCCTTGCGAAGTTCTGCAAAGAGTGAATGAACGACATTATGAATATATATTTGAGTTGCGGAACGATAAGCGGAATATCTATAAAGAACAGGCGTTTCCATATGCCTATCCCTTCGAGTTCCGCCGCTTCGTAATAACTCGACGGTATATTCATCATTCCGCCGTAAAAAATCAGATACCCGCCTACGAACGGGAAGCCCATAAGCAACACCGACCACTTCGCGTAAGCGGTATTGCCGAGAAAATCCACGGGCGTTCCGCCCAGCGACCTGATAATAAAATTCAACGCTCCGTATTCGGTGTCGTAAATACCCGTCTTCCAGATAAGCATACCCGCGACCGACGGAACGACGCCCGTTATAAACAACAGCGTTCTTATTGTGTTCGACAATCTCGCCCATTTCATTACCGACAGGAAAAACGCGAACAACAGCGGCGGACCGATCGCCACGAACAGGTCGAAAGCGAGAAACAACGCCATATTCCCGAACGCTTCGCCGGACTTCGGCGAAGTGAACACTTCTTTATAGTTCGCGAAATTGTTCCATATCATCGACGGGTTTTCAAGCGTGTAATCGTAAAACGACAACCGTATCGACGCCACCGCTTCGTAATAACAGAATATCACGAGCAGTATAAGCGACGGCAACATCGCGAGATATATGAGTTTTTGTCTGTATATCTTTTTTACGACCTTGATCGCCTTTTCCTGCCTGCGCCCGCCGACTATAACCGCCAGAATTACGACCGCGACAGCCGCGACCGCGCCCGTAAGGATACCCGCCGTCAACAATCCTTTGAAGGTCTTTTCGGAAAGTTTACGCGATATATCCGTAAAACCGAGAATATTCTTCCCCGACGCGCCCGTCGCGTACTTGTCGGTATAAACGTAATACCAGTCGTTTTCCGACTTACCCCGTACTATTTTGGAAATATCGAACTTAACCGACACGGTCAATTCTACTTTTCCGTTTTCAAGGTCCACGCGCGAAACGCCGTCCGAACTCTCGTGAAGAACGTGCGCCTTTTTAGCGCGTCTGTCGTAAAACACGGACTTATGCGCGGCGGGCGTGGATTTAAGATACGCCCCGCGCACGCGATCGCATTCCATAGTTTCGCCGACTTCGAGATAATCTATATCCGCCACGCCGAACGTGTGGATATATTCGTCCTGCGCGACGACGAAAAACTTACCGCTTTCTTCTACGAACGCCCCGCCGCGCGACGAGACTCCGTCTAAATTGAAATAAAAATACTTACTCTTGTCTATACCGTCTACGAGATACGACCTGCCCTGACTTTCGTCGTAAATTTCGTCGGAAAAGTCGAACGCTATTCTTAAAAACCCGCCGTCGTAAAGCAGGTAGACGTACCGCCCGTCGGAATCCAGACAATCGACGCCTGCCGCCATTTTTATCGCCGTAAGTTTGACTTTATCGTCGTTTTGCGTACAGGTATAAAGTTTCGTGGCGAGCGCGGCGGCGGATAAATCGTCGGCGGAATACCGCGTAAGCGACGCGACTTCCTGCCCCGAACAGACGATAAACAGATACCCGTCGCGTTCGAGCATATCCACGCTGTCGGCAGTGCCGCCGAATTTTACCGTATCGTCTATAACGAACTCGTCGCCGTTTTTCTTCGCTTTGAAAAGCCACGAATCGGATTCGCCTTCGGTAACCGTTATTAAGCCCCAGTAATTATCGCCGTCGCCTTTATAGAATTTACGCAAAATGCCCTTTTCAAAACCGACCTTTTCGCCGACCATTCCGACGAAATCGTAATATTTTTCGGGCGTTTTGCGCTCGTTCATCAACGCCACCGTTCCGTCGGAAGCGGCGTATAACCAGTCTCCGTCGGCGTAAGTTACGACTTCCACCACGTTGTCGCCGCGCGTTTTTATGATTTTATCCCGCGGCAGACAAACGACCGACGCGACGATCGTACAGATTGCCGCAACGAGAACGCCTACGGACGCGAACAACGCGATTCCGGATTTTCCCGCACGAAATTTCTTCGGTCGCGAAGCCCCTATTTGCTCTTCCAAACTTAATTACCCCCCGTATTGATAGCCGTTGCCGGGATACTTATAGCAATTTACGTTCCATTTCTGCGCGGTGGCGTATTCGTTCCAGCCCCTTAAAAGAGCCGCCGCCCAGCGCGTTGCGAAAGCGTCGGTATCTATCGCGTCTCCGCCCGTACCGGCAAGATAATTCATATAGAGTTCGTTTCTCGTATCGGGCAGGTTTTTGTTGCCGCCGAGATTGAGAATCATATTACGGACGAATTCGTTGTTATCCGCAAGACCGGTAAACGTAATTTTATCCGTCGCGAAAAACGCCTTCCAGTTTTCGGGTATTTTAACGAGATTGTTTTTCACGAGAGTCAACCCTTTGGGCGTAACCGACGTTTTACTCAACGCGTCGTAATAAATCGTCTGCCCGTAAGGCGACATAACGAATTTCATAAAGTCGAGATTGAGCGCGTCCTGCGCGGAATCGTGGTCGATTATCGACAAATACCCGCCGTTACCGCCGACGTCTCTCGTCAGAGTGTTTTCGGGTACGAAACCGCCCTTGCTTATCATTTGCGGATAGTCGAAAAAGTCTATTTCGAAACCGTCGCTTTGACTGCTTAAAAACCCGAGCCCCGACCCCGAATAGTCGAGAATTATCTGCGGATCTTTTTTACCGTTCGTCTGCGTCTGGAATCTGTTACGCATCTCTTCCATAGTCGTCTGCTTCGCGCCCGACGGAAGAAACGCTTTCATCTTCTCGAACTGCCCGATAAACTCTTTGAATTTCGCGCTTTTCGCGCCGATATACTTATCCGAAGATTCTTCAAGCACCTTATTGAAAAGCCAGGTATAATCTATCGCGTAATTGATATCGTTTTCGGGATTTTCTGAAGTCGGATCGTAAACGTAACCCTTATTCTTCATTATTCCGTCGTACTCGTTTCTGAAATAATAATCGCCGTAAACCCTTAACAACCACGAGAAGGTGTATTCGCCTATACTGTCTTTCGTGAGCGAAATTCCGAGCGGGTTGGAATAGCCCGCTTTCTGCATACACTCGCAAAGCCGTATTAAGTCGTCCCAGGTAACGGGGTTGCCGACTTCGCCGTTCTTGTTGACGTAACCCTGCTCTCCCGCCGCGCGCAACGCGACGGTGTTGACGAACCACGCGGTCAACAGACTTTCGGAGTTCATTATATAAGTGCTGGTGTTAGTGCCTGTTTTATCGGTAATATACGCGTCTTCTTCGATTACGTTGCTCCAGGTCTTGTTCCCCGCGTAAGCGTTTCTGCCGTTTACGTAGGTGTACATATTTATGCAATGCTTGTTTATAAGGCTCGAAACTATATTGCCCTGAACTATATCCCAGTCGGTGTTCTTGTTCGTGATCTGGTAAGTGAGCGCGTCTTTATACGTTGCCGACGAATAATTGTCTTCGTACAACTTGACCGTAACCGCGCCGCTGTGCAAACGTTCGTATTCTCTCGCCAACGCTCTCCAACCGGGCTGTAACCCGTTGAAAACTATTACCACGTCTATTTTGCCTTCGCGCTGAACGATTTTTTCTTTGACGGGATAATAAGCGGAGTTGAAATCGCTGCCGAGATCGAGCGGCTCTACGCTGATCGTATCGGTCGGCTCGTCCACGCCCGGATTCGGATTGGTCTTTTTAACGCAACCGACGGTCGCCGAAAGCATTACGGCGGCTGTAAGCGCGGATATTACGGATAATTTTCGTTTAGAAACTCTTTTCATAAAAATCTCCTGTACCTTCCTATTAGTAATATTTTTCGTTATGCGGTAACGACTCTGAACGTTCTGCCAACGGAATTTTGAGCGAAAACGAACGTATAAGTGAGTTTTTCGTTCTCGCAAAGCACGCCGTACCCGTCGTAACCGAGTTCCGTTGCGTAGTCGTAAGGAATCCATTCCCCGTTTACCTTTTCGTAAATTTTCGGTCTCGTAAGCAGGTCGAATCCTTGCGCTTTGACGGCGTAGTTCACTTCCGCGCCGTCGCCGTAAGTTCCGCCGCTGATCGTAAATTCCGCAACTCCGTTCTGCGCCGCGACGGTAGGTATCCAGGTATCGGCAACGACCGTACCTACCGACGCGTTAATCGTAATCGCGTTTTTAACGCTGTCGTTGTATACCTTTATTACGTTGTCGCAATTATCCTGCCCGACAAGCCCGTACGGCAACAACACGACGTCCACGCTTATTTTGTCGCCCTTTTTGAACGACACCGATCTGTCGAGCGTAAGGCTTCCGTAATTGAGTTCCCCGAAAGTCGGGTTGGATCTGAAATCGTTAAGGAACGCAAGCCCGACGTCGGATTTTTGCCCGTCGGCTATAATCGAATAGTTCTTTATTATGCAACCGAAATTGCCCGTTTCGTCTCTGAGCGCGGACGGCAACCCGTAATAAGTAAAGTACGAGCCGTTTTTATTGAGTTTATATATCGCGGCGTCGCCCTTTCTCGTCGGGTTGGTAAGTTCGATATGATTGCCGTTTTCGTCAAGGTACGCCGAATTTTTATACGTTCCCTTTCTGCCGTCGAAGCCTATTATGCTGAACGCTTCGTTATCGATATAGGTATCTTCAAGGAAGGTAAATTCGATAGTGTAATACGTTCTCGACTCGTCTTTCTGCGGCATTTCGACGTGCCGCATAGAATACGCGTAACTGCCGTCTGACGACAGATACGAATAGGTAAGGTCGGCGTAGGTAAGCCCCGAATACGCTATATCCGAACCTTTATAATTGCCCATAGACAGACCGTAATTCCCCGTCGGCGAACAAAGCGTTCCGACGGAATTGTACTGCGGATCGCCCGTCTGCGTATTATCGTCCGCCCAGAAATTGCCGCTGCAACCCCTGAAATCGGGCAATACCCAGGCAACGCCGAATCCGCCCTTCGCGCCCGCCGAAAAATACGGAGCGATACAGTTGGTTTCGGTTACGCCCGTAGACAAGTGGTAATACGATATAAAATATTCGATAGACGAAAGTTGTTTAAGATCGAAATTGCCCCATTTCTGATACGCGTTTACAACGGTAAATTCGTATTCTTCGTTCGCCTTTACCGCAAGCGGCATTATCGTCTCGCCGTACTTCGCGTCGGACGGATTATATATCGGCTCTTCTTTTTCGTGTCCGAAATTTTTCCCGACCTGCAAGGGTATCGGCAATAATTTTTCGTCTTTGTCCGCGACCGCCGCGCCTTCTAACGGAAAGACCGTTTTTATCGAAATGTATATAATTCTGTCGTCTTTCGCGCCGCTTACTTTAACGCTTTCGAAATACTTTTTCTGCGGTTGTTTGTAGTACGACTCGTTAAAGCCCTGCCCGTCTATCGTAAACTCGTACGCGCCGGTCAGTCGGTTATATCCGACGAATCTCGCGCCGTCTTTGGCTTCTACGGACACGTTCTTTTCGGTAAACAACTCGGTTTCTTCCGCGTACGCTTTCCTTATTCCGCCGAAAGAATGAGTTTCGTCGGTATAAAGCCTGTTCGCAAAAGTTTCTTCGTCAAGCGCGGATATTCCGTCTAACGGAAGATACTGCCTTATAACGTAATTTTTCGCGTTGACCGTTACCGAGACTTTCGTACCTTGCCCGACTGTTATCAGCCCGACGACTCCCGCCTTTGCGATATTAAGCCCGATATATCCGAGATTGTCGAAAGTATACGTGCCGTTTTCCAACGCGTTTATCACTTCGTCGCCGTCGCGGAGTTCTATCCCCGCGACTCTCGACCTTTTAACCTTTACTTCATACCCGAATTCCGTAAGATAATTCGTCTTGTCTTCGGCGATGATGCGGTATTGCTGTTGAGTGCGGTCGGAATAGGTATGATACGCCTTTTCAAGATGAAGCGGCACGGCGTCGTCGAAACTCATATCGCGAACGTAAGTAGAGTAATAGTAATAACCGAGTTTGGTCGTGTTTACTCTCGCGTCGGTCGGTCCGTCGCTGCCGTAATAATACTCGCCGCCGTACACGACGTAAGCGTCCATAGTATTGTAAAGATATTCTTCGCCCTGCTTGTTACGGAAACTCGAAACGAATTTTTTACCCGAAAGTTCGTGGTATAAATCCGTATTCCTGTTAGACACGACGTAAGCGTTTCTTTCGTCGTCGACGTAATACGCCTGTACTCCGTTCGCGTATTGGTTTGATTTAGTAACCGTCTCCGATAACGCGGTCTGCCCCGTAAGGTCGACGACCTTTTTTTCGGGAATTACGCTCGGCGTCGGTTCGGGGTTGGGCTTGCCCGAAGACTCGCCGCAACCCGCCGCTCCCGCTGCCAGAATCAGAGCCAGAAACAACGCAATGCCTTTTCTCATTTATTTAAGTTACTCCTATTTTTTTATAGATTTAACGTATGCGACAGTAATCGTCGGATTTTCTGCCGAAGTGTTAATCCCCACTATATCTATACGGAAACCGTTTATAACGGTATAAGCGAAATTCAACGAAGACGTTCCGCCGGCATACGATAAATCATATGTCATAATAGCGTATTCTCCGTCTTGTACAACACTCCACCCGTGAGTGGATACACCGCGGAATAGGGTATACGGCTTTCCATAATTATCATTGCTACCGCCTTGTCCGTCTAACACGTAAGCACCGAATGTGTGAATATCAACCCTGTTAACGCCGTTAAGTTTTAACTTTATTTCTATTCCGTTGGTGTCGTTCATAGCCAAATTCAAGGCTTTTTTGTGTATAAACGAACCCTTTACACCTGCCATGGTAAGAGTTCCGTCGGCGTTTAACGTCGTACTCGCTCCTTCCATGGGCGTAAATTGTTTGAGCATTGCGCCGTTGAAATAAACGTAATCGGAAAGTTTGACGTAAACGTTCGTGTCTTGCGTTACGGCGGTGTTTGCTATATCGAATACCTGCGTAAACGCCGCGTCCGTATAATAGCCGACTATCTGCCTGCCGAGCGCGCCTTCTTCGTCTTTAAGCGCGGGCGCGGTCTCTTTCGCTTTCACGGAAATCGTTTTTTCTATGCCGTCGCCGATAAAGTTGACGTTAAATCTGCTCTTCGACCATACGGCGTTGACGATAATATCCTGTTGAACGTTGGTATAATCGCCGCTTTCCGCAGTCCAGCCGGAAAGGTCGTATTCTTTTTTGACCGCGTTCGGAACGGACACGTTCGCGCCGCTTTTTGCAACGGTTTTCTTTACTACCGCTCCGTCGCTTAAAAACGTTACGTTATAACTGTCGACGGGGTTTGCGATACCGCTCGTATCCAAGCCGAGCGATTTAAGAACGCCTGCTTCAACGCCCGTAAACGCGTCGGGATATTTTCCGATCTGGGTTTTAAGGCTCGCAAGTTCTTCCGCGCTGCCGACCGTTACGGGCGCGGCGTGCGCCGAAGGCTTTAACCAGCCGTAAGGCGACGACTCGCCTAACAAAGCGTTACAATAATCGTGATTTACGTCGAGAATCGCCTTATTAAGGACTTCGCGTTGAGTACGCGTGTTATTCTCTATATCGCCGCCGAAGAAAGAAGCGAAAACTTTATCCTTGCCGTCCGCCTGAATAACGCCCACGCCTACGAAAGCGTATTCCTGCAAATCCTTAGCCGCAAGGTTGGCCATACAGCCGTTGGCATAGTAATATTCGCCGTCGCGGTAGATTTTGCTTTCGTCAGCCGCGCCGAAAGTAATATCCAACTTACTCGTCAGATTTTCGGGATGATAGTTACCGTCTTTATCCTTAGTCGCTTCGAAGAACGTACGCGGAGCGATACGAATGGTAAGCGCAACTTTGTTTTCGGCATCGTCGGTTACGATATAATCGTACGCCTTTTTGTCCATTTTGGCTACGAATCGCAGACCGTCTTTCGTCAAGCCCGCGCTCGCGCCCTTTTCCATCGTGAAGGTATACCCTTCCTGTAAAACGTTCTCTGCGGCGGACGCGGCGTAGGTTTCATTGAAAACCGCGCCCAAGCCCGCGACTATCGACAGAGAAAACGCAACTGCTAAACACGCCAAGGTTTTACGTTTCAAATTTCTCTTCATTTTAACATCTCCCCACCGAAAAAATCGATTGCGTCTTTCGTCACGTCCTTCTCGTCCATTGCCGTCGACGTTACGATGACGTCTTGCGCTTGCATAAACAGGCAACACGTCGGTTTAGAATAAACTAACTTATCCTTCATTTTGTTTTTTCCTCCTGATATTTATTTTTCGGGTTCGGTTTCCCGAACGCTTATTACCTTTATCGTCTTTATAAAATCTACGCTTTTTTTAAGCGACCGTTTTTATTTCTTTACGATTTTGACGTAATCTATCGCTACCGAAGAGTTTTCGACGGAAGCGTTCACGCCGACTATATCGATACGGAATCCGTTTATAAGGTTCAATACGAGATTTTTAGCCGTCGCTCCGCCGGCGTAGGCAAGATCGTACGTCATAATGACGTAATCTCCGTCGTTTACCACGCTATAACCGTAATCGGCGTTTGCTCCGCGGTATCTGAATGCTTCTATATAATCAGTCGCGGTAGCGTTTTTGCCGTCGAGCGTATAATTTCCGAACAAATACAGGTCGAGCCTGTACACGCCGTTCTGTTTCGCCCTGATCTCAATGCGGTTCGCGCCTTCTACGGCAAGGTTAAGCCCTTTTTGATGAATGAATTTGTTTACGTCCGCGCCGAGCAGCGTCAGCGTTCCGTCGGCGTTTAACGTCGTACTCGCTCCTAACACGGGCGTAAATTGTTTGAGCATCGCGCCGTTGAAATACGCGTAATCGGAAAGTTTGACGTACACGTCGGTATCGGCGATTACGGTCTTCGTAAAGTCTACTTCGTCGGTAAACGCCGCGTCGTAATAATATCCCGCTACCTGCCTGCCGAAAGCCGCGTCTTCGTCTTTCAGTCTCGGTACGTACGAGCCGCTTGCCGTTTTTTCGGTACGTTTAAGCGTGCCGCCGACGTAATACCTTACGGATAAATCGCCTTCGGGTATTACGGTTTTGGTCTTTATATGCTCTATAATCATTTTCGGTTCGGATTCGGACGCGTCCGTCGCGACTATATCGAATCTGATACCGATTATCGTGTCGAGAATCAGGTCCTTAGCCGCATTGCCGTTGGCATAGGCAAGATCGAACGTCATAACGGTATATTCTCCGTCGGTCGTCGCGGTATAACCGTAATCGGCGTTTACTCCGCGGTATCTCAGTCCGCCCTTCTTTTCGTCGTAATCCGTGCCGACTTTGTTTTCGCCGTTAAGGGTATACGCCCCGTAAATCCAGACGTCAACTCTCGTAACCCCGACGAGTTTCGCCCGAATTTCAAGTTCTCCCATTCTGTTTACGGAAAGATTAAAGCCTTTTTTGTAGACGTACGCACCGCCTTTCCCCGCGACGGTCAGAGTTCCGTCGGCGTTCAGCCCGCCCGTAACGTTGATTTTATTAAATCCGTCGAGCATCGCGCCGTTAAAGTAAACGTAATCGGAAAGTTTCGCGTAAAGATACGTCTCTTCGTCAACGGTCGAGCCGAATTCGTACTCGCTACCCGCGTCAAAAGTCGGGGCGGTATAATAACCGAGTACGCGTCTGCCTACGACTATATCCGCGTCGTCGGGGCGATTGAAAGTTTCGCCTACGGGTACGGATATCGTTTTAACACGCTTATCTTCGGCGTAAATATTTACGTCGTTACTCGTCGACGCGGGTTTTTTACACGCTTTGACGTATTTTACGGTAATCGCGGCGTTGGAATAATCGCCTACTACGTCGAGACGGAAGCCGTTGAGCGCGGCAACGTCTTTTAACGGAGCGGAAAGAATGCCGTCCTTATACCCTTTCGGGCGGGTAAGGTCGTAAACTATATGCGTCCAGCCTTCGTCGTCTACGGTTATTTCCGCGCCGTAATCTTTCGCGCCGACGCTCTTCGTTATTTCGTTAAAGTCGAATTGATCCGCCACGGGCATACCCTTGCCGTCCGTCGCGTACCAGTATATATCCGCGCGCAAGCCGCTGCCAAGTTTGCATACGAGTTCGAGAAGTTCGTAACCGTTCGTCGCGAAATTAAGATCTTTCGCGTATATAAAACTCTTCGGGGTGGCGTAGGTTATCGTTACGCTTTTCCCGTCGCGGGCAAGCGAAGCGGACGCGCCGTCTTTACCGTCCGTCATAGAAAGGTATCTCGGCGTAAAATAAACGTAATCGGATAATCTGACGTAAATATCGGTATCGGCGTTGATGGGAGTATTAAAATCGAATTCCGTAGTAAAATCCGCGGAAGTATAGTAGCCGAGTACTTCGTAGCCCTTGAATTGCTCGTCGCATTCCGTAGCCTGCAACCCCGCTTTTATTCTGGTCGTATACGTCGGGGTTTCCGCCGCGCCGTTATAATAGTTTACCGAGTATTGCATATTCGCCTTCCACTTGGCGTAAAGCGTCATGTCCGACTCGACTTCGTCAAAATAGAAATCCCATTCCGTTTCGTAAGTCTTTTCGGTATACCAGCCGACTATTTCCCACGTTTCGGCGTACTCGCCCGTAACGAAAACCTGCGGCTCGCTTATTCTCGAACCGCTTTCGGCTTTTTTTGGTAAAACTTTCGTCGTCGCCAGATCCGTGCAAAGATCGAACGTAACGGTATACGTCTTCTTTGCGGAAGGAACGTCGGAATTATCCACACACCCCGCAAGCGCGAACGCGCCGCAGGCAAGCGCCGCAAGCAAACTCACGATAAAGGTTTTACGAAATATTCTCTTCATTGAATTTTTCTCCCCCGTTTCCCGATGAAAAATTTTTCTCACGGAATAATACCGCTTATATCGGTATTTTAACCTATAACGAATAAAAAATCTATATCGAAAGCCCCGTTCTTTGTGTCAAAACTTCACGTCTTTATAATCTGCAATTTTTCGCAATTGAAACCTTAACCCGCCGAAATTGCTTTAATTTTCACAAATTTATTGACTTTTTCTTAAAATCGGGTATAATATTCTTTGTCATTATTTATCGGAGCGGCTGAAAACTATGCAAACACCGTACAACGTTGACAAGGTAGATTTATTTTATCAGACCGAAGCGGACGACAATTTTCATATATTCCTTAAAAAAGAGCCGTATCTGCTGGGTGAATGATAAAACATCGTTGTATCTGAATCCGATTCGCTGACGGATTACAAAAGGGATTGTAAT
>OQVT01001618.1_pt1 | contig 14336 bp, 13 predicted proteins | sample 1691561 | NCBI WGS metagenome assembly OQVT01 (sample SAMN03418260, study PRJEB22391) | human gut metagenome | biome: human-gut; feature: organic feature; material: feces | host: Homo sapiens | place: Tanzania | collected 2013-01 | reverse complement strand
AACAATCGCGCAAACGCCTTTTAATTATTGAATTTTTATTTGCCGAAAATGACTTTACCGAGCGAAGCAACGCCGCCGGCGATACCGAACGAACCCGCAAGGATCGCGCCGATGCCGAGTTTAACGTAGTCGCTGTCCATTTCGGATAACTTCTTGGTGGTAACGTTCGTGGTGCTGCCTGCCGTCGTAGTTGTCTGAATAGTCGTAAGGCTGATAAGGCAGAATACGAATACCGCGCCCGCTATAAGCAGAACCGCACCTACGAACGCCATAAGTTTCGAGTTGCCGATTTTAGCAAGCGAAAGTACGACGAAGACCAAGCCGAGAACGATGAAAATCGCCGCAAGGCAGGTAAGGAAGTTGAACTTGAAAACGGTTTTAACGGTAATGCCCAAAGCCGTGTTTTCGCTGATTACGCCGCCGAAAGCAATTTTGAATACGCTGTAAGAGTCGTACTTGTCGCTACCGCTCTTGATGTCGACGCCCGAAAGGAACAACATAATTACCGCAACGAGCGCGAAAAGAGCCGCGCCGAAGCCAAGGAGTTTAGAGATTTGATTACAATTTTTTCTTGATTTTGCTGCCATAAAGCAAGCCCTCCTAAAACAATTGACTACATTATACTATACGGCGAATAACTTTTCAAGCGTTTTTAAGAAATTTCGAAAAACTTTTCGTTTTTATGCGCACTTACCCGATACCGCGTATATTATAAAAAAATCGCCGCGCGCGTTCGACGCGGTTGACTTGAAAGGCAAATAATGCTATCATTATTATATGATTACGGCGTATAAAGAGATTAAAAACGAAATAACCGAAGAAACGGTAATCGAACGCTCGCGGTTTATCTGCTCGCTTAAAAAGGCGGAAAACGAAGCGCAGAAGGCTGACCAACTCAAAACCATTTTTGTGCAGAATATGAGTCACGAAATACGGACGCCACTCAATGCCATTGTGGGATTTTCCAATGTGTTGACTACCATGGGCGACGATATTAGTGAGGAAGAAAAGGTGGATCTGAGCCATCGTATCTTGGAAAACTCGGAGATGCTCAGTACGCTGGTCAACGACATTCTCGACCTGACATCTATTGAGAGTGGACGCTATGAAATGAAGATGCAACCGGTTAAAGCCAACACCATCTGCCGAGAGGCTATGGATGCAGTACGCCAGCGATTGACGCCAGGAGTAAAACTTGAGTTCAAAACCTCATTGACCGATGATGCCATTGTGGTGGTCGATCGACTCCGCACGGTGCAAGTGCTGGTCAATCTGCTGAGCAACGCAGTAAAAAACACAACCGAAGGAAGTATCACTCTCGATATGCAACACATACACGGTTTGCTGCGCTTTGTAGTTACCGATACTGGTGTGGGTGTGCCACCTGAGAAAATGGACGAGATCTTTGAGCGTTTCAAAAAACTCGATGCTTTCAAACAAGGTTCGGGACTCGGTCTTTATATCAGTCGTACTATTGCAGAGAAAATGGGAGGCAGCGTTGATATTGACCGGCAATACACTCCTGGCGCACGCTTTGTCTTTACCATTCCCGACAGACAAGCATAACACACCGTAGTCAAAAGGATAGGCAGAAGTGAAAACGAAGGATGAAATCCATTGATAAATTTGGTAGTTCGCTCGCTTTTTAGTAATTTTGCACTCGAATTGGTTCCGTAGCTTAGCTGAATAGAGCGTCAGATTCCGGTTCTGAAGGTCTTGGGTTTGAATCCCAACGGAATCACCAGAAGGAGAGAATCAGCAATGGTTCTCTTTTTTATTTGTATTTAATGAGGTAGAAACACACACTCTCTAGTGATGAGCCATTTGGCAAAGGTCATGGCATGGCGGCTGGGAGTAGCCTCCATGAGTTGCAGCATATCGCTTTGAGGCAGACTTTATGCGGATGGTTCGAGTTTTCTGCCATGACTATTCCTCCTCTTTACCGTTTAATGTAACCCCGGCATATAGTCCACCACCAACACCAATTCACGCTGCACCGGCTTCAAGGCAGGCTCAATGGTCTTGGTCAACACGGGAAGAATCTCTTTCTTGATGATTTCTTCCTCAAGTTCGCTGGCCTTTTGCTCAAGGTCATCGTTTACCGGAAGTCCTTCTTTGCGAAGGGTCTCCATGGCTTTATATAGATCGTCTAATCGGCTCATAACTTATATTCTTTTTTAATCAAGTCAGCATCCTGATCATTTTTGAGTGACTCATAATGTTCTTTTGCCTGTTGAGTAATCTTCAATAAGGCATTCTCAGGATTGTTTTTTGCATCGAATTCCTGTTTTCGGAGATCCAATGCATCAGACAAAACTGGTATTGCAATCTTCTGACTTGTATTTTTATTATGTCTTAAAACCTTAATAGGAACCTTGTTGTCTATCAAATCTACTAAATCATCAAATGTTGGAAGATTGAAATCAGTTACAACTACAGCAGAAATAGCATCGGCAATATCAAGAAAATCATCAGCATTACTAACAATGCGATATTCTCTCTCCCCAGCCCATTCTTGCGTTTTAGTAAACATCAATTCCTGTTTATGCTTTATGATGAATCTACGAATATCATTGCTACTCCTAAGATTTGTGTCAAGCTCAATATTACCAGGTATATACTTTTTATAGCGTATAATTCCCTTTAGCATTGACTTTGTGAATTTAATACGGTCAAAATCCAATTCAAGACAAACCCCCTTTCGTTTATCTCCATAAAGACCCCACATAAGAGTTGACATAGAACCTTTTAGATATGTATCCTTATCCATTGTCAAACTGATTTGCTTGTAGGATTTGCGAAGATCATCGAAAGCAAAAACAAGTGGAATTTGTTGATGATTACCTGCTGTTATGGAATAATCAGACTCCAAAATATCGTTCACTCCTGTCATTTCTCCAAACTTTAATGACTTGCTTTGCCATATTAGTTTGAATGTATCAAAAGATGTAAAATGATACAGAGTTTTATATCTTTCCTTACCCTTTAATTGAGTCCCTGGAAATACTCCTTGTCCAAAGATTATTGTTCTCATTTGATTATATCTTAAAGCCGTTCAAAATAGAGTTTGTAATATATCAACAAGTTAGTTGTACACGAATTAATATAAATACACTACTGTCCGAAGAAAATCCAGTTTTAGTTAAATAAGTTGTTGAATTATAATGATTTACAGCGATAGAATTTTTACTCGATTTGATCTTGTACTTTTGCATTTGATAATAATGCAAGGTCAAAATCATATGCATCAAGGTAAGAGTATCTTCGCCCAAATCATGTCTCTGTTCCCAGAGTATTTCTTCCGCCAGTGCGTAGCTCGGTACAATGGCGACCGTCACAAGATTAGGTTCAGTTGTCGTGACCAATTCATGGTCATGAGCTTCGCACAACTGACCTCCCAACAGAGTCTCCGCACGAATTTTGGCCTGCGCCTTATTCCACGCTCTACTCTCAGCGAGATGAACGAGAAAAAGGACTGGAGAATCTATCATGATCTCGCCCAATACCTTATCAAGAATGCAAGAAAACTTTATGACAACGACTACTATCGTCTTGATATCGACGAGATGGTGTATGCCTTCGACAGCAGTACGATTGAGTTGTGTCTTAAACTGTGTCCCTGGGAAGAACTCCATCATGGCAAAGGTGCCTTTAAGATGCACACGCTGCTCAGTCTCAGAGGCAGCATACCCACATTCATCCATTTGACAGAGGGTAAGGTACATGACAGCCCGGCGATGGATGAGTTGCCTATCGAGGCCTTCGCCTATTACTAGATGGACAAAGGCTACATCGACTTTAAGAGACTCTACAAACTGTTTCATCAGCAGCATGCTTTCTTTGTCACCAGAGCCAAGAGCAACATGAAGTACGAAGTCATTGGTGAAAGGCCTGTTGATTATATTACCGGTCTCATTAGCGACCAAGACATCCGTCTTACAGGCCAGTTGACCTCTAAATGGTACCCAGAGTCGCTCAGGATGGTGGCTTATGAAGATTATGTAACAAATAATGTTTGCACATTTCTTGCTAATGATTTCAATCTTCCGGCACTCACAATCGCAGAACTTTATCGCGAGAGATGGACTGTCGAGACGTTCTTCAAATTCTTGAAAGGCCGCCTTTATATAAAGTCCTTCTATGGCACGACGCGCAATGCCGTTTACACACAGATTTGGATTGCTATGTGCAACTACTTGTTGCTTGTTATTGCCAAGAGACTCTTTCATATTGAGTGCGATCTTTATATTCTGGTCCAATCGATAGGTTTTGTCCTCTTCGAGAAGGAGCCAATCAATGAGATTTTTAAACGTAGTAAAACAATTAATCAAGTCCAAGATGATGGTCAACTTTCATTATGGCCAGATTTCTCCGGACAGTTATTTAATCCCCATGAAATCGCTTAGGGGCTTAATCTTTGCAATATAGGTGTTACCAGATTCTTTTAGGTTAGGACGTTGCTTAATTTGTATTGGCTTTGAATTGTCAAAACGCAATACAATATAATATGCTGCATGTGATGGCTTGAAACCATATTCTTCTAAGGTTTCTTTTGTCCATATATTAAAATGCCCTTTAGATTTTAGCTTATACATTTCACAGTCCTCTCCGTTTGTATGAAGTAGAACATAAGACAGCCTTTCAAACCCAGGTGTGATACAAAGAGAACCTTTTGAGTCGCCAGCACGAAGATAACATATACCAGTCTCAATCATCTTCTTTTTAAGCTCCTCACGACAGTGATTTACCATAACAGTTACCTCCTCTGGATTTTCTGCCATTTTTTTTAGAATCTTGGTAGCTGTTTCTTTATCTTCGATTTCTTGTTTTCGTCTTATACCATAATCAAGAAAATTTTGGCTTTGGTCTATTCCTATAAATTTTCGACCTAAAAGATTAGCCGCAATTCCTGTTGTGCAACTACCTGCAAATGGGTCAAGGATTAAGTCTCCTTCATGCGTAGCTGACAATATTATTCTATATAATAGCCTTAGTGGTTTTTGCGTCGGGTGCTTACCACAAATTCTTTCCCAATTACTTGGAGTTGGTATTTTCCAGGCGTCTGTCAACGGTTTTCCGCCATTCAGTTGAACCATAAGTTCGTGATTATAGCAATGTTTCCCATGTTGCGATTTACGTGCCCAGACTATAATTTCAGTAGAGAAAGTAAGATGTTGACCATCTACTATATCCCGAGGATTTGATTTTTGCCAAGAAACTAAATTTATAATTCTGAATCCATTCTGTATTAGGATGCGTTCAACAGAAAATATATTATGGAATGTTCCTGTAATCCAAATGGTTGCATCTGTTTTCATTTTCTTGCGGACTTCTTTTATCCACTTTTCATTGAACAAATCTATATCTTCTGTAGAACGACATCTGTCCCAAGCACCTTTTTCGAAGTGTATGTTTCTGCCTACAATATTCATTTGTTTTCCACTAGATAGAAAATATGGAGGATCGGCAAACACCATGTCAATAGAATTGTCTTCTAGCTGTTCTATTAAAGATAAACTATCGCCATTATACAAGCAGAAATCATTACTTATGTAGTAAGGCTGTTGCATATTAGTCTTCGTTAGAATGGTCGTTTATGAAAGACGTTACCAAATCTTTTATTGTTTGTTCTGCATTATCTATGCCAACCAAACTTATCAACTGTTCATAATCATCGATTTCATTGTCTGTAAAAGTAATGACTATCTTACGTTCGTTGTTTCCTGCAATATGAGTATAGTTTTCGGGATGAGCCCAAAAGCAATTTTCACAGAGTTCCACATCCTTGATTGTCCAGTTAGGACAGTGCTCGCAAGTCCAAGATTTGGCTCTATTCGCAGAAGAACTGAGTAGCATGTAGCAATCTATGTCGCTTTCATCTTGTTCGCCGCCTATCTCATATGGAACTCGATGGTCAACTTGCAAAAGCCTTTCCTCCATTGGCTGAAGATAAATAAAACAGACTGAACCATGTTTGTCAATTAGAGCCTTCTTTAATGCTTCAGAAAGTGCAGTTCTACCTGCCACCTTGGATATTTTATTGTCGGAAAAAACAGGATCACCGAACTTGTAGGCACCAATTCTTTTCCCTTCACTACTTTTTACATTATAGGTAACCAGATTTACTCCTCGTTCCCTTACGTCTCTTGCCGCTCTTGGTGCATGTTTATATCCGTATTTATTTTCCAGTTCTTCAGTTGTAATAAAGCCATACTTTAAAATATGCTGTATAACTGTTGCGGGCCGCTTATCTGTTATCGAGTTAAGCTTCTCAAGTATTTCCTTTGAATATTTCATTATGTAAATAATAATTGATTGTGAACTGTTGGTTGTACTACATCTTGAAGATTTGCGCTTAGATATAAAGCCTCAAATGTAACTTCTTTCTTTCCAAGTAAAAGAGCCTGACTTGAAAGGCCTGCATTGAGCATTACTTTTCTTAGTCCCAAATCATTAGGCAAATCGTTACCATACTTTTTATCTCCGCAACTTCCATCATAGCTGATAATGTAGTCAATACCTCTTCTATTGAGATCTTCCAAGCTTTCGACAAACTCATTATAATCTATGCCAGAAAAATAGCGATTGTCTCTAGTTGCGCAAACACCTTGATACGGAGGATCCATATATACAATGTCACCAGGTTGAGCCATCTGCAATACTTCTCGATAGTCTATTGAAGAGAACTCTGTCCTATTTTTCAAGTAGCTTGAAATGCGGAAGATATTTTTTGATAAGTTTGCAGGAGAAACACCTTTGCGCCGTTTGTCCGGAGATTGGTTGAACTGGCCATTGCCACTATACCTAACAGAACCTTTTACACATCGGGCTAAAAGATACAACATATTGGCGGCGCATTGATTGCCACTATTAAAGTCATCACGCACTTTATAGTAATGTGCAACACTACCTTCATTAAAAGTCAACTGCTCGCTCCAGACCCTTGTGTAATCATCGAGTAGACGCTGAGGATTGTTGATTGCTTCCTCTAGCACACTAACAAGAGGTGTATTGAGGTCATTTAAACGATATAACTGAGCTTTATTCAGTCTTGAAACAGCTATTGTAATTGCAGCCATACCTGCGAAAGGTTCAATTAAACGATTGAATCTTTGAGGAAAATACGGCAGTATCTGAGGAGCTAGATTTCTCTTAGAACCTTGATATTGAACTATATGAGGTACACTACCATTCATCTTGTTTAAATAATATAATTAAAAATTAAAAGGAATCATTGTTAATGAATAATAATTTCCCAATTATCAAATATGATTCGCTATATTTAGAGATAGCAATAGGGGGAATATTGCGAATTAGATCAAGCCTAAAGGGGTAGATGTGAGTTTTGTCCCAATTAGAAGTTCTCTAATATCCACTTCAAGAAGTTGAGCTACCCTTTCTAATGTTTGCAAATCTGGTTGTGCAGCATTAGAGCACCACTTACTTACAGTACAATTGCTTTTTCCCAATTGCTCTGCAAGCCATTTCCCTGTCCTCTTTTTCTGTACGAGAACAACTTTGATTTGATTTAAATCCGCCATATAATAGTTTTAACTTGAACGCAAAGGTAATAAATAAAATCGACAATCTATTATCATTAAGATAGAACATGTATAAAAATTACTAAATATGAATTCAACTGAATAGAAATCAGCGATTATCTGCATGTTTCTCATACATAGTTCCCCATTCTGTTGGAGACTTGTTTGTCGTTATGATTATAGACGTGCGTTCATGCATGGTATTGCTGAAATGTGTGTGGAAGTTATAGTATGTTAGTTACTGTTTGTGAATGATCATTATGCGATTTGTCTATTCATAATTATTTGCGTTATTTTGCAAAGTTGCGTACTATATTGCTTTTAACTTGTAACATTACCAATAATTTCCTATCTTTGCTATCAAATAAGTTAGGCTCTGCATTACACTCAAGTGAACTTGATGATTCAGCTCACCTTGCATCATCTTTACAGAAGAAAAATACAACCGTTTATCTCCGAGAAAGAATGGTGGAACAGCGGTTTCTTTATAAGCACTTGTGAAAGTGTAATTATCCTAAATTATATTTCCTAAGATTTCAAATACTAATGTTATCTATAATATTATGTTACCCTAAATAATATTACCAACTCTAAAATGATATAAGCAGAAATAGAAATAATCAATAACGAAAAAACAATGAAGATAAGAAAATGGTTACTCTTAGCTGTTGCCAGTATGCAGATAGCTGGTGTCATGGCTGACAACGTACGTGAGAAGATTCTCATAGACGAAGGATGGAAGTTCGCTTTTGGAAATGCTGCAGACCCTGCCAAGGATTTTGGCTGTGGTACTGAGTATTTCAACTATCTGACCAAGGCAAATTCCGTACATAACACAGGTCCGTATGCTCAGAAATTCAACGATTCTACCTGGGTGTCTGTTACTATTCCTCACGATTGGGTGACCAATCTGCCTTATGCTCGGAATGCAAGTCATTCGCATGGTTATAAGACTGTAGGGTATAAATTTCCAGAGACCAGTGTAGGATGGTATCGTAAAAACATCAGTATTCCTAAGGAGGACTTGGGAAAGCATATCGCCATTCAGTTTGATGGCATCTTCCGCAACGCACAAGTATGGTTCAACGGATTTTATATGGGAACAGAACCGAGTGGCTATGCTACACAGGTGTATGATGTGACCGAATATGTCAACTATGGAGGCGAAAACCTTATCTGCGTGCGTGCTGACGCAACATTAGAAGAAGGATGGTTTTATGAGGGAGCAGGTATCTATCGAGACGCTTGGCTGTTGAAGTCTGCCTCTGTAAGTGTGGCACCATTTGGCACTTTCGTGTTTGCCGATATCAAGAAACCCTACGATGCTACGGTGGTTCATGTGAAGACTGAGGTCAACAACCATTCGCTTGAATCGCAGCAATGTAGCGTAGAGCAGCGACTGCTGGACGCTGAAGGTAAACAGGTGGGAAAAGCTGAAAGCGTAAACCTTAGTCTAAAGGCCAAGCAGACACTTGACTGCGAACAGACCATTGCTCTCGATAATCCGCATCTGTGGTCAACCGACGACCCTTATATATATAAGGTGGAAACCACGGTAAAGGTGAATGGCGAAGTGACAGATGTCTATGAAACGACAACTGGTATCCGTGAAGTGGTGTTTGATGCTCAATCGGGTTTCATGCTTAATGGAAAACCCATTAAACTGAAGGGCGTCAATATGCATCAGGATCATGCTGGGGTAGGGGCTGCTATTCCCGATGCTTTGCAGGCTTGGCGCATCAAGAAGCTCAAGGAGTTTGGCTGTAATGCCTATCGTGCTTCACATAACCCCATGACACCTGCCTTGCTCGATATTTGTGATAGAGAGGGACTGTTGGTCATCGACGAAAACCGTTTGACTGGTATTAACACAGAACACTTGCGCTTGCTGGAGAATATGATCAAACGCGACCGAAACCATCCGTCAGTCATTCTGTGGAGTGATGGTAATGAGGAGTGGGGAATAGAATACTCCGTACAGGGCACACGTATAGCTGCTGCCATGCGAGAATATACCCGTCTGCTTGATCCTACACGTCATTCTACTATTGCCAATGCCGGAGGTTCGGAAATGATCAAAGGACTGGATGTGGTTGGCTTTAATTATATCGTGCAAAACGATGTGGATAATAGAAAAAAAGCTAATCCTGACTGGAAAATCGTGGGCACAGAGGAAACAACAGGGTGTGGTACTCGTGGGGTGTATTTCGAATCAAAAGAACAGCCCGGACACATGGTTAGCATGAACAGAGGAACAAAACCTGGCGTGGAAAACGTGATAGAGCGCGGATGGAAATTCTATGATGAACGTCCATGGGCTGCCGGTCTTTTCTATTGGACAGGATTTGACTATCGTGGCGAACCTAATCCGCTGGAATATCCCGCCCATGATTCTGAGTTTGGCATCCTTGACTATTGCGGTTTCATGAAAGATGAGGCATGGTATCTGAAATCTGTATGGACCAACGAACCTGTGTTGCATATATTCCCACACTGGAATCTGCAAGGACATGAAGGTGAAACCGTGGAGATTTGGGCGTATAGCAACTGCGACGAAGTGGAACTGATAGTGAATGGAAAGAAACTGGGACGCCAGACCATGCCTAAGAACGGTCACCTGAAATGGCAAGCTGTTTATCAGCCCGGAAAGGTTGTGGCTATTGGTTATAAGAATGGTAAACGTATGCTTACCCAACAAGTGGAAACTACCAAGCCGGCTTATAAGATTGTGATGAAAACAGACCGCCAGACGATCAGTGCAGACGGACGCGATGTGGCTGTTGTCACAGTAGAAGTGCAGGATACTAAGGGACGTATAGTGCCCGATGCTTGTCCGATGCTGACGTTTAAACTTGCAGGTGATGGCAGAATACTCGGTGTAGGAAATGGAGATCCGTCTTATCTTGGCGCTGACCATCCTAATCATAACGACTGCCATGAGTTTAGCATACCTGCATTCAATGGACTGGCGCAGGTGATCATCCAGAGTTCACGCAATTCCTCTGCACTGCAGTTGAGAGGCGAAGCCAACAAACTTAAAACAGGAGAACTGACAATTAATGCTAAATGACTTTCGCATGTGGGGAAGTTAAGGGAAGTTAAGGGAAGTTAGGGAAGTTAGAGAGAAGTTAGAGGGAAGTTAAGGGAAGTTAGAGAGAAGTTAAGGGACAAATGTCCTACGTCTTACGGCAAAAGGCTATTGTCTCTTAACTTCCCGAACGACCGTAGGAAGTGATAACTTCTCTTAACTTCCCGAACGACCATAGGGAGTGATAACTTCTTTAACTTCAATCAAGTTAAGGGATATTCGAATGCCGTTCATTGTGGCAATATGTCATCAATATGCATTAATTATAAAGGAAATAGTGTCATTGTGTAAAAATATCTGGGCTTTTTGCTTGCAATTTAATATAAAAGTAGTACCTTTGCAGACGAAATAAAGAAAAAGCATAAAAAATGACCAGACTTATTAAACCTATAGTATATCAGCCACTGCTCGACGTGAAACACACCGAACAGGGTATCAAGCTTATCAAGGAGTTCTTTCAGCAGAATCTATCTACTGAATTAAGACTCCGCCGTGTCACAGCTCCTTTGTTTGTTTTGAAAGGACTCGGTATCAACGACGACCTTAATGGTGTGGAGCGTGCCGTTTCGTTTCCTATCAAGGATCTTGGCGATGCTACGGCAGAAGTTGTTCATTCGTTGGCTAAGTGGAAACGCCTCTCGCTGGCAGAATACAAAATAGAACCAGGATATGGTATCTATACCGATATGAATGCTATCCGTGCCGATGAGGAACTGGATAATCTACATTCGCTCTATGTCGATCAGTGGGACTGGGAGGCTGTTATCACCGCCGAACAGCGCACGGTGGCTTATCTGAAAGATGTAGTAGAGCGCATCTATGCAGCTATTCGCCGTACGGAATACCTCACCTGTGAGACCTACGATCAGATTAAGCCGTTTCTGCCAAAGAAGATTACCTTTATCCATGCAGAAGAACTCTTGCAGATGTATCCAGACAAGTCGCCGAAAGAGCGCGAAGATGCTATCTGTGAGAAATACGGTGCGGTGTTTATCATAGGTATCGGTGGCGTACTCTCTAACGGAGAGAAACACGATGGACGTGCACCAGACTATGATGACTGGTCAACAATGGGCGAGAACGGACTGCCGGGACTCAATGGTGATATTCTGATTTGGTATCCTGTATTGGGACGTTCGTTTGAGTTGTCATCCATGGGTATCCGTGTGGACAAGAAAGCCTTGTTGCGACAGTTGAAACTGGAAGGTAAGGAAGATCGCGAGCAACTCTATTTCCACCGCAAGCTATTGCAGGGCGAACTGCCATTGAGCATCGGTGGTGGTATCGGCCAGAGTCGCTTGTGTATGGTATTGCTTCATAAAGGACATATTGGTGAGATACAGGCTTCGATATGGCCCGATGATATGCGCGCCGAGTGTAAGGCACTGGGCATGCAGTTGATATAAATCGAAACAGGCAGGCCTGATGCCCCTGTTGGGACGTCGTGCTTGCCTGTTTGATTTGCTTAGCGTCAGTAGTTAGAGGTCTAAGTCGTTTGCGATAAATAATGCTTAGGCCAATTCAAGATTTAACATGTCCCGCAGTTGCTTGACTGCGGGATTATCTTTTTCCATTTCTTCGTATTGTTCACGACGGGTCAGAGAACGCTCTTGTTCGTTGAACTCTGCCAAAACGATGTTGAGCGTAATCTTATTGTTTTGCAGGTGCAGTTTCAAGGTGTTGATAATACTGCCTTTGATGTTCTGCATCTGTTCCATGACCAACTGGTTGTCAACCGTTACCTCTACCTGTGGCATTTCTTTAATGACCGGTGTCATGTTCTTCATGCGAGTGGCAACGGCACTGTATTGCTGGGGCATACGATTGCACATGGCAATCCATTCGCGAGTCAGGTCGGCTTCGGTAAATTCGGCTTGGTCCTGTGTTGCATCGCTTGTTGAAGCTTGCTCGTTGACCAAAGCATCAGCCATCGGAGCCTTGTCGGTGTCCGACTGTTTGCGCAGATTGTTCCATGAGAAGCCAACGGCAGTTTTCAGCCGTGGTCGGTTTGCTGTATTGTAGGTAGCCACCTGCTGCTGAGGCAGGGGAGAGGCAGTCTGCGTCTGTTGCAGAATCTTGGGTGTGGGTACAACATTCGTAGCGGAAGAAGTCTGCTGTGAAACTCTTCCTGCTGCCGATGCTGTGGATGCGGCAGTAGCAGCTGAGGCCACCTGTTGAGCCTGCTGTGTGTGTTGCGACTGCCGTATCAAGTGTTTGAACAGGGATTTCAGTCTTCTGGGCCTACGCCCACTGCCAGCCCCCTCGGCGGGCTGAGTCAGTTGCGCCACCTCGATGAGCGTCAGCTCCACCAGCAGTCGTTTGTTGGAAGACTGTCGGTAGTTGATGTCGCATTGGTTCATCAGACGTAGTGCGCTATAGAGGAAGCGCAAGTCGCAACGCTGCGCCTGTTGCTGCAGGCGCTCCCGTTGTTGCTCGCTCGCCTCAAGCAAAGGCAGCGTCTGCGGGTCTTTCGCCATCATCACGTTACGCACGTGTTTGGCAAGCCCCCCTATCAATAATCCGCCATCGAAACCATGGGCAATAATCTGGTTGGCAAGCAACATGATTTCGCTTACTTTGTTTTCGATAGAATAGTCTATAATCTTGAAGTAATAGTCGGAGTCAAGCACGTTCAAGTCTTCTATCACTTTCTGATAAGTGATATTGCCTTGACAGAATGATGCAGCCTGGTCGAAGATGGAGAGCGCGTCGCGCATTCCGCCATCAGCCTTTTCTGCTATCACCTCCAGCGCCTGCTCTTCATATTGTATGCCCTCTTTCTCTGCAACCGATTTCAGATGAGCAATGGTGTTTTGCACGGTCATGCGCTCAAAGTCGTAGATTTGGCAGCGGCTGAGAATGGTAGGCAGAATCTTATGCTTCTCGGTGGTTGCTAAGATAAAGATGACGTGTGCAGGTGGCTCTTCCAGTGTTTTTAGAAAAGCATTGAAGGCAGCGGTAGAGAGCATGTGTACCTCGTCGATGATAAACACCTTGTATTTACCCACCTGCGGTGGTATGCGGGTTTGCTCCATGAGTGTCTTGATATGCTCTACCGAGTTGTTGGATGCGGCATCGAGTTCGAAGATGTTGAACGACCGTTGCTCGTTGAAGGCTTGGCAACTTTCACAGTGTCCGCACGCCTCCCCGTCTTCAGTGGGAGAGAGACAGTTGATAGCCTTGGCAAAGATACGTGCGCAGGTAGTCTTTCCTACACCTCTCGGACCGCAAAACAAGTAGGCATGAGCCAGTTTGCCGCTCTTCACAGCATTCTTCAGCGTAGTGGTCAATGCTTGTTGTCCCACTACGGTATCGAATGTGGCAGGGCGGTATTTTCTTGCCGATACGATATATTCTTCCATGTGATTAATAGATTTCGCACACAAAGGTACGAATAAGTGAGAGAAGTACAAAAGAAAAACACCTTTTTCTTTTTTACTTCCGAGCGGAAGTACCTTGGACCTTCAGGTCAAGGGTACGAATAAGTGAGAGAAGTACAAAAGAAAAACACTTTTTTCTTTTTGTACTTCCGAGCGGAAGTACCTTGGACCTTCAGGTCAGCGGTACGAATAAGTGAGAGAAAAACCAAATAAATTTGTGTTTTTCCGAATGTGAGTACCTACGACAGATAAGTCAAAGGTATCAAAATAACTACCCCAGTTCGGGATAAAATAGCGATTAGTTGCATGTGAAGATAGATATGTGAA
>OQVT01001615.1_pt1 | contig 14338 bp, 15 predicted proteins | sample 1691561 | NCBI WGS metagenome assembly OQVT01 (sample SAMN03418260, study PRJEB22391) | human gut metagenome | biome: human-gut; feature: organic feature; material: feces | host: Homo sapiens | place: Tanzania | collected 2013-01 | reverse complement strand
CATTCGAATTGATTCAGGCTATATTTTTTAACTTATATTATCATTTCCCATTTTATACCGATATAAGTTAATACATAACGTCATGTCAAATAAATTCAGCAAAGCTACGCATTACCTACTAAGAAACGTCAAACGTTCTATATGGATAAATAAAATATCATTCTTTCTCCGCGCCCTAGATTAAACATTTGTCCTATTGCTGTTATTGTTATATTGTATTCAAATCGTTTAGATCCAAGCAAATATATCATTAGCTTCTGGACCTCATTCTTATAGCAGTTCATGCTCTCCGTGTTTCGACACCCCGTAACATCCTTTTATGCAAGCAAAAAGCACGGCTTTTACACCGTGCTTTTAAATCAGATTTTTACGCTATCACTGTTATTCTCTACAAAAGAGAATTCCGCTGGTTTTTTAGTCTCCCACAAATTCTTTGATTTTGGAATCAGCTTTGCTGGTTGTTCCTTAAACGCTGCAATCAACTGCTGTTCACATGGACCTTCGACATAGTAGATGCATTTATTATTCATGCTGCCACTCCATTTCTAATTTATCCAATAAGGAATCCTGTGGCAAAGAAGCAAATACATCATTTTCAACGGCTCGTCTCAGAGAATCTGTATTCCGCTTCAACACATCTGATGCAGATATTGCAGATACTGTATACGCTCCATCTTCTAAGCATTTTCTCAAAAATACATAGCTATGTTTTGGAAGGTTAAGATCAAGCATATCTGTGTTGTGTGTGGTAAAAATCAACTGTTGATTCTCACCGATACAATCTAACATGATACCAAATATTCTTTTTTCAATATCGCTCTGAATATAAGAAAAATGTTCATCACAATAATAAAAACTGCCTTCGTTTGCAATCATTGCAGCGAGGAACATTGCTATGTCAATTCCTTCTGCTGTTCCGCTGGAAAGCACTTCCCGATTCAATAGTTTTCCTTCTTGAGTGATAATCTCCGTATTATCTCGTCGAATAATAAAGGTATCCTTCAAATCTTTAGAGAAAGAAATATCTTACAGCGTCGGATCTAATGTTCCAATGACTGCTCGAAGTGTTTTCAATAGGATATCCTTATTCTTTACGGTTAATTTGAATTATTTTTTAATTTCTGGATATGCAAAACGATACTGTATATCTCCGATCATTTCTTTCAAAGAGGAAATCTTTTTGGTAGCCTCTGCAGTAAAATCTTTTAGTTTTAACACACATTTTTCATACGAATCCATACAATCAATATCTGCCGCATAAACCGGAAGTAATCCATAAGATACGGTTCCATCGGACGAAACCTGTACTTTCACTGCAACCGTCTTATCAATGTTCTGTCCAAACACAAAGTTTCCAAGGCTGTAAAAGACCGGTTTCCCACTGATATAGGAGATTCCCTGTAAACAGTGTGTATGTGCTCCAAGGATCAGATCTGCCCCTGCATTAAAACAATCTGTGGCAATCTTTGTCTGATAGTCCTGCGGATACGCATCGTATTCCACGCCCCAGTGGATATAGACCGACAGAAAATCACATCTGTTCCGAGCTTCTTTGATCAACTGCACCAATTTTGTATCATCATAAGCGGTCAGCATTCCCGGTGTCCGCTCTTCCACTTTCCAGTTTGATTCCGGCACCACGCGGGATGCCGCAAGAAATCCGAATTTTTTTCCATTTTTCTCGATAATCTGCAATTCATATGCGCGTTCTTTAGTCTCTCCGGCTCCTGCATACAAAATACCGGCTCCGTCCAGTGTCGTAAATGTATCGGACAACGCATCTCTTCCATAATCTAAGGTGTGATTGTTGGCGAGTGATACAATATCCACGCCCATCTCATTTAAAGCCTTCACATATTTCGGATCACAGCAAAACGTAAACTGTTTGTCCTCCATCGGCTCTCCACGGTTACTGAATGGAAACTCATTATTCACCATGAAAATATCTGCATCCTGCAGTTCCTGCAGCAGCTGCGGCTCGATCACTTTTTCAATTCCGCCCGCATCATAGTTGCTTTTAAAGGCGTTTGCAAACAGTACATCCCCTGCAAAAATCAGTGTCGTGCTGCCGTCTCCTTCGGTATTCCCTGCTTCTGCCTGCTTGTCCGTTTCTCCATCTGCTATGTTTGTTACTTCCTCTTCTGTGTCGTTTTGGATTTCATCCTGCCCGTCTGCCTCATCCGTTTTTTCTGCTTCCGGTATCTGGATCGGTTCCTCCGTGCTGCTGATATCCGTCTCGGACAGCGCATCTTTCGCCGGCGCACCGCTCTGTCTTCCATGCGAAAAAATAATCAGTGTCACCATTGCAAGCATTGTCACAAGCGACAGCGCATATAAAACAATCCGTGTTCTTTTTCCCATTCCCTTGCTCCTGTTCTTCCTATTAAAATATACGAATTCTTGTATGTTTTTTCTTTCGTGTTCATCATATCATATTGTGATTAAAAAGACAAAGTATGGAAAGAAGCAGGACATACCAAAGGAAAGAAAGACTCAGACCGGATTTTGCAGACGTACAACACACCGATCTGAGCCTTTTCAATTTTTATCCATATGTATAAGGGCGTTCATGAAACATCCTTATTATTTTTCCGTCAAAACAGAAATATCTCCCACTCCTGCAGTCAGTTCCACTTCTGCTCCGCCGTTGCTGCCGGTCTCATACTCCGCATCAAAAGCCCCTTTCGACCGCCCGTTCAACCGAATTTCTCCAAGTCCGGCAGACAGATCAAATGCATAGCTTTTCTCTGTTCCGGTAAGAGAGACATTGACATCGCCAGTTCCTGCCTCCACTTCTAGTTTGTTTGAAACGCTTCCGCTGAACACGGCATCTCCAACTCCTGCTTCGATGGACACTTTCGGGAACTGTCCATTCAGAATCGACACATCTCCTGTTCCAACTTCAAACACAGCTTTCTCGCTGGCTGAGATCTGGTTCACAGAGAGTTCTCCCACTCCGACAGACACATTTACTTTTCTTGCCGTAAACGCTTCGCTTTCCATGGAAATATCCCCGACTCCCACTACAATGTCCAGTGTCAGATTCTCGCACTGCCTTGGCAGAACAACAGTAAAGGTCGGTCCTTTCTCAAAATGGTGGTGTCCGCTGTGATAGGATACCTTCAGATCGGAATCCTTCTGTTTTGTAGAAAGATAATCCTGATACCCATCTTCCATTTTAATACTGATCTCATCCGCCGAATCTGACACTTCAAAAATAAGTTCGTTTACCACATCCAGTTCCAGTTTCAGGGAAGCAGCTTCTGATGCCGGATAAGGTATCATACAGCTTTCCGTTCCTGCCGGTTCACTCTTAAAATCCGTGAGATTCAGGATCCAGGAACCAAAACTCTCCACCGCCCTATTATCATCCACGAGCTCGTCATCCTCATCATCCCAGTCGTCATAGTCCCAATCATCATCGTCATCATAATCATCATCCCAATCATCATAATCATCATCCCAAAAATGATCCCAGCTGCCATGTCCCTGATCATAAGCATAATAAACTCCATTGCCAATATGCCAGTTACCAAAATCAAATTCCCCGGCAAGTGCTTTCCGGTGGATGGTTGACCATCCGGCTCCCATCACTGCGGCGATACCACAGAAAATAATTCCAAGTGCGGCTAAAATTCCCGTAATGATTAATATGATTTTTGTAAATTTCTTCATTACGCCTCACGCTCCTTTCTCTTCTCAAATGGCTTTTTGCAGAGTTTTACAATGCCTTTTACTGCCCATGGTACAAACCAGCCGAAGCACCATACCACAAGCCACACTGCAAGTACTCCAAGCGCAAGAACCAAAAGTCCACCGCCTAACAGTCCAAGACCTACTGCAACACCTTTTGTGAAAAGATATCCAATACCAACGCCGGCCAATACAAATCCAGTGATCACTAACGCCGCCATCACTGCAACAATGCTGACTGCCACTGCAAACACACACGCTAAAATTGCTACAAGGATTGCCGCTAAAACCGCTGCAACCGTGATCCAGATCGGGCTTGTCAAAACTGCGAGAATCACCCATAAAACTGTTTTTTCTGTTTTATTCTTCTGATTTTCCTTTTTCAGATTCTCCATATCGGTCTGTTCGGACGCATTCTGACTGCCATAAGTTCCTCCGGCATAAGCAGTATTTTTCTGATTATAACTGCCAGAACCATAGGTACTGCTTCCATATAAATCGTTCATATATGGATCATCCGTTCCTGTCTCTGTCTTCTGACCATTTCCAGATGTTTCTTCTGTATGTGCCTCAACTTTTTCACCGCGCACATCCGCCTCGTGTGTTTCCACATCAGCCGCTTCACTCACCCCAAGATCTTTCTTGATCACTTCCGCCACCTTCTCCGGTGACTCCAGTTCCTCTAAAATCGATGCCTCATTTCCAATTCCGGCATCCTCAAAATAACTTCTGTAAAAGGCAAGTGCATCCGCTCTCTCTTCCTCTGAAATATCCGAAAGCAGCTGCTCCAGACGTTTTAAAAATTCTTCTTTATTCATTCTTCTGACTCCTCTCCTGAAAATAGTTCTGATATTTTCGAAGAATACGATTCCCATTCGCTGCGGTATTCTGCCAGCTTTTCTCCGCCGGTCTCCGTAATCTGGTAATATCTCCGGTTTCTTCCTCCGCATTCCCGGTCATACACGATCAGGTATCCATCCTTTTGCAATCTCCGCAAAACCGGATACAGTGTGGACTCTGAAACTTCAATTGCCTTCCGCACATCCTGCGTAATCTTATATCCGTAGGTTCCTTCTTCCTCCTTCGACACGACAGCAAGAACAATCGCATCCAAAAGGGCTGCGCCTGTATTAAATACCATGTACTCACTCCTTGTTATTTTATTTGTAATATTATTTCTTGTTTAATACTATACATCATATAGTATTGTTTTGTCAATATTATTATATATTTAAAACTGGCATGGTCAATTTGTTTTAAACTGGATTTTTAATTCATGACAGTTTTTGTATATAGTAATCCCAACAACAATCCTGGGAATTGAGACAAATACAAACCATAAAAAGGAGAATTTTATTTATGAAAACATCAACTACCACTACAGCACAGACTGCTGATTCAAAATCTTTATCAAACATCCGTTTTATCACGATCACGGCTCTTTTTATTGCCCTGACCTACGTATTCACTGCATTTATTAATATAAGACTTCCAATCACTGCAAACGGCGGATTGATCCATCTCGGAAACGTACCTCTTTTTATCTGCGCCATTATTTTTGGTAAGAAAAGTGGTGCAATCGCCGGCGGAGTCGGTATGGGACTCTTCGATCTGCTCTCCGGCTGGACTGCATGGGCTCCATTCACACTGATCATTGTCGGTCTGATGGGATATGCCGTAGGTGCCATCACAGAAAAACATCACGGTTTTGGCTGGAACACACTTGCGATCGCAGTTGCATGCGTGATCAAGGTCGTTGGTTACTACATTGCAGAGGGTATCATTTACGGAAACTGGATCGCACCGGTTACTTCCATTCCTGGAAACCTTGTCCAGATCGGTGTTGCTGCTGTCATCGTTCTTTTGATCGTCGGACAGCTTCAGAAAATCGTAAATAAAATGCTCTAAGCTATGTAACACCAATCTCATTTACAAAGCAATCTATGATAAAGAAGGAAATCATTATGTATAAAGTCATGACTCCTGGTCCAACCCAGGTAAAAGAAAATGTGCGTATGGCAAGAAGCCTCGTATGTACCAATCCTGATCTCGATGAAGATTTCGTAGAATTTTATAAGGAAACCTGCGAACTGATCAGCTCCCTGCTTAGCACGAAAAACGAAACCCTCATTTTGGATGGAGAAGGAATTTTAGGTTTGGAGGCTGCCTGCGCCTCCCTCACGGAACCGGGAGATAAAGTGCTCGTCATTGAGAACGGCGTGTACGGCGAAGGCTTTGCCGACTTTGTATCCATGTACGGCGGTGTGCCGGAATTTTATCATGCCGACCGACTGAATGCTATTGACCCGGACGCTCTTTCTTCTTATTTAAAAGAACATCATGATTATAAATATGCAACCGTTGTTCACTGTGACACTCCAAGCGGTATGCTCAATCCGGTAGAGAAAATCTGTCCACTTTTAAAAGAATACGGCATTCTGACCGTTGTAGATTCTGTTTCCGGAATGTTCGGAAATCATATGGATGTGGATAAGTTCCAGATTGACCTTCTGTGCGGCGGTTCCCAGAAAGCTGTTTCCGCACCTCCGGGACTTACTTTTGTCACCATAAGCGATGCTGTAAAAAATGCCATGCACGCACGCAAGACGCCGATCCGTTCCTTCTATGCAAGCCTTCTGGCTTTCGAGGGATATTATGAGAAAAAATGGTTTCCTTATACCATGCCGATCAGCGATATTTACGGCTTACGCGCTGCTTTTGACAATATCGCTTCCGATCCAGAGTTAGAAGAACGCACACACCGTATTGCCGAGGCAGCCAGACGCGCTTTGACAGAAGCCGGTTTAAAGCTTCACTTGGAAAGCGGTTTCTCCGATACCGTCACTGTGTTTGACATTCCGGCAGAGACCACCTGCGATGCAATTCTTTCCCACATGAAAAAAGAGCACAATATCATGCTTGCCGGATCTTTTGATGATCTTTCCGGCAAAGTGATCCGCATTGGGCACATGGGAAATAATGCAAACTTTGAAGATATGACCGCAACCATGTACGCTCTTTCTGAAACGCTTACTTTCCTCGGTGTGAACTTAAAAGGAGATCTTACAGAATTATTCTTAAAATATTATCAATAGTTCCGGAAGCAGGAACTAAAAATCGCCCTGATAATTGATATGTACCCCTTTCACTGGATGTCTAGTAAAAGGGGTACATATCATATCAGGGCGATTTATTGTCATTCTTTTATTTTCATATCCTACATCGTTACTCTGTCAATGCATGCTTTATAATTCCGATCCCGATCGGATATGGTCCTGTATGCACTCCAATGGTTGCACCGATCTGGTAAATACCGATCTCATCAATTCCAAGACGTTCTTTGATCAGATCCTTTAACATCTCCCGAAATTCCAGAGCTTCATCATGATCATATCCATAACCGATGCAGAAGCTGTACTCTCCCGGTTTTGCATTGACTTCGTCTAAATATTCCCTTGTCATATCCACGACTTTTTTCATGGATTTGAGACGATTTCTTGTAATGCCGGAATTAAAGATCTCACCTTCTTTTAACGTGATCAGAGGTTTGATTTTTAATGCGCTGGCTGCAATCCCGGCTAATTTTCCAATCCTTCCGCCATGTTTTAAATAGTCAATACTTCCGATCGTGAAAAAAATTCTTCCTGTCTCACGAATCGGCAGTAACGCATCTACAATCTGCTGATACTCTAAGCCCATATCGCGCAGTCTGCATGCCTCTAATACATATAACCCCTGCAGCACAGTATTGACCGTAGAGTCAATGACCGAGATCTGTGCATCCGGGTATTCCTCTAATATCATATCTTTTGCAGTTGTCGCAGACTGCAGGGAGCCACTGAATTTTCTGGTGATACAGATACAGATGACCGGCAGCTGCTCCTTCGCATGTTTTTCAAACACCTCATAATAATCATGCACGGATGGCATGGATGTCTTTGGGAAAACAGTGGGGTGATCCACCATTTCCTGATAGAATTCCCTGACACCAACTTCTACCATTTCCTTCTGATACGTTTCACTGTCAAAGGACACGTAAAATGGAACAACCTCAATATCTTTTTCCTTTGTGAGTTCCTGTGAGAGATCCAGGGAACCATCACTGATGATCTGTACTTTTTTCTGCATCATAAATACCTCGTTTATTTACTACTGTCATCTGCAAAATAGCTTTATGACTTCTTATTCTTAAATATACGTTTTTCAACGTAGTTTTTAATACTACATTTCAAAACATTTTTATTATATCACAGGGTATTTAAGTTGTACATTACTTTTGCTATAATTTTCGAAAAATTTTATGATTACATTACTGTTCACTCGTATCTCGTTCCAGTAACATGATTCCTATTATCTACAGCTTGTACTGATGGATTCAATTGCTACTGCTCCGCCGCGCACTACCTCAATCAGCTTAAATTTCGATTTTAACAGTGCAATCAGCTCATTATTTCTATGGGCAGTCAGTTTGCATTCCAGCAGGACACTGTCATTTCCGATATCGACCACCTGCACGTTAAACACCTGTGCGATCTGGAATACTTCTTCTTTTTCCGCAGCATTCACGCGGAGAACCTTTGCGAACAAAATCTCTTTCATATGAATCGGTACATCTGTCAGATCAATGACTTTGATCACTTCGACCATACGGTTTAGCTGCTTTTTAATCTGTTCAAACGTGATGTCATCGCTGGTAACGCAGATGGTCATACGGGAAACCGTCTCGTCCTCTGTCGTTCCAACGGTCAGACTCTGTAAATTGTAAGACTTTCCGGAAAAAAGACCGGAAACCTTTGCCAGAACACCAACCTGATTTTCTACATATAGTGCAATCCATCTGTCTTTCATGATATTTTCCTCTCTCACCATATCTGTATCCGCCTATTTCAAAATCATCTCGCTCATCGGATTTCCGCCCTTTACCATCGGAAGCACGATCTCATCCGAAGAGATCAGAAATTCAATGACTGTCGGTGCATCTTTGTAAGTTCTCGCTTTATCCAAAGCTGCCTGAATGTTTTCTTCCCGCTCTACACGGATGCCATGCGCACCATAGCTTTCTGCAAGTGCAACAAAATCCGGTGTATATGGAGGGCATGCTTCATTTGGTCCCTTGCAGTTTGCCGGACAGCTTCTTCTCTTTCTTAAGCATACTGCAGAATAGCGTTTGCCATAAAAAAGCTGCTGCATCTGGCGGACCATGCCAAGATACTGATTATTGAGCAGGCAGATGATAACCGGTGTCCCCTGCACGATTGCTGTTGCCATCTCCTGAATATTCATCTGGAAACCGCCATCACCGGTGACACAGACTACTTCCGTATTCCTGTTTCCAATCTTTGCACCGATCGCCGCTGGAAAACCGAATCCCATTGTTCCAAGCCCGCCGGAAGTGATCATCTGGCGTTTTTCGTTAATATCCAGATACTGCGTTGCCCACATCTGGTTCTGTCCTACATCCGTGACAAAAATTGCCTCGTCAAACGTATGGTTGATATGTTCCATGATCATCTGTGGTGTCATGCCGCGGTCTCTGCGCATCTCAAGTGGATTCTTTTCATCCCATGCCTTAATTCTCTCCTGCCATGCAGCCGTATCCTTTGGTTCTGCCCATTCCAGCAATTTTTCCAGGGCAAGTTTTGCATCCGATACGATTGGAACGTCTACCACAACATTTCTGGAAATGGAAGCAGTGTCCACGTCAATATGTACAATTTTTGCTTTTGGTGCAAATTCATTCAGATCTCCGGTAATACGGTCGTTAAATCTTGTTCCGATGGAAAATAAAACATCACACTCGCTGACTGCTTTATTGCTTGCATATTTTCCATGCATCCCCGTATTTCCGATATAAAGCGGATGCGTTGTGGCAATCGCACCCTTTCCCATAATGGTCGTCACAACCGGAACGTTCATTTGCTCTGCAAATTCTTTCAACAACTCATTTGCTTTTGCAATATTGACACCGCCACCAGCCAGGATCAATGGTTTCTTTGCTGACTTTAACAGTTTGTATGCTTTTTTCAACTGCCCGATATGCACGCTCTCATTCGGTTTGTATCCACGGATCTGCACGCTGTCCGGATATTCCGCCGGTCCGCTCGCCATCTGGATATCCTTTGGAAGATCAATTAAGACCGGTCCAGGTTTTCCTGTGCTTGCAATGTGAAAGGCCATCTTAATGATCTTTCCTAAATCCTTGCGGTCTCTGACCGTCACACCATACTTTGTGATACTTCTTGTCATTCCGACAATGTCAACTTCCTGAAAAGCATCGTTTCCGATCAGGCTTAACGGCACCTGTCCGGTAAAACAGACAAGCGGAATATTGTCATAATGTGCATCTGCAAGTCCTGTCATGATGTTCGTTGCACCGGGACCGCTGGTCACCAGGCAGACACCCACTTTTCCTGTCGATTTTGCATATCCCTCTGCCTCATGTAAAAGTCCCTGCTCATGTCTTGGTAAGACAATTTCAATCTCATCCTGTTTATATAATTCATCAAAAAGATCCGTCACCGTTCCACCCGGATAACCGAAAATTGTATCGACACCCTCTTCCTGTAATGCCTTGACAAATAATTTTCTACCTGTAATATCCATCTTTCTGCCTTACCCTTTCTATTTATACTTCCAAAAAATCTGTACTTTCACAAAACGATACTTTCTGCTGTCTATGTATCTTTTCTGGCTAACCGATATACCCCAGTGTTTTGAGTAAAAAAATCCATCCAGTCAACGTAAACGCCGCCATCAATGTCGTTGTTACAATAACGCTTGCCGTCAGCACTTCATCATTGTTCATGCTCTTTGCCATAATATAACAGCTCGGCGTAGTCGGAGATGCCAGCATGATCAGAATTGCAATCATCTTCTCCCCGGAAAATCCCATCCAGGCAGCAACCGGCAGAAAAACAAGTGGCTGAAGCACCAGTTTGATCATAGACGCTGCCATGGTCGGTGCGATCTTCGCCAACGCTTTTCTTCCCTCAAATCCTGCTCCGATGGTGATCAGTGCCAAAGGGGTTGCCATCTGCGCCACGTTGCTGACCGTCTTATTTACCAGCGTCGGGAACTGGATCCCAAGCAGTCCCACGATCAGTCCTGCCAGGATACTTAAAATGATCGGATTCTTACATATATTGATTCCCGCCTGTCGGATCTTTGCTTTCTTGTCAATCCCTGTGCTGTCATTTGCCTCAAATGTCAGCACGATCACAGAAAAAATATTATAGAGCGGCACTGCACTGACGATCATCAGCGGTCCCATTGCAGAGGAACCGTAGATATTCTGGATAAAAGCCAGCCCCATAACCGCCGCACTTCCGCGGAAAGACGACTGTACAAATGCCCCGCGGATCGTTTTGTCCCGCACCAGAAGCTTTGCTGTACCCCATACCACCCAGAAACAGATGGTACTCACGATCGCACAGAAAAGCACATATTTAATATCAAATACTGCTTTAATATCAACGCCTGCAATGTCCTTAAACAGCATAAACGGAAGCGTGACCTTGAAATTGAACTTATTTGCCACTGTGACAAAGTTATCATTCAGCATTCCGATCTGCTTTAAAATGTATCCGATCACCATGACCAGAAAAATCGGCATTGTCACGTTGATACTATAGATAAAATTTTCCATTTTTTTCTTTTTCCTATCAAGAAACTCCTCATTCAAGTAAAGGTAAAACCCAGCAGTCTCTCTGTCTGGGTTTTAGCAATTATAAATCAATTTTCATCTTTTTGGTATGATATATTTTAACAACTTTATTGATATTATTTAACCTTCTCGTATTTGTAAAAATAATATTCCAGATCAAAATACGTCTGTTCCTCACTGTCCTGCGTGATTTTCCACTCCGGCATCTCATCGAGATTCGGGAAATAGGCATCTGCCTCAAATGCATAGTCGATCTTTGTGATATGCGCCACATCACAGTCATCGAGAAGCTGTTTATAAATGGTCTCTCCACCGATCACATAAATATCCTCACTTGGATATTTCTTTAACTCTTCCCGCAATTCTTCCATCGAATGAACGATAATGGCATCTCCCGCCTTAAAATTTTTATCATGCGTCAGCACGATGTTCACTCTTTTTTTGAGAGGCTGTCCGTTTGGAAAACTCTCCAACGTTTTTCTTCCCATGACGACCACTTTCCCGGTTGTCGTCTCACGGAAAAACTTCATGTCTGCCGGAATACTCACCAGCAGTTTATTCTTACATCCGATTGCCCAGTTTTTATCTACAGCTGCGATTAAATTCATATTTCCTCCAACTTTTCACTCTGTATCACTTGTCAGTGCCGTGTTATTTTATCCTGTCTTTTATCCTCTCATAAAATATTCCAGTCAGGCTTATACTGCTATCGGAATATTTTTGATCTGCGGTCCCGTCACATAATCCTCAATGGTAATATCTTTTGTTGTAAACTGATAAAAATCTTTGATTTCCGGGTTTAATGTGAATTTTGGCGCCGGATGCTGCTCTCTCCCGATCAGTTCCTTAATGATCGGGATATGACGGTCATAAATGTGCGCATCCGCAATCACATGTACCAGCTCGCCGACCTGCATATCACACACCTGTGCCAGCATATGCACAAGCACCGCATACTGTGCAACATTCCAGTTATTGGCTGTGAGAATGTCCTGTGACCTCTGGTTAAGAATTGCGTTAAGCGTAAGCTTGTCTTCACCTTTTTTCTGGGTAACGTTAAAAGTCATGCTGTAGGCACATGGATATAAATTCATCTCATGTAAATCCTGGTGCACATATATATTAGTCATTATCCTTCTGCTGAAAGGATTGTTCTTTAAATCATATATAACACGGTCTACCTGATCCATCATGCCTTCTTTATACCGGTGCTTTACACCAAGCTGATAACCGTATGCTTTGCCGATTGAGCCGTTCTCGTCCGCCCATGCATCCCATATATGGCTGTGAAGGTCATGGATATTGTTGGATTTTTTCTGCCATATCCATAACAATTCGTCTGTTGCACTCTTAAGTGCTGTTTTTCTTAATGTAACAAGCGGAAATTCCTTGCTGAGATCATATCTGTTTACAACACCGAATTTTTTGATTGTATAAGCAGGAGTTCCGTCCTCCCAGTGTGGTCTTACTTTTTCGCCCTCCGTACTTACACCGTTTTCAAGGATATCCTTACACATGTCTATAAAAACTTTATCTGCGTAGCTCATTATTTCCTCCTGTTACTGCACTATTTTACTTTATCATATATCTCCGTAGGAACATAAGCCTTGACTTCTATTCCCTCCGCAACATATTCCTCACTTATAAGCTGTCCGTATTTTCTTATAAGGGATATCTTGGAAACCTCCGTATAAGAATATGTCTTTTCTATATATATTTTGCTTTCTCTTAAAACTTCTTCAATGGTATCTTTAAGTTCTGTCAGTCCGTCACCGTGAAGAGCCGATATATTAACGGTCTTGTCGGCCTTAAAATCTTTAAGAACTTTATTGCCTGCAATTTCTATTTTGTTAAAAGCCGTTATTATAGGCTTATCGCCCGCTCCCAGTTTCTCAAGGGTATCATATACAACATACATCTGGGAATCCATTGCAGGATTGGATGCATCCACGACATGAAGAATTATATCTGCATATACAGCTTCTTCAAGTGTGCTTTTAAAAGCTTCCACAAGGTGATGAGGAAGTTTGCTTATAAATCCGACTGTATCCGTGAGAAGAATCTGCTGCCCGCTTTCAAGCTCCAGCCCTCTCGTTGTAGGGTCAAGCGTGGCAAAAAGCTTATTTTCCGCAAGTATTCCCGCACCCGTTAATGTATTAAGAAGTGTCGACTTACCTGCGTTAGTATATCCTACTATAGCGACCACCGGAATATTGGAACGGCTTCTCTGGCTTCTTGTAAGCTCACGGTGGGTTACAACCGCTTCAAGCTCATGCTTAAGCTGTCCTATTCTCTCATGGATAATTCGCCTGTCCATCTCAAGCTTTGTCTCTCCGGGACCTCTTGTACCGATACCTCCGCCGAGTCTTGAAAGTGCGTTTCCAAGTCCCGAAAGTCTTGAGGAACGATATCTCAACTGGGCAAGCTCAACCTGAATCTTACCCTCGTTGGTATTAGCCCTTGCTGCAAAAATATCGAGAATAAGAAGCGTTCTGTCCATAACTTTAATTTCAAGGGCATCGCTGAGATTGTTCATCTGTGCCGGAGAAAGTTCGTCATCACATATTATGCCTGTTGCATCATATTCTATTATCAGTTCTTTAATCTCATCTATCTTACCCTTGCCGATATAAGTGGCCGGATTGAAATTATCAAGATTCTGTATTACCATTGCCACCGTTACCGCACCTGCAGTTGACGCAAGCTCGCAAAGCTCGTCAAGGGACTGTTCGGTATTTTCTCTGTCTGATTTTCTTACAGCTACAAGAATAACTCTTTCTTCCGCTTCTCTGTTATCAATCATAAAAATCTCCTGTTAAGATACTCTGGACTTCAAAAACGTATATTCTCTCAAAGCCTTTGTATCATCACTGTAATCCTTTACATAGCTTTCAAACAAATCCAGTGCCTTGCTGAAATCTCCGAGATATTCGTAGCATATTGCCAGATCGGAAGAGCGTCGTGTAGGGAAAGAGTGTAGAT
>OQVT01001614.1_pt1 | contig 14346 bp, 11 predicted proteins | sample 1691561 | NCBI WGS metagenome assembly OQVT01 (sample SAMN03418260, study PRJEB22391) | human gut metagenome | biome: human-gut; feature: organic feature; material: feces | host: Homo sapiens | place: Tanzania | collected 2013-01 | reverse complement strand
ATATTATAATACACATCTTCGTAATCAAGCTGACCGTGGAATTACCATGACATTGAATGCACGTTTCGGACTGTCCAATACGGCTCCCAAAATAGATGGCGCATATAGACATCCTCTCGACCAGGAAGTCGTAGGCCTTTCATTCAGTGTCCCTGTGTTCGACTGGGGACTCGGAAAAGGGAAGGTCCAGAAAGCCAAAGCTGCAGAAGCGGTGGTAAGGGCACAAGTCCAGCAGTCTGAAAACGACTATCGCAGAAGCATCTACACCGCAATATAGCCTAATCTGTTCATCGCCGATAATTATTCGTTCAACATTTCTTCAGGGTCAATGTCTATGTCCCGTCCTGCAATAAAGTCATAAAGGGCATACTGCCTGAGTTTGTAATAATATGACCAGTAATTGCTTATATCATTAATATATCCTGTTACATTTGAAGCTCCTGAAGGAAAAAAATTCTGCGGATGGAATACAAGTTCTGACGGAAGCGGAACAAGATATTCAGCAGGAGATACTCCTGTGCTGGATTGTGACATTACACTTTATGCGCAGTGGGTAACATACGATACTGCAACTTCAACATACACAATTTCTTCTGCCGACGAACTGCGTGCCTTCTTCTCTTATGCAAAAGATGATGTTTCAACTAATGACGCAAAACTTCTTGAAGACGTAACAGTTTCTGACTGGTGTGTGCCGGGTACATTCCGTGGAACATTTGATGGAAACGGAAAAACATTGACGATTTCTTCTGTCAAAGAATTCTATTCTGAAAAAGATACCTCTACTGGCGAAACAAAAACTTACAGCAGCGTATCTGTTTCCAGTGCCGCTGTTGACCTGGCCATCAAAATTTTAGGCGACCTGAGCAAAGCGCAGATTTTGGTAGTCGGTGCCGGTCATATGAGTGAGCTTACTGCACAGCATCTGTTGGACAAGGGTGCGCAGACTATTTGCGTCAGCAACCGTCACTACGAAAGAGCGCAGGATCTGGCAGGTAAGTTCCACGGTACGGCTATTCCCTACCGTGCCATGTTCGAGCATGCCGCTGATGCCGATATTATCATTACCTCTACCGGTGCGCCGCATTACGTGCTTACCGTAGAAAATTTAGGACCTCTGCTGCCCAAGCGCAACGGCAGACCGCTGATTCTGATTGATATTGCCGTTCCGCGTGACGTCGACCCCAGACTGGCCGATGTTGCCGGCGTAACTATTTATAACATTGACGATCTGGAAGGCGTTGTTGATACCAATAAAAACTTCCGTGAAAAGGAAGCTCACGTTGCTGAACAGATTATCAGCGAAGAAATCGGTGCCCTCAAGGAGCGCCTGCGTTATTACACCATGCGCCCCGTTATGGTACAGCTGCATGATAAAATGAATTTCCTGCGCCAGAAGGTTTTGAAGAAGGCCTTTATTAAAATGCCGGAGCTTACCGACCATGAAAAGCGTATTATTGACCTGATGACCCAGCGTCTGGAGCATAAATTCCTGCGCGAGCCTATGAAGGCTATGAATGCTGTAGCAGGTACATCAGAGGAAGAACGCTATAAAAGAATGATGTGTGATTTATTTTTATTAAATGAAACCGGAGAGGAGTTTGGTGATGAAAGCAAAATTGACGATTGGGACTAGACAAAGTCTTTTAGCGCTTTGGCAAAGTAATCATATTGCAGCCTTACTGCGCAAGGAATATCCTGAATGTGAGGTTGTACTGAAAAAAATTGTCACCAAAGGCGACCGTATTTTAGACGTACCCCTGGCGCAAATCGGCGGCAAGGGTTTGTTTACCAAGGAAATCGAAGAGGATCTTTTAGATGGTACTATTGATCTGGCTGTACATAGTCTGAAGGATATGCCTACCGTTCTTCCGGAAGGCCTGTGCCTGACAGCAATTACCGAGCGTGCCAACGTCGGCGATGCTTTTGTCAGCAACAAATACGGCAGCTTCGAAGAGCTGCCGCTCGGCGCTGTAGTAGGCACCAGCAGCCTGCGCCGCAAGGCACAGCTGTTAGCTAAGCGTCCGGATCTGGAAATCCGCGACCTGCGCGGCAACGTTGATACCCGTCTGCGTAAGCTGGACGAGGGACTGTACGATGCTATTATTCTGGCCGCTGCAGGCCTGGAGCGTCTGGGCCACGGCGACCGTATCTCCAGCCTGATTCCCGCTGATGTCTGCCTGCCGGCTGTAGGCCAGGGTGCATTGGCCATCGAAGCGCGCACCGAGGATAAAGAAGTACGCGAAATGCTGAACTTCTTAAACGACCTGAACACCAAACAGGCTACCGATGCCGAGCGTGCCTTTCTGGGCTTGCTGGAAGGCGGCTGCCAGGTTCCTATCGGCGTACATGCCGACGTTGAAGGCGAAAACATTCGCATTGAAGCAATCATTGCTGCCTTGGACGGCAGCACTATTCTGCGTGATACAATAAACGGCAAGGCTGATGACGCTGTCAGCCTCGGTCAACAGCTTGGCAAAAAAATGCTGGCTGCCGGCGGTCAGGAAATTCTGGCCTCTATTCTTTAAGGAGAGTGACATCATGACAAAACAAGGTAAAGTATATTTAATCGGTGCAGGCCCCGGCGACCCGGGACTTCTGGGACTCAAGGCTAAGGAATGCCTGCAGACTGCAGACGCTGTTGTTTATGACCGTCTGGCAGATCCGCGTATTCTGGCCTTCGCCCGCAAGGATGCAGAAATGGTTTACGTTGGTAAGGCCAGCGCCAACCACACCATGCGCCAGCCCGATATCAACAAGCTGCTGGTAAAGCTGGCTGCCGAAGGCAAGGTTGTAGCACGTTTGAAGGGCGGCGACCCCTTTGTATTCGGCCGCGGCGGCGAAGAAGCCATCGAACTGCGTGAAGCAGGCCTGCCGTTTGAATTCGTTCCCGGCGTAACCAGTGCTATTGCTGTTGCCGAATATGCAGGTATCCCTGTTACCCATCGTCATGTAGCAACCTCCTTTGCTGTTATTACCGGCCACGAGGATCCTACTAAAGGCGAATCCACCATCCATTGGAAGGGCCTGGCAACCTCTGTTGACACCCTCGTCTTCCTCATGGGTGTAGAAAATATTGAAAAAATCAGCCGCGAGCTCATCGCTAACGGCCGCAGCGCCGACTGCCCGGCTGCCGTTATCCGCTGGGGCACTCATCCCGAGCAGCGCACTCTGATTACCACCCTCGGCAAAGCTGCCGCTGACGTTAAGGCAACCGGCATGAAGCCGCCTGCTATCTTCCTCGTCGGTGAGGTTGTACGCCTGCGTGAGCAGCTGCAATGGTTCGATAACAAGCCTCTCTTCGGCAAAACCGTTATCGTTACTCGCGCACGTGCACAGGCAAGCGCTCTCACCAAAAAGCTGGAAGCACAGGGTGCCAAGGTTATCGAAGCTCCGGCAATCAAAATTGTTCCGGCTGCAGATTACGCTCCGCTGGACAACGCTATTGCCAACATCAATGACTACAAATGGCTCGTCTTCACCAGCGCTAACGGCGTAGATTATTTCTTCGAGCGTCTGGCTGAAGCTAAGAAGGACGCCCGCGCCCTCGCAGGCGTTAAGCTGGCAGCTATCGGCAGCGCCACCGCCAAGGCTCTCGCAGGTCACGGCCTCACCGCTGACCTCATTCCTTCTGCATATAAGGCAGAGGAGCTGGCAGAGGCTCTTGCCGGCGAAATCACCGCTGGCGACAAAATCCTGCTGGCACGCGCTAAGGTTGCACGCGAAGTATTGCCCGAATCCCTGCGCAAAATCGGTGCTATCGTTGACGTTGTAACTGCTTACGAAACCGTTGCCGACTGCGAAAACAAGGACGAGCTGATTGAAGCCCTCGAAAGCGGCGAAGCAAGCATCGTAACCTTCACCAGCAGCAGCACCGTAACCAACCTGCTTGAGGTTCTCGGCGATAAGAAGGAACTGCTGAACAAGGCTGCTCTGGCTGCTATTGGCCCTGTAACCGCAGACACCCTGAAAAAGCATGGCTATACTCCGGCTATCAATGCCGCTGAATATACAATCGACGGCCTCATGACCGCTATCACAAATTTTTATAATAAATAAGGAAGTGTATCAAGATGAGTATTACCGGTTTTCCTGTATACCGTCCGCGCCGCACACGCGCTACTGAAAATCTGCGTGCAATGATCCGTGAAACCGAGGTTTCCGTAAAAGACTTAATCTATCCGCTTTTCGTCGTTCCCGGCGAAAACGTTAAACATGAAATCGAATCTCTGCCCGGCAACTACCACTGGTCCATCGACCGCGTTATGGAATGTGTTGACGAGGTTGTTGAGCTGGGTATTCCCGCTGTCCTGCTTTTCGGCGTGCCGTCCTACAAGGACGCTGTCGGCAGCAGCGGCTGGGATATGAACGAGCCTGTACAGCAGGCCTGCAAGCTGATTAAGGAAAAATATCCTGAACTGGTTATCATTACCGACGTCTGCCTGTGCGAATACACCGAGCATGGTCATTGCGGCGTGCTGCAAAATGGCTGCACCGTCAACAACGATGAAACCTTGCCGCTGCTGGCTAAGGTTGCTGTTTCCCATGCTCAGGCCGGTGCTGACATGATTGCTCCCTCCAATATGATGGACGGTTATGTTAAGGCTATCCGCGAAGCACTGGATGCAGCAGGCTTCAACCATATTCCTATCATGGCTTATTCCGCAAAATTTGCTTCCGCATACTATGGCCCCTTCCGTGCCGCAGCAGACTCTGCTCCGTCCGCAGGCGACCGCAAAGGTTACCAGATGGACCCTGCCAACAGCGACGAGGCTCTGCGCGAGGTTGCTCTGGATATTGAAGAAGGCGCTGACATCGTTATGGTTAAACCGGCGCTGGCCTTCCTCGACATTGTACAACGTGTACACGAAACCTTTAACCGTCCGCTGTGTGTTTATAATGTCAGCGGCGAATATGCTATGGTTAAGGCTGCAGCTGAAAAAGGCTGGATTGACGAAAAACGTATCGTTATGGAAACCATGCTGGGCTTCAAGCGTGCAGGTGCCAAAATGATTATTACCTACCATGCGCTTGATGTAGCAAAATGGCTGCAAGGCAAATAAGGAGATATAACAATGGAACATACAAAATCTCAGGCTGCTTTTGAGGAAGCACGCCAATATATCCCCGGCGGCGTTAACAGCCCCGTGCGCTCCTTCCGCAGTGTCGGCGGTGTACCGCCGTTCATCTCAGGCGGCAAGGGCAGCAAAATCTATGACATCGACGGCAACGAATACATCGACTACGTTATGTCCTACGGTCCGCTGCTCATGGGCCATGTACCTGACTGCGTAACCGACGCTATCAAGGCTGCTGCTGAAAATGGCACCTCCTACGGCGCTCCGACAGTTGCCGAAACCGAGCTGGCAAAATTAATCTGCCACCTCGTTCCGTCCATGGATATGGTCCGCATGGTCAACAGCGGTACTGAAGCAACCATGAGCGCTCTGCGTCTGGCACGTGCCTATACCGGCCGTGACTGCATCATCAAATTCATCGGCTGCTATCATGGTCACCACGACAGCCTGCTTGTTAAAGCCGGCAGCGGCGGAGCTACCTTCGGCGTACCCGACAGCCCTGGCGTACCCAAGGCAGTAGCAGCAACCACTATTACCGTACCGTTCAACGATCTTCCTGCTCTGGAAAAGGTTTTTGCCGAGCGCGGCGAAGAAATTGCCTGCGTTATCATGGAACCGACTCCGGGTAACATGGGTCTGGTACTTCCGCACGAAGGCTTCCTGGAAGGCGTGCGTGCCATCACTAAAAAGTATGGCGCTCTCCTCATCTGCGATGAGGTTATGAGCGGCTTCCGCAGCGCTCAGGGCGGCAGCCAGTCCCTTTATGACATCGACCCAGATATCACTTGCCTCGGCAAGGTAATCGGCGGCGGTCTGCCTGTTGCTGCTTACGGCGGCAAACGCGAAATCATGCAAATGGTTTCTCCTGCAGGCCCGATGTATCAGGCAGGTACTTTAAGCGGTAACCCGCTGGCTATGGCCGCAGGCATTGCTGCACTCACCTACATGGAGCAGAACGATGTCTGCAACCGCGCAGAAAGCCTTTGCGCTATTCTGACCGGCGGCTTGGAAAAGGCAGCAGCTAAGGCCGGTGTACCTGTACAGATTCATCGCCTCGGCAGCATGTTCACCGTTTTCTTCAGCGATAAACCGGTAACTGATTTTGACAGTGCTACAGCCAGCGATCTGGAAGCATTTAAAATCTACTTCCACTCCATGCTGGAGCAGGGCATCTATCTGCCTCCTTCCCAATTCGAAACAAACTTTGTTTCCGTTGCTCACAGTCCCGAGGATTTACAAAAGACTATCGATGCTGCGGAAATTGCCTTTGCTGAAGTTGCCAAAGCAAGAAAATAACAGCTAAAGCATTATAAAAAATAAGCGTGCAGGCTTGCACAAGCTGACATCCGTCAGCCTTAAGTCTGCACGCTTTTAGTTTTAAATTTTAAAATCTCATCTTAGCCACGAATCAGCTTGATAGAAGGCACTGCCGCTCTGACAAATTTCCACAGCAGCACGGAAATACTGCAATCCATAATAGAATGCAAAACGGTACCCGCACCTACCAGCACAATAACGCTCATTATAAAGCCATTGGACAGCTGCTCCGGCGTAAACATATAACCGCTGAAGAAGAAGGGCGCTACCACAAGCACCTCACCCAGAGCATGCAATACAGCAAGTCCCAGATTCAGACCGATACCGGCCACAAAGCTCTCCATAATATTCGGATAGCGCTTAATAATTAATGCACCGACCAGAGCGAAAATAATATGGGTTGCCGCACGCGCAGCGATAATCAGGGGCGTGGTTACGAAAAAGCCCATCGTTGTACCAAGGCAGACAGCAGCTGCCACCTTAGGTGAAATAAACATTGCCAAAAAAATTGCCACATGCGCACCCAAAGTAAAGGACATTGGTCCGATAATCACCTTCGGCATAACCATAGGTACAACTAAGCCTATAGCGCACAATACACCGGCGAGAACAAGTTGATAAATATTTTTATGTTCCAACACTATTTCCTCCCAATCACGTATTAGCTAGTGATTATAGCACTATTTGAGATAACTTGCAAGTACTATGTAAAAATGATTTTTTTAAAATTAGGTTATTCACTTCTCCCGGTGGATTTATCCCGATAATTTCCCACTTATCCCCAGTTTTTCACAAAAGTTATCCACAGTGTGCATAACTTTTGTGGATTGGTGGATAAAAGCTGTGCATTCCCTTTATAAAAATCTTCCCATCTATAAACACTTCCGCCTGCTGCTTATTATTCCGCTCCCCCAGCCTCCTCGATTTGACTTATTATCCATAATAGCATATAATTTAAGTAGGTTTATAGATAATTACCGAGTTTAACTCAAAGGTGGAGAATCAATGAAAATATCAACTAAAGGACGCTATGCCCTGCGCATGATGCTGGATCTGGCAGAGCATCAGCAGGACGGCTTCGTTGCCCTCAAGGACATTGCGGCAAGACAAAACATTTCCAAAAAATATCTGGAGCAGATCGTTCCTATTCTGAATAAATCAAATTTCCTACAGGCCAACCGTGGCTTTCAGGGTGGATACCGTCTGGTCAACGCACCGCGTGAGTATACTGTCGGCAGCATCCTGCGCCTGACTGAAGGCAACCTTACGCCGGTAGCCTGTCTGGACTTTAACCCTGTAGGCTGCGAACGCCGCGATGAATGCATCACGTTGCCGCTGTGGCAGGGACTGAGCAATGTTATTGCAGATTACCTGGATAACATCACCCTGCAGGATATTCTTGACAATTACAAAGCGCGCAGCATTGATAATTATTCCATTTGATGCTAACCGCCGGTTGCATAACGCCGGCGGTTTTTTGCGCTCTAAATTAAAGAAAGCAGTCTGCGCAGACTGCTTTCTTTTGGTTAGGAAATGGGATGTGATATGTATTTTATCTGCTTATTCAGCAAATAACGGAGTGGAGAGATAACGCTCGCCGGTATCAGGCAGCAGCGCTACGATAACCTTGCCCTTGTTTTCCGGGCGTTTTGCCAGCACAGTTGCCGCATATACAGCAGCACCGGAGGAAATTCCTATCAGCACGCCTTCCTTATGGGCAATAGCACGACCGGTTTTGAAGGCATCCTCGTTTTCAACAGCAATGATTTCATCATAAACCTTAGTATCCAAAGTGTCAGGAACGAAGCCTGCGCCAATGCCCTGAATTTTATGCGGACCGGCAACACCTTTGGAAAGTACCGGGGAACCGGCCGGCTCTACTGCAACAACCTTAACATTCGGATTTTGGGATTTCAGATATTCGCCTACACCGGAAACAGTACCGCCGGTACCTACGCCGGCAACAAAGATATCAACCTTACCTTCGGTATCCTGCCAGATTTCCGGACCGGTAGATGCTCTGTGGGTTGCCGGGTTAGCAGGATTGGTGAACTGGCTGGGGATAAAGCTGTTCGGAGTGCTTTCTGCCAGCTCCTGAGCTTTGGCAATCGCACCCTTCATACCCTTAGCACCGTCAGTCAGTACCAGCTGTGCGCCATAAGCCTTCAGCAGGTTACGACGTTCAACACTCATGGTTTCAGGCATAGTCAAAATGATTTTGTAACCGCGGGCAGCAGCTACGGATGCCAGACCGATACCGGTGTTGCCGCTGGTGGGCTCAATAATAGTAGCCCCCGGCTTCAAAGCACCTTTAGCCTCTGCATCATCAATCATTGCTTTGGCAATTCTATCTTTGACGCTGCCTGCAGGATTGAAGTATTCCAGTTTACCCAGAATCTTTGCTTCCAGCTTGTTTTCAGCTTCGTAGTTTTTCAGCTCCAGCAGCGGAGTGCCGCCAATCAAATCAGTAATGCTAGTATAAATTGCCATAATAAATCGCTCCTTTGTATTCATCTGATCAGTAAATTATCGTTACATAGTTTTTATTTCTTATATTAACAGGTAATCAGAGTCTACATCGTGTATCAAAATGCAAGCTTTTCATTGGTATAATCCCTCATTTTCTCTGTTTTGTAATCTCTAGTAAGCATAGTTGATTTATAGGTATTATTATACTGATTTTTTACTTACTGTCAACAAAAAGAATTAAAATTTTCTTCTCTTGACAAAAAAAGGTCTGTAATGTACCATATGAAACATATTAATACAGTAGGAATTAAATTTTACTCAAAATACGCCGCAAAAAGACGCTGACTCTGTAAATCTCACGCCGGTAAGCGTATAATATAAAAGTAAAAGCAGGATTTCCGCTATTGAAGGAGAATGTTTTACTATTATGGAAAAGCAATTTATCTATGCAGATAATGCAGCTACAACTAAAATGAGTGACGTTGCCGTCAAGGCAATGCTGCCCTATCTTCAGGAAATATATGCCAATGCATCCAGTGTGCACCTTTTAGGACAGCAAAGCGCCGCTGCGCTTTTCCGCGCGCGCCAGCAGGTAGCGCAGGTACTGAACTGTGCGCCGAAGGAGCTTTTCTTTACCTCCGGCGGCAGCGAAGCCGATAACCAGGCGCTTATCAGCGCTGCGGCCCTCGGCAAAAAGCAGGGCAAATGCCACATCGTTTCCACTGCTATGGAGCATCACGCTATTTTGCATACGCTTGAAGCGTTGGAAGCGCAAGGCTTTACAGTGACACTGCTGCGCCCGCAGGCTGACGGTATCGTCACCGCCGCGCAAGTAGCAGAAGCTATTACAGATACCACCTGCCTAGTTTCCGTCATGTACGCCAACAATGAAACCGGTGCCATCCAGCCTATCCGCGAAATCGGTGCTCTCTGCCGCAAGCGCGGCGTACTTTTCCATACCGACGCTGTGCAGGCCGCAGGCCATCTTGCTATCGACGTACAGCACGATAATATCGATATGCTTTCGCTTTCCGCGCACAAATTCCATGGACCTAAAGGCATTGGTCTTTTATTTGCCAAAAGCAGCATTCAGCTTACAAGTCTTATCCGTGGCGGCGAACAAGAGCGCGGCAAACGCGCCGGTACGGAAAATCTTCCCGGCATCATCGGACTTGCCGCAGCGCTCAAGGACGCGCAGGAAAATATGCAGCAAAACACTGCTTATATCACAGGCCTGCGCGATGCTCTGCGCAACGGTTTAGATAAAATTGACGGTGCAAGCTTCAACGGCAGCCGTGAGCACTGCCTTCCCGGCACTGTCAACTACAGCTTCCGGGGTGTAAACGGTGAAGCTTTGCTTTCACTGCTTTCCAATGAAGGTATCTGCTGCTCGTCCGGCTCCGCCTGCTCCGCAGGCTCGCTCGAACCCAGCCATGTACTGCTCGCTCTCGGCCTGAGCCACGAAATGGCGCAAAGCGCCCTGCGCTTTTCGCTGTGCGAATACAATACCATGGACGAAGTCCAAACAATTATAACTAAGGTTACAGAAGCGGTAAACCGCTTACGGAGGTAAAATTATGCTGTCAACAGCTGCCAATTTAATAAAAAAGCTCGCCTGTGAGCACAATCTGAGCGACGCAGAGCTGTTGACGCTGATAACAAGCACTGAACCGGCTATCAACAAGCTGCTCGCCTGCGAAGCGGATAAACTCCGCCGTCAATATTACGGCAATAAAGTCTATATCCGCGGACTGATTGAATTCACCAATTACTGTAAAAACAACTGCTACTACTGCGGTATCCGCGCCGGCAACAGCCTTGCGGAACGCTACCGTCTGACGCAGGAGGAAATCCTGGCCTGCTGCGTCGAAGGCTATAGGCTCGGCTTCCGCACCTTCGTGCTGCAGGGCGGCGAAGATGCATATTATACAGACGACAAAATCTGCGCCATCGTCAGCGCCATTCGCAAGCAGCATCCAGACTGCGCCATTACACTTTCCATCGGCGAAAAAAGCCGTGCCAGCTATCAGGCCTACTTCGATGCAAGCGCCAACCGTTATCTGCTGCGCCACGAAACTGCAGACGTAGAGCATTACGCCAAGCTGCATCCTGCCAGCATGAGCCTGGAAAACCGCAAGCGCTGCCTGTTCGATCTCAAGGAAATCGGTTATCAGGTTGGCTCCGGCTTCATGGTCGGTTCCCCCTACCAGACGCCGCAAAACCTTGTCAGCGACCTGCGCTTTCTGCAAAAGCTGCAGCCTGATATGATTGGCATAGGTCCTTACATTACGCATGAACACACACCGTTTAAGGATATGGCAAGCGGTACTTTAGAGCAGACGTTGCGCCTGCTTTCTATCCTGCGACTGCTCTTCCCTTACGCACTGCTGCCTTCGACAACAGCGCTCGGTACCATCCATCCCAATGGACGCGAGCTGGGACTGCAGGCCGGCGGCAATGTCGTAATGCCTAACCTTTCACCGGTAGGAGTACGCAAAAAATACGAGCTGTACGCCAACAAAATCTGCACCGGCGAGGAAGCGGCCCAATGCCGCGGCTGTCTGGAGGCACGCGTAAAAATAGCAGGCTATAACATAGTAACCGACAGAGGCGATGTACGCCGCACTTTAGATAAATCAGAAGGAGAAAATTTATGAACAAGAAAGCACTAATCGCCATGAGCGGTGGCGTTGATTCCAGCGTTTCCGCATTGATGATGCTGGAGCAGGGCTACGAATGCACCGGCGTAACCATGAAGCTCTTTGCCAACGAGGATATCGGCGTTTCCAAAGCAAACAGCTGCTGCTCCATTGATGACGTAGCAGATGCCCGCAGCGTAGCAACCAGCCTTGGCATGCCTTACTACGTTTTCAACTTTGCCGACCGCTTTGAGCGCGATGTTATCGACCGTTTCGTTGACGCTTACGTTAACGGCAGAACGCCTAACCCCTGCATTGACTGCAACCGCTATCTGAAATTCGACCAGCTCTTTGTACGTGCACAGGAGCTTGGCTGTGATTACGTTGTCACCGGCCACTATGCACAAATCAGCTATGACGAAGCAAAGGGACGCTACCTGCTGCGCAAGGCTGTTGACCCTCTGAAGGACCAGAGCTATGTGCTTTATTCACTCACACAGGAGCAGCTGGCACACGCTATGTTCCCTCTCGGCGGTCTGCACAAGACGCAGGTACGCGAAATTGCCGAAAAGCACGGTTTTGTTAACGCTAAAAAGCATGACAGCCAGGATATCTGCTTTATCCAGACAGGCACCTACGCTGATTTCATTGAAGCACGCCTGGGACGAAAATTCAATCCCGGCAACTTCGTAGATGAGGCAGGCAACGTACTCGGAAGACATAAGGGTATTATCCATTATACCGTCGGCCAGCGCAAAGGCCTTGGTCTGGCGCTGCCGCAGCCTATGTACGTTAAAGAGATTGATACCAAGAACAACGCTGTTATCCTCACAACAAACGAGGGACTGTTCACCAAAAATGTTACAGCCAAAAACATCAACCTTATCGACTGCGACGCTATCACCGAACCGCGCCGCGTGAAAGCACGCATCCGCTACCACCAGCAGGAGCAATGGGCAACCGTTACCCAGCCTGATGCAGATACGCTGCAGCTCGTTTTTGACGAGCCTCAGCGCGCCATTACCAAAGGCCAGTCTGTGGTAATGTATGACGGTGACGTAGTTGTCGGCGGCGGTACCATCGTGTAAATAACCAGTAAATAAAGAGCATCAGCAAGCTACAATAATTGTAGCATCTGATGCTCTTTTTTATATTTATGCTGAGTAGGTAATAATTTACTAGCTGTTAACAACGTCTTATTGCTTGATCCTTACTCATTACCTTTATCATGTTTTTGTTGTACTTCTTCAATTTTATGGGAAATGTTATCTTTAGCATTTTTTACAACAGCAACGGTATTATCTGTTCCTCTTTTTAACATTTCCTTAACGATAGTACCATCATCAGTTTTAAACTCCTGTACAGCGCTAATATTCTCAGGATCATAGAACGGTGCTTCTGGAAAGCCTAATGCTCCAGCATATAAAGCCTCTGGTAAGGAATTACGCTTACTATTATAACTAGCCACTGCTTCATTATAAATAATACGGCTACGATTTATCTCTTCCTGAATATAGGAAACTTCATCCATCAGCTTATGGTAAGTTCCATTCGCTTTAATATCAGGATATGTCTGCACTAAGCCTTGAATATGTGCCATAGCATTAGATGTAGCTTTAGTCATTTCGACAATATTATCAGACACTTTCAGCACTACTAATTTTTCATGTCCTACGTATCCCTCTAATAACTCCTGCAGCTTATTTATTGTATCTGAATATTTGGTAAGGCTAGAAAGAATATTAGCATTACATTTTTTTACATCAGTTGCCAAACGCTGCAAAACAATAACGATAAGCAATTAATCAGGAAAGGATGAACAAGATGGAACGCATAAACAAAAAACTCGGATTCGGTCTTATGAGGCTTCCGATGAAGGACGGAGAGGTTGACATTGAGCAGACTTGCCTTATGGTGGACGAATTTATCAAGGCAGGGTTTAACTATTTTGACACTGCGCACGGTTATCTGAGCGGGAAAAGCGAAAAAGCAGCAAAAACCTGCCTCACGTCGCGCTATCCGCGGGAAAGTTTTATCCTGACAAACAAGCTTACCGATGAATATTTCAAAACAAACGACGATATTCGGCCTTTTTTCGAAAGTCAACTTGAGCTTTGCGGAGTTGATTATTTCGATTTCTACCTTATGCATGCACAAAACAAGGCGCGCTTCAGATATTTTAAAGAGAGAAACGCGTACGAAACCGCAATTGAACTGAAAAAAGAGGGAAAGATTCGGCATTTCGGCATATCCTTTCATGACCGGGCAGAGGTGCTGGATGCGATTCTTTCGGAGTATCCGCAAATTGAGGTTGTTCAAATTCAATTCAATTATTTGGATTATGACGATATCGGCGTGCAGAGCCGCAAATGCTATGAAGTGTGCAGAAAACACAACAAGCCTGTGCTTGTGATGGAGCCGGTAAAGGGAGGAAGCCTTGTTAAGCTTCCCGACGAGGCGCAGAGGATCTTCGCTTCTCTCAACGGAGGGAGTCCCGCGAGCTACGCAATTCGCTTCGCTGCAGGCTTCCCGGGGATGCTTGTTGTGCTTTCGGGCATGAGCAGCATTGAGCAGCTCAGAGATAACATAAGCTATATGAGTGATTTCAAACCCCTTGACAAGACCGAAACCGAAGCCGTTGAAAAGGTTCGCGGTGTTTACAAGGGGATGGAGCTGATTCCGTGCACCGCCTGCCGCTACTGCACGGACGGCTGTCCGAAGCATATTGCGATTCCCGACTTGTTTGCGCTGATGAATGCGAAACAGCTGCATCGCGATTGGAATGCAAATTACTACTACTCAAATGTTCATACCGCACCCGGAAGGCGGGCCTCCGACTGCAT
>OQVT01001613.1_pt1 | contig 14348 bp, 21 predicted proteins | sample 1691561 | NCBI WGS metagenome assembly OQVT01 (sample SAMN03418260, study PRJEB22391) | human gut metagenome | biome: human-gut; feature: organic feature; material: feces | host: Homo sapiens | place: Tanzania | collected 2013-01 | reverse complement strand
CAAAAGCCTCGGGCAACAGTTGGTCCAAAGTTTCGCCCTGGGCCAAGCGGTCCTTAAACTCTTGGGTTTTGGCTTTTAATTGTTCGTCGGTTAAATGTTCAAATTCAGCGGTGAATTTGTTAGCATCATCTACATAGTGTTGAATTTTTTTAAGATCGCGTTCGCTTTTGGTTCCAAAAATTTTATCAATTACAGTTCTAATCATATTACAAGTTTCCTTTCTTTAAAAATAGTATAGCAAGACAACATTATCCCGCAAAAGAGCAGGTACGGAAACTGTTATTTGGCGACAGGCTTTTTATGGTTGGTTTTTACTTGCAGGTTGGAGGCTTGTTCCGTCTGTAAAGAAGAGGTTTCTTCTGTCGAAACCGATAGTGCGGCCAGCCTTGTTTGCACACGGACTTGCGCCTGCTGTATATACGCTTGGGCGGAAGCGGAAATTTGTTCGCCGGAGTCCTTTTTAAGCGATTTGATTTCGGCCTTTACCGCCTTAATTTTGGCCTTTTTGGTCGATATATTGTTGCCACTTAAAGCCGTCAGTGTGCGCGTCCATTGACAAGCCTGTATCGGTCAAAATCATTTCGGGCGGCATACCAATGTTGTACAAGTTGTTCGCCGCTTGCGCTTTGGACAAAATATCGTCATTCGGGTTGATGTTGTATTTGATTTCAATTTGGCTTGCCGAAAGTTCATCAACTTTGGTGTCGGGGACAGTACGGCAAATATCAAGGATAAGTTTCAGCAAAGCATAGTCGCTTTTTTTCATACCGATAATATCGCCCTTGATTTTTGTATAAGCATTTTCCCAGCCGCCGCCGAGAAGTCTTGCCTTGCCCGTTTGACCGCCCGTGGTTGTAACACCGCTTGCAATAGGCACGCCCGCTATATCATACGCTTTGGTTACTCTTTGCTCATAAAATACATTGACGTCCGAGTGGTTCATCTTTACTTCAAGAGTGTAAACCTTGCTCGGCATATTCGGGTCGCCCGAAGATTTTACTTTAATCGTGCCACCACGACGCATTGCCTGTACGGTTTCCTCGTCAACTTCCACATTCTCAAAGACAAGGATATTGTTTACGGTGTCAATGATTGCGTCGGCACTATTTGAAACGATAAGGTTGATTACATCAAGCAAGTCCTTGTTGGTTTCAATAATACCCATACGCTCTTTATTACGAGCGTGTTCAATGATAGGAAGTTTAGTAAAAGCGTTTTTAGTGATTTCCGAAATGGAATAATCACCGCTAAAAGGCACGGAAGTTGCGCCAAGATAAGACCCCTCGCATTTAAGTGTAAACCTACCATTGTTAATAAGGAACACGCACTTGTCATTTGCGTCGTCAACGATAACGCTCACGCAAAACAGCGGTTCTTCGCCATAATAGTTAGAATATACAACAAAGTTATAGCGGGGGTCAACATCTTCACAAATGAACGGCGACATAGTGTCTTTATCGTACTCTTTACTATATCTCGCTCTATTGTTTTCGTCATATTCGATAATATCGGTGCGGGGAACACAATAAGTCGTGCCAATGCCCACCGCATACATCATCTTTTTGGTTTCACGGAAAGAAGTGAAAAATCCGCTATCTTCAAGGAAATTGTCAAGGTAGGTAAGGTCGTCGCTCTCAACGTCCGATTTGTGCGTTAATTGCATTTCATCGCCCATTAAAAAGTCAACCTTAAAGGTTACTTGTGCATTTGCGTGGTTTTCAACAACACGCTGATTTGCGTCGGTATCGGTTGCGTCGTCGCCAAGAAACGCCCTTTTTTTGGCACGGATATCCTGCTTGCCAACAAAATAGTTATACAAGTATTCTTCTTTGATAACGTTAAGATTATGAACTTGCAAACAAAACGGCATATATTTCGTATATACCGAAATGAGTTCTGTTATTGTAAACGCAGAAAACTCCTCTTTGGTAAAGGGGATTTTAATTTTTTTAATACCGCCGTAATCGAATAGCACGTTATACCTCAATAGAAATAGCGCAAACCACTGTCTGCGCAAATGAAATCAGTTATTTTGTTTTTGCTTAAAACTATATTTAATTACTCTACGGCAATTATCACAAAAAGTTTTATGTGTGTAGTGCCGCATATCAAAGTCCACCTCAAATCCGTCGGGAACTTCAATATCAAGCGGCTTATCAGCCCGTTTGCAGCAAGGGCAAATTACATACTTCTCCATAATCGCAGTGTCCTTATTTTTATATTATCAAACCTTTTTTATATTTGTCAACATATTTTTAATAAAAAAAGTAATATTTATCGGCGAGTTTCAAGCACCTCAATCGCTCCCATTTTCACGCCATTGTTTACAAACGCCTTTGCAAACATCGAAATCATATCAATTCCGTCGTCGTTTTTGCCGTCATAAGCATAGCAAACAACGTGGCGCATAAGTTGCCCCATATTTGAACTTTCGGGGAACATTTTGCGGTCGGGGAAACGGATACGCTCCAAAATCGCACTTTGAGTATTAAATATCCTTACTTCTTTATTCTCATAAGAGTATTGCGGTATTATATTGCACGACCACCCAAGCGCGGCAAGCCTTTTCCTTATCTCACTTACTATCATTGAGTTCGTGTTTGTTTCTACGACAAGGTTAGTTGTCTTGTGGAAAACCATTTTTTCACAAATATAGTCCAACAACTCTTTATCGGCGATTTTCCCGTCAAGCGGTTTCTTTTCATAAACGCAATCGGTGAAAAAAAAGTCCTTACTCTTGTTATCCCGATAGAAAATGCCAAGTGCGGCATAGTTGTTTCCTTTTCTCGGCAAGTCAAGTGCCGCCCACGAAAAATCACTTCTCGTGCCGCCGTTGCACTCTTTTGCGGGCAAATCCGTATATAATCTTAAATTATCCCAATAATAGGGCGTTCCCTCTGGCGGTAATGGCGATTGTTGTTCCATTGCCATAAAAGTACGCATATCTCTATTGCGCTCTTCCCTTGCTTCCGCCGTTGAGTATTTTGCGGGATAAGTGCTTTCATCGGTGTCAAAATCAAGTTTAGGGCAGGAAACCGAAACAAATCGAGTGTTTTCGTTCACATAAGTGTACCGAAAACGATTATCGGGAACGGCTTTTTTTGCGCCAAACTTTTCCTTGTATCTTGACAAAAAGTCATAAATTGAATAGGCAGTGCCACCAGCAATTTCAAAAGAGTTATACTGGTCGTACTCACGCTTTTTCCAACAATCGTTATATCTCGCCCAATCTTTGTCGTGTTCATTGATATTTTCCTTGTCTTTTGACCTACAAATATCATCATAAAATCTAAACTTAAAGCGACCGCCGTCAATAGCGGTTTCTTTTCCGCAACAAAGGAATGATTTGGGGCGTTTAGAGCCGTTTATTACTAAAATGCCCTGATTGCCCTGACTTACTCTACAAATGGAAAAAATCTCTTCCTTGCCGTTAAATTGTGCATAATACGGGAACACTTTGGCATATCTCGCACTGCTCATTGTATTGACAATGCCCGTCATAACGTCCGACACAAGCGTGGGGTTGCCCACCACTTTCATTATATCATTGTTTATAGGGTTTATACCAAATATAAAAGATATGGCTTCAATGTCCGAAAAGGACTTTCCAAACCCCGTCGGATATTGTTTACATATATGTTTTATAGAGCCGTCAAGCACCATTTTGTTTATATAGAAGTAAAGTCCCTCAAAGCAAGGCATTACATTTTCCCACACCCTATCTTTCGGGTCGGTATCAAATTCCATATAAAGGGCAAAGTGTTTAAGCGAGCGAAACGCCGCGAGCGCATAAAAGTTATCATAAAGTTCCATATACTTATTCAATAACTTTGTATTTTCGGGTGATTTTTTCGCAATCTTGCTCAATTTTTCCACTTTGGCATATAAAGGCAATAGGTGATTAGAAATAATGCACCTAATATGGGAGCGGATTTCCGCTTCCGCCGTTTTATTCTCTTGTGGCACTAAAACTTTATGAATTTGTTGCCAATAGGCAGTGTAAAGAATATCAAAAAGTTGTGAAACGGTTTCATCATCGTCCCACAACGCTTTTTTGTTAAGTCGCTTATTAAGTTCTTTATTACAAATGTTTATTGTATTTGCATAATTATCTACGCTCATAATGCAAAAAAAACAAAGGAGTGGGCGACTTTTTGTACGGTGTCGCCCAAACCGCATAAAGGAGTTATAGATGTACAAACAACAATGCCGAAGCAACACTATTTGATACAAGGCAAAGGAGTTGGGCAATTAGGTTGGTTCATCGCCCTAACCGCTTATATGACAGTATGTTTTTACATAATAAGGGAACTTTCGAGATAACCTTATCATAACCAACCCATATAAGTCGGCAATCGCGGTCGCGGCAAGGTTAAACCTCGCTACGCAATTAGTAACCAATGTGTTTTTATGTCAGGAGTAAACGTTGATTACTCTTTGATATTACCACTAACGTCCACTTTTGTCAACGGGTTTTATAAATTTTCCGAATAATTTTTAAGCCTTTCTTTTTGCTCATCGGTAAAATCAACCGTTTCGCCGACAATTTTGTCGCCCGAACGGAGCAGCGACAAGAAAGCAAAGCGTTCCAACATTCCCGAATATTGTAAAAGGTTATCCATTATTTATTTCCTCCTCTAACCATTTTGTTATAAGCCGTGGCGCAAAGGCTCTTTTCTTCACGCTGTTTTTGACTTGCCATACAACTTTTCACCATATTGCGCTCCGTTTGAAACTTGCAATGGTCGCAATAAAAAAGTTTACCGCTTAAATCATAGCCAAAATCTTCGCTGTTTACCCACTTTTGTTTATCAAGGCTCTTTTGCCTTTCTTTATTAGTCATTTTTGATGACCTCCTGCTGTTGATAAACAAATGTTACCACTTTCGACCACCGCTGTCAAGAGATTTTCTTAAAAAAATAGAAAAAATTTCAAAAAAATTAAAGCCCCTGCTTAAACTTACTGCCTTTCAGCAATTTACAAGGGCTTTTTGTCCGAACTACGGTAGCGAAAATCCGTGTCGAAACTTACCAAAAGTCAAGAGTGTACTCACGCTCCCGTGATTGTCGGGTGATTTCGGCTCTCAACTATTTATTCTTTTGTCTATAAATATAATATCATTATGTGCTATTATTTGTCAACTTTCCCAAACCACATTTTTTGTGCATTTTCGGGCAACTTATCAGGCGCGGCAGGCTTAATATCCGCAATCGAACTTTCCCTCGATAACAACGCTCTTTTGATTTCCTTTATCTTTTTTTCGTCGGTTACGACGACCGCCTTAAATTCTTCCATAATATATACCTTTCTCTCTTTTAATATCTACAAAGATAATCCTTATTAAAATAATAAGTGGAAAAAGCGGGCTGCTCTCACACAACCCGCCTTTCCCGAATTAAAATATAACAGGAGGACAAAATACAACCAATGTCTATCTTTATTATATATCTGAAAATACTAAACTGTCAACCACTTTTTCCCACAAATTTGCTAATTATAGTTAGAACCGCTCCCCACACTTTTTGAATATTTATACATTTTCGCACTTTCCCTTGACTTTCCGCACCAAATCGCTTATACTATCACCATAGTCATTATTTCCCCCGTTTGAGAAAGAGTGATGATTTGTTGCCCACACCAACACTTCACCGCTCTTTTTCTTTTGCCACAAAATCAACCCTTGCCCCACTCCCCTTATATTATATATATTTATGCACTAAAATATTATGTATTAGGCTATAAACAACGGCTCTCGCACTCACTCTCCCCACCCACTCGTTCTCCCCTATACCACCGCCGTACACTATGAGGGGGTAAACGCACGGGGAGTGGTCGCGCGCGGAAAATGGCAGGGGTACACCCCCCGCACGCCAGCACGGGAAAAACGCGCCCACGCCGCGCCCGCAAACCGTCCGACCGTCCAGCAAACGACCGTTAAGCGGAAAACCCACCCGACAAGCCCCGACAATTTCAGAAAAACCACCCCACCGACCGAACCCCGCGCGCGTATGCGATAAACAAAACATATATAACTTACTTTTTGCAAAAAAATAATAATAGATAACAAGCATAATATAATAATATAAGTAAGTGCGAAACAATAAGGGCGTATAAGGGCATATATTAAGGCATTAAAAAATAAGACGGGCGAGAATGCAGCCGCGCCGCGTTCCGTGCCTTGTAACTCCCTTTATAGCCTATGTATAAATATACAATATTATGTATAAATATACAAGTGATATATATCAATAGTGATATGGCATTATATCAAAACTGGTATGGCAAAACCACTTGACAACGACGCACAACCGTGGTATTATTAAGGCATGAAAAAACACAAACCAAAAAGGAGTGCGAACATGGCAGCGTTGAAAAATAAACGTTATTCCGACAAAGAATACAGAGAATTATATTTTTTTGCTATGCAAAACGACAATCTACAGGCAGCAACCGAAATTGACGAACATTTTAAATTTTTCGGCAAAACCGTTGAAGTTGTCGCGGGGAGAAAAGTCCCGCACGGAACAACGGGCGAGGTTTTTTATTTGGCGCGCATGCACTTCTCGGCGTCGCCGTGGGAGGGCTGGACAACCCGCGTCGGGATTAAAGACGATCGCGGAAATGTTTTTTTTACAGATGTTAAAAACATTAAAAAAATAAATGAAGCGGCGGGTAAAAATAGGGTTTAGGCCGCGACCTTGACGGGCGCGGGCGTCCGAAAGACTAAATCGCGGGGAAGGAGTAAAAAACCGTTAAAAACGCCGTATACGGGTTGTATAGATTATAAACCGCGCCCGTGCGGACAAACGCGGGCAAAGGAGTTTGAGAAATGAAAACATTACAAGACATCAAAAAGGAAATTGAAGCAAATCAGGAAGCAAAACGCGCGAACGACGCGGAACGCGAAAACGCTAACACCGCTTTTATTTCCGCGCACAAGGCACACGACCGCGACGCGGCGGGGCTTGCGTCGCTTGAAATTGAAAAGTTAAAAAAAGCCGCCGAGCGTATAAGCGCACGCGGAAAAGTGCTAACTAATAATTATAATTATATACTTGTCGAAACGGGCAAGACGGCACTTGCGGAAATCCTGAAAAAGTACGACGGCAAAAAACACGGCGAGAAAACCGCGGAAAAAATCCGCGACGAAATGCGCGCAAGGGGCTATGCCTTCTATTTCCCCGCTACTCATTATTTTTCGCAAGAAAAAGATTGTATCAACATTAACGAGCGCGGGGCATACGGGCGCGGGCTTGAAATCTGGACGAAAAACCGCGCGAAAATCGTTGACGAGAACAACACCCTACACGCGGAAGCGGTCGCGGAAGTCGTCGCCCCTTATAAATATATTGACAATGTCGAAAAATATCTTGACAAAATAGAGCGACTTACCGCCGAAACGCGCAAAGCGTTTGATGTGGCGAGCGCAAAAGCGCACGAATTAAACGAAATCGCGGTTGAGGGTTTGGGGTGGCGCGCCTGACCGCGCAACCCGTCGCGGCGGGTAAAAATAGGGTTTAGGCCGCGAGCGTCTGACGGTGGGAGCGTTTCCCCCGTCGGGGTACTACATACAATTTTTCAAATACGCGACGGCGAAATCGTGCGCGACATCCCCGACGAGGACGACCCCGACGACTACACCGAGGAAATGGCAACCGCAATTATAAGAGAACGCGACGGTCTGGACGTTGACGCTTTCGACAAGTTATTGAAATTATATTTTTAAGAAATCACGCCGAGCGGGACGCGGCGCGTCCCTTTTCGGTAATAATAAAGGAGTATAACACGATTATGAAAGAATAAAAGACATACAAGGCGGCGGAACGCAACGCCGAAAAAATGGGCTTACAACTTGCCGAATATGGCGAGTTATCGAGCGGCAAGGGCTACGCCTATTGGAACAAAAGCGGAAACCGCAACGACCGCGCAATTATCTATTGCGAATACAACTGGACGCGCGACGGGCGCGCAATTTAGGAGGACTAAAAAATGAACAAAAACATTATAAAAACCGTATTAAGAACGGGCTTTTCGGCGACAAAAAAAAACATTAAGGAAGTTATCGGGGGATTGTACCCACTGGAAAAAATATTTCGTGCGGGCTTTGGCAACGTGGGCATTATGTGTAACCAAAATCAATTTTGGGATATTACTAACAAGCAAAACAGCATAGACCTTATACACGACATAAAAGCAATTAAACGCGCCAACATACAAGACCCCGCATATTATCAAATTTTAGTGCGCTTTGAACACGGCGACGCATACGGCATTGTTAAGGAGTGATATATTATGATAGAAAATGAAAAAATCGAAATGAAAATAAAGAAACTACAATACATCATCGACTTTCTTTACACGCATAATAAAAACTATACTAAAAAGCAATGGGATTGCATTATCGAGTTAAAGGAACTTATCGAGGAGGGGAACGCGGAAAAATGAAATACTATCCCGAAACCCTTATTCAATCGACATTGACGGCACACGGCGCGCCCTGTACGGTTGCGCCCGCTGTTCTGGGCTACACCTGCACAACATACACGGCACACCTTGACGGCGGAAACACGCCTGCAACGGTCAAAAAGTCTGTCGGCGCACTGGAAATCGCCACGGGGCAAAAAATCACTTACAACGCGAATACGGGCGTCGGAAACACCTTGAAAATTACAATCCCGAACCCTGAACGCGCTTTCCCTAACTTTTTCGCTTTCGGACGAAACGCATACAACAAGTGCGCGGGCGAAATGCTCATCGGCATTGATACGGATAATCAACCTATTACTGCTAACATAATGGACACCCTTTCGGTGCTTGTCGCTGGTGCGACTGGGAGCGGTAAGAGCGTTGCGGTCAATAACCTTGTTCTGTCGCTTGCAATCGGTGCGAAGCCGTCCGAAATCGTCTTTTTAATGATTGACCTGAAACGCACGGAGTTTTCGATATATGACGGGCGTTTACCACAACTTATTGAACCTGTCGCCTATACATTCGACGAAGCCCTGCGCCTTATCCGCAAAACCGCCGACGAAATCGACAATAGATACAAGATTTTACAAGAGAAAGGCAAGAGAAAAGCCGACCTTTCCGACTTTCCGCTTTTCGTCCTTGTCATCGACGAATACGCGCAACTGCGACAAGGCACAAAGGAAGCGCGGGATATGCTTGATACACTTATGAATAAAGTCGTCAATCTCGGGCGCGCCTGCAATGTGTTCGCCATTATAGCGACACAAAATCCCGTGTTACAAGTTATCAATTCGACCGTCAAATACGGTTGCCAAACGAAAATCTGCCTTTCGGTCAATAGTCAAAGGCATAGTATCAATATACTTGACTGCGCCAAAGCGGTTGACCTGCTCGGCAAGGGCGACGCGCTCGTGTCGCTCCCGAACTCGCCCGACCTGCAACGCGTGCAAATCTGCGACTTACCAACAAGCGACATACAATACATTTTAGGAGAATAAGACAATGACAATCTACACACTTTTTATCAACGGCAAACAAAAGGACTACACCGACAAAAAACGCGCTTATGCGGTTGCTCGCCTTTTCGGAGCGGTGGTATTTACCCGTGAAAAATACATTTACACACTTGAAGAAGTGCTTAAAAAATAATAAAATTAAAGGAGTTTACAAAAATGAAAATCGTATCAATCAATGCTAATGATGTTAGAAAAATGTTCAAAGTTTGCGGAGCGTGCCTTGACACCGACGGCGTGCGCGAAAATCTGCAATATATCAAAATCGAAGTTAGGGCAAACAAAGCGACCGCTATCGGTTGCGACGCTTTCCGACTTGCGACCGTAACATCAACCGACGTAATCACCAAAGACGAACAGGTGTTTGACTTTTTTGTTAAGCCCGTCAAAATCGACAAGCACGCAATGCGCGTTGACTTTATGATTAACGACAATAAGTCCGTAACAATGTGCGACGGCACAACAAGCCTAACAACGAACTATCTCGTTGATTATATCGGTTGGGAGTGCATTTATGCAACGAACGCGCCAAAACAACCTATTGAAATCGGAATTGACGCCAAAATGCTCGCTGAAATCCTTAACTCGCTTAAAGATTATGGATATGGCAAGCGCGCTCTTATTACGATTGACGCCGACAATGCAACCCGTCATATTTTTATTGAAACCCCCGACGGCTCGGCAAAAACAATGCTTTGCACCTGTAAAGTTAAGTAAAGAAAAGCCCACGGTTTTGTGCCGTGGGTATCTTTTTGCCCTTTCCCGCCCCGTGGTTTCCCCGTGGGCGGTTTTTTATGTTCGGGTGATAACTTGTTCGTCCGCCGTGCTTTCGCCGTTTTTAAGGCGGTTTATCGCCCTTTGGCTCGGCGGTATCTTTCCGCCTTTCCGCAACAAGTAAATATATTGTGATATTGTGTTTGCGCTCCGTCCCATTTGCGGGGCTATCTCGGCGGGGGTTTTCCCGCTCTTAACGGCTGCAATCAAAGCCCGTTCGTCGTCGCTCGTCCACGGCTTGCGCCTTTCCTTTTCCCCGTCTAACAATGTGCTTACATAGTTTATACTATGCCCGATTGCGCGGGCTATATCACTATAAGAGAACCCGCAACGGTATAAGTATATCACACGCTCGCGGTGAATATCCCTGACCGCCGCCCTACGCCACTTGTTATCTTTCAGGTACTTATATATTGTCGTCCCGCAAACGCCCATTTCTGCGGCTATTTGGGCAACCGACGCTCCGCCCGCATATAGTTGCCTCATTCTGGCAATCTCAACGCCGCTCGGCTCAAACTTGTTCGGTCTGCCCGTCTTTTTCTCGCCCCTATATATTGCTATACTCCAATAGTATTTTGCCATTCCAAGCGACACGCCAAGCCTTTCTGCGACTTCTCGGAGAGTTACTCCGTCCGCCCGCATTGCAATGGTCTTTTCTATGTTTTCCGCGGTTTTAGGGTTATTATATCGGCGCACATCGTACTCGTGCTGTTTCTGCACTTTCTGCGGTTTCGGCGGCTTTGGTTTTGGGGAGTGGGGCGGTATCACATACTCGCCCTTTTCCCTTGCCTCGTGTAATATCCCATAATATTGATATACGCTTATAGGAATTATGTTAAGTGTTTTTTCTGTTGAATAATGACGGTTATAGCACTCGATTACTTGCTTTTTAATTTCGTCCGTGATTTCTCGTGTTTTCATTTCGGTTCTTCTATAAAATCAAATATACTTAATTGTTCTTTTTCTTCCCAACTTTCCATTATTTTAAGGCTATCCCCGCAAATAATGTTATTCTGCAAAATTTTATATGCCGTGGCAATAGCAATATTGTTTGCGGTCGGGAAATGCTCCATAAATTGCGCCAACAATCGTTCTCTACACTCTTTGCAATTATCTTCTTGAATATCTATCCCAACAACGCTTGCAAGTGCTTTTAACCCGTCTTTTGGCGTTTTGCACCGTGAATATTTCCGTTTTAATATTTCAACAATAAAGTTTCCATTCCCGCAACTCGGCTCTAAAAAAGTGCTTTCTATGTTTTCCCAAATTTCAGCGGGTATTAGGTCGCACATATCCCGAACAATGAAGTTAGGCGTGAAAACTTCCGCAAACTCTTTAACTCTTGTTTTGCTTTTTATCAATTTTTCTTCCATAATTATATTCCATTATCTGCAATAAAGACTTTGTAATTGTTTTATCTTTCGGATAAGTTTTAAGCGCACTTTCCAGCACTGAATAGTCCTTCGCCGTTAAAACAAACTTAATTTCTATTTCCATTTCCCATCACCTATCTTCTCTATTTCCAGCGGAGTATCCCACAAACCGAGATGTTTTTGTGTCAATAGTAAAACCGCTAATATCAAAGCATATTATGTATTCTGCGCTTCTCGTGTCGTCAAACAATTCCAAAAACTTGACCTTTTCTGCTTTTAGTTGTTCAATCATTTCGTCATACAACTTCCCATATTTGCATTTATTATATGTATTCATTTTTCTATTCCTCGCCGTTATTTTGCAAAGTCAAGTCCTCTACGGGTTGCCGTTTTTTGTCGGTTACCCAACTCCAACAATCTGGACATAGAACACTGTTCCCCTCTATATCGCACAATTCGTAAGTAAACTCACAACCACAAACTTCACAAGTCGTTTTGAACGTCAAGCCCCTCCGTCCGTGCTTAATTACTTTTATCATTCTTTCTCCTCCTCATTGTCGTATATATTGCCGACTACTTCAACTTCTTTTATATTAGGGTTTATAAACGGATAAAACGCCGCCATTCTGCTATCATTTAACTTATATTTAACTGTACAATTTACACTCTTATAACTGAACGCCGCTTTTACCAAATCATACGTTGACTGATAACCTTGCAATCCAATCGTTACCTTAACAATATCACCCTCGAATATCTTCTTGCCGCTCTTGTCTTTAATGCCCGTGAATTGCCCGACGGTTTCGGGGATAACTTCAACTGCACAAGCAAACTCTCCGTGGGTAAAATAAGTTGCGTCTTGTTCGATTATAAATGTTTCATTTTTGTCTGTAACACAATTTAATGCTTCTACAAGAAAGCCATAAACCCATTCGCCATTATCTACTCGTTTGCCTCTAAATAAAATTTCTCTCATTTATTTATTCTCCTTTTCAAGTTGGTCAACAATCTTTCTGCACTCATTTTCCACATATTCAAGGCTTCTAACGGGTTGCAAAAACGTGGGCAACTGGATTTCCATTTCCATAAGTTCGTTATATCGCTTTTCGGTTATAAGCCCATACTTTAACGCCATATTCCAATCGCGTCCGTCGCAAATATGAGCGCAGTCAAATCCGATGTAATAGTCTTTCTTTGGGTTACATTCTTCGGAAAGTCTGGCTGCTCCGAAACTCAAATAACAGTGGCAATCAATGTCATACTGTTCAAAATCTTTGTTGTCGTCAACTGACACATATCCATTCCGCGTGCCCAAGGCTGTGAATACACACACGCAATCGTGACCTTTATAGTCAAATTGTTTTTCTAATACTCCGAATTTACTCATTCCGTATCTCCTTAATTTTTTTATAATCTTCCGCTTGTTTTACGGTCATATAGCAGGTTTGTACTATATCTTCTGTTCTTTGGAAAACTGCCCAACAGTCGTGATATTCCGACCAAAATGGTTCGTCAATGAATATAAGCGTTCCGTTCTCAATTTTATCTTCAAGTTCGGCAAGGCGATTTTTTATGATTTCATAGCAGGCTTCATCTGTACACCCTTGTGGATTTCTGACATTTGGGCAATTACCACAATTATCAATTATTAAATTACTTCGTCTTTCTGTCAATCTCTTATAGTTGCTCATTTTTCTTCTCCTAAATCTTCAACGTATTGCCAACTTTGGGGCGGACGAGTAAGTGGCTTACACATAATCTCGCAACAACATCCTTGTTGAATTTACGGTAATCCGTTTTATCAGTGATTATGCTCCCACCGAGTTTGATTATTATCATCAAGTGTCGTGTAGGTTTGCTTTAATAAAAAATATTTGTACAACAATCGGCCAGTTTCAACACATACGCAGTGCTGGACGGAATAGGAATGAAGAAGTGGCCGACAGCGTTTCTGAGTTCCCGTACACTTGCGCAATACAGTACAGTCAGAGACGCAGGCGGGCTTTACTGCCGGGTTCGGAATGGGACCGGGTGTTACACCGCCGCTATGGCCGTCGTACCAGAACTCTGCATGTGTGTTTCATATATAACTGTTTTGTTCGAACCGAAATCCGTTGTTTTTGGTATGAAACACATCATGCCCCTATCCAACCGTTCGACACAAGTTCTTGGATAGGATTACACAATCCATTCTACTTATGATACAATGGTTAAAACGTCGCTTTTTTGACAGAATGAGGACAATCATTATATCTCTGTCCGTCCGTGGCTACGCATGGCCAGAACGAAGAAGGCTGTTGACGGTGCATTTGAGATCTATGCCGTCGATGATGGTTCGATCAATAGTATCATCCAGGTTTCTGATCCGCTTCATATGCGCATCTTGAATGAGCTATCTGAATCACCACTTTCGATGAGTGAGGTGGCCGATATCACCGGAAAGGCTCAGTCCACGCTTTCGGTACACATGGAGCAATTGGTCAATCGTAATCTGATATCGTATGATTTCGATAAGAATGACAGCAGGAGAAAGATCTTCAGATTGATCTCGAAGAAGATAGCATCTTCCAAGGATGTCATAGAACATCCCAAGGATGATTCCGAGGATTTCTTCGATAAGCTCATGGATGGGAAGGATTTCTTCAAGGATGCATTGATAAGGTTCCTGATCAAATTGGATTTCTCAGGTTTGGACTTCTCTCCTCTCACATTCGATATG
>OQVT01001611.1_pt1 | contig 14353 bp, 17 predicted proteins | sample 1691561 | NCBI WGS metagenome assembly OQVT01 (sample SAMN03418260, study PRJEB22391) | human gut metagenome | biome: human-gut; feature: organic feature; material: feces | host: Homo sapiens | place: Tanzania | collected 2013-01 | reverse complement strand
GAAGAAAAAACACACATTGATCGCTGTCTTATTTGCGATTTCAGGATTGATCTGCTGGTGCGGGATCAGTCAGGTGGTAAGTAATTCTGTGGCAGAATCATTCCACAATGCATTCCATATTCCAACGCTTTATACAACGATCGTGCTTGTTATTGTGGCAGCAGTGATCGTACTAAGGAAGAATGCAACGGTCAAAGTATTAGATATCGTGGTACCGATCATGGCAGTCATTTACTTCGGGATTACGATTTTTGTGATCCTCACGAATCTGCCAAGCATTCCAGGGGTTTTCGCAAGAATCTTCAAAGAAGCCGGAATCGAGAAATAAGAATACTTTACGGAAGGTATTACAGGGTGAACGCATCCTGTAATACTGCCGTTCTCCACGTGAGCAGGGAGGTATGTAATGAAAGAATTAGTTGAAGTAATTGCAAAATCACTCGTTGATTTTCCGGACGAGGTTGTTGTAACCGAGACTGAGAGTGAGAAGGGAACCATCGTTGAACTTCGTGTCGCACAGTCCGATATGGGCAAGGTCATCGGCAAGCAGGGACGTATCGCCAAGGCAATTCGTTCTGTTGTGAAAGCAGCAGCTTCCAAAGAAGACAAGAAGGTTATTGTAGAGATTATGCAGTAATCAAAAGGAGCATAGTGATTCGCTATGCTCCTTTTTCTTTATGACAGGAGAGTATGTATGGAAGATTTGTTACAGGTAGGCGTTGTGACAACGACGCACGGAGTGCGCGGCGAAGTCAAGGTGTTTCCGACGACAGACGACAGTGCACGTTTTAAGAAATTGAAAAATGTGATCCTTGATACCGGCAAAGAAAAGCTGGATATGGAGATTACAAGCGTGAAATTTTTTAAGAATCTTGTAATCTTAAAGTTCAAAGGATATGACAATATAAATGATGTGGAGCGCTTCCGTCAGGCGAAGCTGCTCGTGACAAGAGACAATGCGGTCGAACTTGCGGAGAATGAGTATTTTATCGCGGATCTGATCGGACTTAAGGCAAGCTCCGATGAGGGAGAAGAGCTTGGCGAGATCACGGATGTATTACAGACCGGAGCAAACGATGTGTATGTGATCAGCAAGGAAGGCACACCGGATCTGCTGGTTCCGGCAATCAAAGACTGTGTTGTCAACGTGGATGTCGAGGCTGGCACGATCGTGCTGCACCTGCTTGACGGACTGCGCTAGGAGGAGATTATGAGGTTTCATATACTGACGCTTTTTCCGGAGATGGTCATGCAGGGACTGATGACGAGCATCACCGGGCGCGCGGTCAAACAGAATAAGATTGCGATCGAAGCGACGAATATCCGGGATTACACGCTCGACAAGCATGCGAAGGTGGATGATTATCCGTACGGCGGGGGCGCAGGAATGCTCATGCAGGCGCAACCGGTGTACGATGCGTACCGGAGCGTGGCGGACAGGCTGCCGGACGGCGCGAAGAAACGCGTGATCTATGTGACTCCGCAGGGAACGCCTTTTATGCAGCAGATGGCACAGGATTTTGCCGGGAGTGACGATCTGATCCTGCTGTGCGGACATTATGAGGGCATTGATGAGCGTGTGCTTGAAGAGATCGTGACGGATTATGTCTCGATCGGCGACTATGTGCTGACCGGTGGGGAACTGGCTTCGATGGTCATTGTCGATGCGGTGGCGAGACTGGTGCCGGATGTGTTAAACAACGATCAGTCGGCAGAGACGGAGTCGTTTCACGGAAATCTCCTCGAATATCCGCAGTATTCGAGACCGGAAGTGTGGCATGACAAAAAGGTGCCGGAAGTATTGCTTTCCGGCAATCAGAAGAAGATCGGCGAGTGGCGGCTGGAGCAGTCCGTGCAGCGGACGAGACAGCGGCGGCCGGATCTGTACGAAAAATACGAGGCGCTTCAGGAGTGTAAGAAGTGGATGATGCGCCAGAAGCTGCTCCATATCGATATGATCGAACTGATCAACCGCGGGCGTGCGAGGATCGTGTACCGCGACGCCAAGGAACTGCTTCTTCGGGATATGGTTTCCGGGATCTACTTTCATACGCGGATGGCGGATGTGCCGACGGAGTGGAATCTGCCACAGGAACTGGGGAAGGATGAACGGATCGAATGTATCGCAATTCATCAAAGAGAGATGGTCCCTTTCATGGAGAAGTATTTTCATCTCAAGACGGATATGGAGTGCATTCAGGGGGCTTATACGAGAAAAGAGAAACTTCCGGTGCGAGGCCTGTATGGGCCGGACGGACGCGGCGAGAATGGCTTTTCGATCCGCGTGCTGAGCGAGGAATTTATCCCGTTTGTGACCGAGCATTACAGTGAGATCGGGACCGAGGAGTATGTGACGGATCGCATCCGCCACGGTGCTGTGTATGGTGCTTTCTACGATGAGAAGATTGTTGGCTTTATCGCGGACCATGAGGAAGGCAGCATCGGAATGCTCTATGTGCTTCCGGAGTACCGCAAGCGCCATGTTGCGATGGCACTGGAGACGTATTGCATGAATCTGGCGATTGAGCGCGGTGAGATCCCGTACGGACAGATCGTGCTCGGCAACGAGCCGTCCATTGGTTTGCAGGAGAAGATGGGCATCTGTTTTGCCAAGGGAACAGTCGTCTGGATGGGCTGGGCAGAATCTGTGCTTGTTATATAAACGAGAATAGATGTTTGAACAGATGCATTATGTAATTAGTAATTAAACGTCAAATAACACTTGACATTTGATATGAATTAGGGTATTCTCTCGATAAGACAACGAAGTCATAGTGGCTGAGTTGTCTTTTTTATTATTTAAAGGAGATGAGAATTATGAAGAGTGTGAAAGTGTTGATGGTCATTTTGGTTGTAATGTGTTGTGTGTTAAATAATAATGTGTTTGTGTATGCACAATCTAATAATGTCGCACAGCAAGAAAATTGTCAGTTGGATAAGAATACCAAAATACTAAGTGAAAATTATGAAAAGAAAATTAAACAAGATTGGAAATACTTGTGGAAGGAAAAAGATGCAAAGATTGAATATAGCGAAGAAAAAAATGCATATTTTGCCACATACTCATTAGAAGAAAAAAGGCTCGGAGTGAATGATGTGGACGAAGAGATTACTGCTAAAACTGTTTTATATGCGGTTGCGCCAAGTGGAAGTAAACAGGAGATAGATTATGATTCTGTTTATACAATTAAAGGATATGTTACAATTTATTATACGAATTTAGTGATTGAAGGGACTAGTTGTCAGCGATTGACAAAAGTGGCTGGAGGATATACATGGCTAGATGGGGCTGGAACAAAAATTGTGTCACAAAATGTTTATTATGGAATGACGGGAATGGGCAGTTCTCTCTATGTTAATGAAACAGATTCTAAATCTCCAACTACATCTAGTTTTTCATATCCTACAGGATTTAAAGGCGCAGTAAATACAGAAGGACCTTATGCGTTAGGTGCAACATATACAATTAATTTGAAAAGAATTGCATCAGGGAGTACGTGGAAACTGCAGATACAGTGTTCTTATTAAGCGGTGAGGGTCGATGATGATTTGTGTTTTTAATAGAATTCAGCTTTTAAGTACCTATGATCAGATACAATGTCATAATGTGACTATGAATTTGGAGAAAGAACATATTCCGTATAAGGTTGTTCTTAAAAATGCAGGTGCATATTCGTGTAGGTCGGCAGCACAAAGATGCTATTATGGTTCTTATGGAGGTGTGGCAAAAAGCAGATATGAATACCGGATTTACGTTCATAAAAAGGATTATTCAAAGTCGCAGGCTGTTATGTATGTAAAATAGCGGATTGACGAGAAAAATCGCCTTTTTGAAGAAAAAATCCTTGCAATTAGGGATAAACTATGGTAGATTACTAATGTTGTGAATAAAAGAATGATGGTCCTCTGTTGCAAGAGATGCATTAAGAACGTCAAAATAATTAGGAGGTCACAAAATGAACGCAAGTGAAATTATCAAGAACATTGAGGCAGAGCAGTTAAAGGCTGATGCACCACAGTTTTCCGTAGGAGATACTGTTAAGGTATTCGGTAAGATCAAAGAGGGTAACAGAGAGCGTATCCAGGTATTTGAGGGAACTGTTATTAAGAAGCAGGGCGGAAGCAACCGTGCTACTTTCACTGTAAGAAAGCTTTCTAACGGTGTTGGTGTTGAGAAGACATGGCCACTTCATTCCCCGAACGTAGAGAAGGTTGAGATCGTTCGTAAGGGTAAAGTTCGTCGTGCAAAACTCTACTACTTAAGAGATCGTATTGGTAAGGCTGCCAAGGTTAAAGAGTTAGTAAAATAATAATTTTGCTTCAAAGGCTGGTACAAGATTTTGTACCAGCTTTTTTCTTTGTATTGTACAAACGGATAACGATAAAACTTGAAATAAATGGGCGTATAAGCTATCATAGGTTTGATAGTTTTATGCGAAGGAGAGTAACGTGAGAAGACGAAGTGGACTGAATTTCAGCAGACGGCGCAAGAAATTTAATGTGCCGCTTTTTAAGGAAATCTTATCGTGGGTGATCGAGTGTGCGGTCGTTATGCTGATCGCATATACGCTTGTGACGTTCTTTGGAATGCGGACGAGCGTGGTCGGTACGGCGATGAAGGATACGCTCGATAATGAGGAGCAGATTCTTGTGAATCGCTTTGTATATAGTTTTTCGAGCCCGAAGCAGGGGGACATTGTGGTATTCCTGCCGAATGGCAACCAGAAGTCGCACTATTATGTGCGCCGTGTGATCGCAGGACCGGGAGACAAGGTCTGGATCCATGACGGTGCAGTCTATGTGAACGGTGCGATGTATGAGGAGACAACGACGGTTGCGTCGATCGATGATCCGGGTGTAGCTTCCGAGGAGATCAAGCTTGGGACGGATGAGTATTTCGTGCTTGGAGACAACCGTAACAACAGTGAGGACAGCCGATTGGCGAATATCGGTAACGTGAAGAAGGAGTACATTGTCGGCAAGGCATGGTTCCATTTTAAGTCGATCGGACATATGGGATTCCTGCATTAGCATAACTTTTGATTTGGAATAAAGGATGGGAAGAATTATATGAATTTTCAGTGGTATCCTGGACATATGACGAAAGCAAAGCGTCAGATGCAGGAAGATATTAAACTCATAGACCTGGTTGTGGAACTGGTGGATGCGCGTATTCCGCTCAGCAGCCGTAATCCGGACATTGATGAGCTTGGAAAGAATAAGTACCGGCTGATCCTGATGAATAAGTCGGATCTGGCAGATCCGCGCGCGACGGATGCGTGGAGCCGATTTTTCAAGGATAAGGGATATTATGTGGTGAGTCTGGATGCGCGGAGCAAGGCGGGCATGAAGTCGATCACCGATATTATCATGGAGGCCTGCAAGGAGAAGATTGAGCGTGACAGAAAACGTGGTATCAAGAACCGCCCGGTGCGTGCGATGGTAGTCGGTATTCCGAATGTCGGCAAGTCCACATTTATCAATTCCTATGCGGGAAAGGCATGTGCCAAGACCGGTAATAAGCCGGGCGTAACGAAGGGAAAGCAGTGGATCCGCTTAAATAAGAATGTGGAACTGCTAGACACGCCGGGAATCCTCTGGCCGAAGTTTGAAGATCAGCAGGTGGGACTGCGTCTTGCGTTGATCGGATCGATCAAGGATGAGATCTTAAATATTGATGAGCTTGCAATCGAACTGATCAGGTTCTTAAAGGAGCAGTATGCGGGAATCTTAAAGGAGCGTTACGATGTGGATGAGTCCGCAAAGAATCCTGATATTCTGTGTCAGATCGCAGAGAACCGCAAGTGTATCAGCAAGGGCGGCGAACTCGATTACAGTAAGGCAGCAACGCTTCTGATCGACGAATTCCGAAGCGGATGTCTCGGACGGATTACACTTGAGAGACCGTAACAGGATGAATGTAAGACAGGAAATGACAAAAGGAGTATTTGGCACGGAATTAGAAATTGAAGTGGCAAATGTGAGGAAACAGGGAAACTATGGCAGAGAAAATCGGAGAGATTAAGCAGAAGCTGGAGGAGACGGATATTAGTCTTCTTCCGGCTTTTGTTGAACAGTACAAAACAGATGCGCGTGCGGGTGTGCAAAAACTTGTACAGACTGCCGGGAAGCGTTACCAGAAGCTGCAAGATGAGATTGCGCGCACGGAAGCATTAAAGAAATACGAGAAAGAATACGATAATTATACATATATCTGTGGAATCGATGAAGTTGGAAGAGGACCGCTTGCCGGACCTGTGGTTGCGGGGGCTGTCATTTTGCCGAAAGATTGTGACATCCTCTATATCAATGACTCGAAGCAGCTTTCCGCGGCGAAGAGGGAGGAACTCTATGACATCATCATGGAGAAGGCTGTGGCAACCGGAATCGGTATGATTGGGCCGGAGCGGATCGATGAGATCAATATCCTACAGGCGACTTACGAGGCGATGCGGCAGGCAATCGGAAAGCTTGACCCTAAACCGGATCTGCTTCTTAACGATGCGGTCACGATCCCAATGGTGGATATCAGACAGGTGCCGATCATCAAAGGCGATGCAAAGAGCATTTCCATCGGTGCAGCATCCATTATTGCAAAGGTGACGAGAGATCGCATGATGGAGACGTATGAGGAGATCTATCCGGGATACGGTTTTGCAAAAAATAAAGGATATGGTTCGCAGGAACATATCCAGGCGCTGAAAACATTAGGACCGACACCCATCCACAGAGCATCATTTATAAAAGGAATTTTGCAATAATATGGAAAGCAAGGTGCGAAAGTATGCAGATATCAGATTTGGTGGGACAATATCATCAGACGACAACCTCCGGTACGGACAAACTGACCGGAACCAAAGGCGTGGAGAATCTTGTGGCATCACTCAGATCTCTGACCAAGGGTAATATTTTTGAGGGAACCGTCAGTTCGATGAAGAATGGACGCGTGACCCTTGCCTTGTCGAACGGACAGCAGCTTTCTGCACGTATGGAGGGAAAAGTGCCGCTTTCCGTAGGACAGTCGATGTTCTTTCAGGTGAAATCCAATGATGGAACGCAGATTGCAATCCGCCCATTTGTGGTAGATGGAAATGGTGTCAATTATACGCTGATGACGGCACTCAATGTGGCAGGACTTGCGGTGGATGCGGATCATCTATCCATGGTCAACCGGATGATGCAGGAGCAGATGCCGATCGATCGAAACAGTTTACAGCAGATGGCGCGACTCGTCAGTGCGAATCCGGATATCGATGTGCAGACGATGGTGCAGCTGAAAAAGCTTGGAATTCCGATTACACCGGAGAATGCCGCGCAGTTTGAAAATTATCTGGATGATAAGCAGGCAATCACGGATCAGATGGAGCATTTTATCGACGAGCTGCCGCAGGCTCTACAGGGAGAGGATCTTCCGGTAGATCAGATGCGGGGCATGGGGGAGAAAATCCTTTCTGTGATTTCAGAGAATCTGCCGGATGTTCCGAAGCAGGCGGCTTTTTCTGTTGTGACGGCGGATGCAACAGGAGAAATTCTGTCCGGGGATCAATTGATGCAGCAGGAGACGATGGAAGATACAGCAGTGTCAAATACTGCGGGAACCGAGGCAGGACAGACAGAAGGAACGACACAAATGGTTCTGGATGAAAACGGACAGCCTGTGGAAACCAGTGGTGTTCCGGTAGAAGAACTTCCTGTTGCCAATCAGACACCACATACACTTGGAGCAGTACTCAGTGAGGAGCAGCGGAACAACCTGAATGCGTTACTCGGCAAAGTACTTGGAACGGATTCGACTTCGTATACGAAGGACAGCGGTGTGGTGGAAGTGTTAAAGGATCTACAGCAGATTCTTAAGGATCCACTCCCTGTGGAGCGGGAGTCGCTTGGAAGACTTTTTGCGTCGAATGAATTTCAGTCACTGGTGAAGGATACGATGGAGCAGCAGTGGATGTTGACACCGGAGGATTTGAAGGAGCCGGACAAGATCGGAAAACTCTACGAGAAGATGGAAGGACAGCTTACGAGGCTGACGGAAGCAATGAAGGCATCCGGTCAGGAGAATGCGAATGTGACACAGCTTGCAGCAGATGTCCGGAGCAATATTGAGTTTATGAATCAGGTGAACCAAGCATATACTTATGTACAGATTCCTCTCAAGATGTCCGGTCAGAATGCGAGCGGTCAGCTTTATGTGTACACGAATAAGAAGGCTTTGGCAGAGGGCGATAAGGAGCTGACAGCCTTTTTGCATCTGGATATGGATCATCTGGGATCTACGGATGTCTCGGTCAAGATGTTAAATCACAAGGTTAACACGAAGTTTTATCTGGAGAACGACGGGGCATATGAACTTCTGATGGCGAATATTCCGATTCTCGAAGAGAAGCTTGCAAAGAAGGGCTATCAGTGTAGCGTTACGGTGGAAAATGAGGCGAAACATGTGAATTTTGTGGAAGATTTTCTGAAGAAGGACCAGCCATCTGCAGGACAGCTGCACCGTTATTCGTTTGATATGAGGGCATAGGATATGGAAGATTTTAAACCATTTCAGTTTGGAAAAGCGTCTGATAAAAAGGAAGAAGATAAGACTGCGGTAGCCATCTCTTATGATCCGGGAGATGCAGCCCCGAAGATCCTTGCGACCGGCAAAGGTAAGATTGCAGAGAAGATCATAGAGACCGCGAAGGAGAACAAGGTTCCTACCTATAAGGATAATAAGCTTGCAGCAACACTTTCGAAGCTGCAGATCGGGGATATGATTCCACCGGAGCTTTACGAGGTTGTTGCGGAGATCCTTGTGTTTGTCGATGATATGGATCGCATGAAGGCAAAGCTGGACAATGCAAGGTAAGTAAGAAAATATGATCATGGGATGTTTTCATTGCCTCAGTTTATGACTGCGGAAGAGAAGCAGAAAGTGTGAAGGAACGTTTGACAGGAGAAGGGATGAACAAAAGACAGCTTGGGGGAGAGTATGAGAAGCTGGCGGCAGAGTATCTGAAGGCGCAGGGATATGTCATCTTAGAACAGAATTACCGCTGCAGAAGCGGTGAGATCGATCTGATCGCGCGGGATGGGGATTATTTGTGTTTCATTGAAGTGAAATACCGCAGAGGAATCTCCTGCGGATCGCCTCTTGAAGCGGTCGGATTGCACAAGCAGATGCAGATCCTCAAGGTGGCGAGATATTATCTTATGAAGAAGAAACTTAATTTAGATACGGCCTGCCGGTTTGATGTTGTGGCGATTGAGGGAAATGAAATTACGTTGCTACGCAACGCATTTGGAGAATAAAATGAAGTATGGTAAATTAAAAAGAAAGAATGAGGAAGAGATTCTTAAGCTGCAGGAATATGACTGTGGGGAAGGAGGGATGCTTCCTCTTTTGTACTTCCCGCTTCTTGATGAGACGGGGATTGTTAAGAATGCTTTCACAACACGTGAGGGTGGTGTGAGCAAAGGCATTTTTGAAAGCCTGAATCTGAGTTTTACCAGAGGGGATGATCCGGATGCGGTAAAGGAGAATTACCGCAGGATTGCAGCTGCCTTTGGCAAAGAGGAGACGGATATTGTCTGTTCGGATCAGACGCACACAACGAATGTAGTGCGTGTGGATGGTTCGTGTGGCGGATACGGAATTACGAGGGAACGTCCTTACACAGATGTGGATGGACTTGTGACCGATGAGCCGGGACTGATTCTTGCAACGTTTTATGCGGATTGTGTGCCGCTTTATTTCGTGGATCCAGTGCACCGTGCGATCGGACTCAGCCATTCCGGATGGAGAGGCACGGTGGCGAGGATGGGGCAGGCAACGCTTACTAAGATGAAGGAAGAATTCGGGACAGATCCTAAGGATGTGTATGCGGCGATTGGCCCGTCCATCTGTCAGGCCTGTTACGAGGTGAGCGAGGATGTGGCGGATGCTTTCAAAGAAGCGTTTGCCGGACATGAGCGAGAAATTCTGCTCGACAAAGGAAACGGGAAGTATCAGCTTGATCTGTGGAGATCCAATGAGATCGTGATGCTTGACGCCGGAATTAAGAGAGAACATCTTGCGGTCACCAATATCTGTACGTGCTGCAATGAACGATTGCTTTTTTCCCATAGGGCAAGTAAGGGAAAGCGTGGAAATCTTGGGGCATTCCTGATGCTTAAAGAGGCGTAGATTGTACAGTGTTTCAAGCGAATCGATGGTAGTTTTGATTTGAGAAACATGGAACGATAGAATGATAAGTAGAAAAAGAAAGTAAGGAAGAGATTATGAGTAAGAAAGATATGAACAACTATGTAGATTATATTCTGGATGTGACGACAAGACTGCTTGCAATCGACAGCCCGACCGGCTACACAAAGGAAGCCGCTTTGTTTGTGATGGATGAGTATAAGAAGCTTGGTTATGATCCGAAGATGACGGTCAAGGGCGGCGTGCTTGTAGAGATCGGCGGAGAGGATGAAGAGAACGGGCTTCTTTTGGCGGCACATACGGACACGCTCGGTGCGATGGTTGCGGAAGTGAAGTCGAATGGAAATCTTCGTGTGACACCGCTTGGCGGTATGAATCCGAACAATGCGGAGGCAGAGAACTGCCGCATTATCACAAAGTTTGACGGAACATTTGAGGGGACGTTCCAGCTGGACAATGCGAGCATTCATGTCAATGGCGATTACAATGACACGAAGCGCGCATACGATGGCATGGAGGTTGTGCTCGATGAGGATGTAAAGTCGAAGGAGGACACAGAAAAGCTTGGTATCATGACTGGTGATATCGTATGCTTTGATCCGAGAACCGTGATCACCAAGACCGGATATATCAAGAGCCGTTTCCTCGATGACAAGTTAAGTGTCGGAATCTTGCTTGGTTACGCAAAGTATTTAAAGGATGAGAACATTACACTCAAAAACAGACAGTATCATTACGTGACGGTATTTGAGGAGGTCGGACACGGCGGTGCTGCCTCGATTCCGGAGGGCGTGAAAGAGATTATCTCTGTCGATATGGGATGTGTCGGAGAGGGCTTAAGCTGTACGGAACATCAGGTATCGATCTGTGCGAAGGATTCCTGCGGTCCGTACCATTATGATGTGGTCAAGGGACTGATTCAGGCGGCGAAGGAAAATGCAATCGATTTTGCAGTGGATGTGTATCCGCATTACGGTTCGGATGTGGATGTGGCACTTGAGGCGGGATACGACGTGCGCCACGGTCTGATCGGTTCAGGCGTGTATGCATCTCACGGGTATGAACGAAGTCACAAGGACGGTGTATGTAACACACTTCGCCTTCTTGTTGCATATTGTAAGTGATATTAAGAAAAAAATAAGAAATTATTTCATAGTTGTTAAATTACTGTTTCACATTGTATGTTACACTGAAAATGTTCATGAAAGCATAACAACAGGCTATGAAAGGCCGGATGCTGCATGTTAACTTTTTGATAGTTGACATATTTCAGGTTACAGGAGGAACAGGCGTGATACAGCTGAATTACAGAGATGCGATGCCTTTGTGTGAACAGCTCAAGGAAAGCATCCGTAAGATGATTGTTACAAATGCATATCATACAGGCGAACAGCTGCCGCCGGTCCGTCAGCTGGCATCGAAGCTTACAATTAATCCTAGGACGCTGGAACAGGCATACATGGAATTGGAGCAGGAAGGTTATCTGTACACGATACCGGGAAAAGGTACTTATGTGGCAGCACAGGAGTGTGTAGATAGCACAAGGAAAAGCGAGCTGATGCAAAAGTTTGACCGACTTGTTATCGAACTGTCGGGTCTGTCGGTTCCTGCGGGAGAACTGACCAGACGAGTTACGGATTTGACAAAGGAGACCTGAATTTTGATAGAGGTTAATAATCTGATAAAGAATTTTGGAAATTTTCGCGCTTTAGACGGCGTGAATATGTGTGTCGGAACTGGTGATATCTATGGACTGGTCGGTCCGAATGGTGCCGGTAAATCGACACTGATCCGCCACCTGACCGGTGTGTACCGTCAGGATGCGGGAGAAATTTATATTGCCGGAGAACCGGTTTATGAGAACCGGAAGATCAAAGAAATGATTGCCTACATACCGGATGAGCTTTTCTATTTTCTTCAGTCAGATGCGATTGAGATGATGCACTATTATAAGGGCATCTATCCGGCGTTTGATGAGAAAATGTTCTACCGGATGCAGGAATTTTTCCCTGCGATCGACATTAAGAGAAATATCCGCAGGCTTTCGAAAGGAATGCAGAAGCAGGTGGCGTTCTGGCTTACGATCTGCTGCAGACCGAAGCTTATGATATTAGATGAGCCGGTGGACGGACTGGACCCGGTGATGCGAAGACAGATCTGGAGTATTCTTATGGCAGAGGTGCAGGACAATGGAATGACGGTTCTTGTCTCTTCGCACAATCTGAGAGAACTGGAAGATGTGTGTGATCATGTCGGTATCATGAACCAGGGAAAAGTTATCATTGAGCGTTCCTTAAGTGAATTGCAGGGAAATATCTGTAAGATTCAGGTGGCCTGTCAGTCCGGTATGCCGAAGCTTCCTGACCAGTTTGAGGTGCTTCATATGTCCAATATCGGAAGAGTCTATACGATGATCGTGCGTGGCAATCCTAAGGAAGCGGCGGAAGCAATCCGTACAGAGGGAGATAATCTGGCGATCGTTGATATCCTGCCTCTGACGCTGGAAGAAATTTTTGTCTATGAGATGGGAGGTTTAGACTATGAAGTCAAAGACATCCTTTTTTAATAAAGCCATCTATAAGAAAAATATGGCGCTGTACTGGCCAATCTGGGTGTGCTATCTGCTTTACGGTATTGTAAAGATCAGCGGTCGTATGTGGTCCGGACTGCATCAGATGACGAAGGTAACGAATGAGCGAAGATTTATCGTGATGGTAGAGAGTCTTTCGATGATGGTTGATATCTGGGTGATCGCAGCAGTGGTTACCGTGACAGGCATGGCGTTATTCAGTTATCTGTTTTCGGCAAAAAGTGCGAACATGATCCATGCGCTGCCGGTTACAAGAAAAGAGCTTTTCTTTACGAATGTGATCAGTGGACTCAGCATGATGTGGATTCCGCAGATCATAACGTTCTTATTGTCAGTGATGGTCAGTCTGGCGAACGGGATTGCTCTGGTCCAGTATCTTGGAATATGGCTTCTTACTGTGATGGGAATCTCATTTTTCCTGTTTTCGATGGTGGTATTCTGTGTTATGTTTACCGGTCAGCTTTTTGCGCTTCCGGTGTATTTTTTCGTGCTGAATTATCTGTCGTTAGGAGCGGTGTTCGGGGTACAGAGTGTGATTACGTTTCTGGGATATGGACTGGGATCCGGTTCGGTTCCAATCGCACGTATTATCAGTATTCTTTCACCAATTAATTATCTGCAGAACAATGTGTATTTCAGCAAAATGAGTTACTATAATCAGCTGGGCGATGAGGTGATCACCGGAGTGTCCTATAGAGGAGGAACTGTTGTTGCCAGTTACGTGATCGCCGCAGTTGCCATCTATCTGTTTGCGTATTTCGCATACCAGAAGAGACAGATAGAGAGCGCTGGAGATCTGTTGACGTTCCGGTGGCTGCAGCCGGTTTTCCGCTGGGGTGTTGGAGTCTGTGTGGCATATGTTGGTGCTATTCTCATTGCAAGCTTCTTTGATTCGGTTTTGATCTGGATATCCGCACCGTTATTTTTTGTGCTGGTGCTGGTTCTTGGCGTGATCGCGTTTCTGATCGCGGATATGTTTGTGCAGAAGACGTTTCGTGTTGTTAAGAAAAAGAGAATCAAAGAGTGTGGCTTTTTCTTAGTATTCGTTATGGTCAGCTTCGGTGGCTTCTTGACGGTTGCAAGAGGACTGCAGAACAAGATCCCGGATAAAAATGAAGTAGAGTATGCATATCTGGATATGAATTATCCGGTTGAGTTTGAAGGCAATGACGTTGACAAGGTAATCAATGTACAAAAGGACATTCTGGCACATGCAGCGGAATTGCAGAAGAATCTGAAGGATAATGCATATACATATACCATTACCTATGAATTAAAGGGAGGCAGGCGCATTTCGCGTTCGTACCGGATTCCGGTGGATGAGAACAGTGAGCACGGACAGAAACTGGCTGAGCAGCAGTATAATTACGAGATACAGCCAGAGAACTTCCTGCGGTATTTGTTTGAATATGATTATAAGGATATCAAAGAGTTTCGCAATTCACAGTTCGAGTATTATGAAACGGATAATTATATGAGCAGGGTGATTACTTCTGATGTAGCGTACAAACTGTACCAGGCGGTGCATTTTATGGATGCACAGGTGTTGAAAACATAACGATTCCAGAAACTGTGAA
>OQVT01001609.1_pt1 | contig 14354 bp, 10 predicted proteins | sample 1691561 | NCBI WGS metagenome assembly OQVT01 (sample SAMN03418260, study PRJEB22391) | human gut metagenome | biome: human-gut; feature: organic feature; material: feces | host: Homo sapiens | place: Tanzania | collected 2013-01 | reverse complement strand
TGGACGAGACGGGACGACGCTTCTACACCGTGGTGGGCAACTTCAAAGAGGCTGTTCTGTGCTTCGAGAAGGCTAACGAGATGTTCGTGGAGCTGTTCAAGCAAGAGAAGCACAGCACCATTCTTAACGACATGCTCCTAAGCTCATATAACATTATCAACATCCTCAACGCGGAGCATCTCTACGACCTGCTCTGCATGAAGGCAGAAGAGACCCTTGCGTTGGTGACCGACCGCATGGACGACCCCGACACTGATCTGGGCCTTGTAGCTGCGATATGCGAGAGCAAGGGTCATGCCTTGATGATGCTCAAACAGTTTGACGAGGCATGGGTGTGGCTCAACAAAGCACAGAAGGTGTATGAGGACAACCTCAACAAGAATCCTGAGGATGAGAAATGTATGCGCGACCTCGCCATCATAAAATGTCGCATTGCCGATTATCTTATGGCAAAGGGCAGCGATGCCGACAACATTATAGCGATCGTCAACGAAGCCGAGGGCCTGCTAAAGAAGGCTCTTGACATCGTGCCCGACTCGCCAAAGGTGGCAAAAAACTATATCGGATTGCTCAGCACGAAGATGAAAGTGTATCTGTTGAAACGCGACATCAACGCCGCCGACGAGACCTTGGCGCAGTTTGAGAAGTTAACGCTTAAACACATCCTCAACACTCGCGACACATCTCTCATACAGCTTATGTTCGCCGTCTACGATTCATTCATCGACACAGCCGTTCAAAGCGACTGGACGCAGATGGCCAACGCCCTGCTTCAGGTGAAACAAAACGCCGAGAAACAGCTTGTGGAGAACAGACTGATGAAGGGATGAGGCGTTTAGACATTTAAACGTTATAAAAAAAGAAGAAAAAAGGAGAAAAAATAAGGAAAAAGAATATTAAAGACAAACCGGAAGTTTTATAACAGACGGGAAAAGAAAATATGAGATAAGAAAGAAAAAAAAGGAAAAGAAAGCGTTGCAAGGTTATCAGCAGAAGACCAATAGCTGTTGATAACTTTGCAACGCTTTCTTTATAAGCCAATTACCGGCTGTGCGCAGCATCATTGTTTTAGCTGTATCATCGTTTTAGCTGCATCATTTCACGACAATCTTCTTTGAAGATCCGTCAGAATAGCGCACGATGTTGAGACCTTTCACAGGGGTGGCGGTCTTTATGCCGTCTGCGGTGAAATAGGCCGTGACGGTTCGTGGCTGGTTGTCAGAGACATTGGCCACGCCTGTTGCGCCCTGAGGCACACCACGCGACACGGCAAAGACGTAAGCGTTGCCACCCGACTTGCGTGTGAGGGTCAAGCCAGTAAGTTTTTTTATGGGATTGGCGGCGATAGCGTTCTCAAACAGGCAATAACGGAAGCGGTCGCTCAGCTCTTCATTCTCTATAGAGATGAAGCCGAGGCCGGTGTAAGCCTCATCACCTTGCAGGTCAGGCACAGACCAGTCGCGCACAGAAACGGTGCTTTCTTCTGACGAGGTGCCGTCCTCATAGTTGAGAACCACGCCGAGCGTGCTGGCACCAGCCGTACTTGTGGCCAACAGATAAACGGTGTTGGCGGCTACGGGTTGCGCAAAGTTGATGCGATGTTGATCGTTTGAGGTCATCGCCACAACGTTGTTCTTGGCATAATGGCCAAGCTGATAAGCCACTTTGCTGGCCGACACAAGCTTGCCGTCGGCAGGCAGGCCACCTGTTGAGCGCACATCTTGGCTGTAGAACGTGCGCCTTGAGTCGATGGGCGAGGTGATGTGGCTCGTTGAAGGCGTGGCCTCAACCACGACATCGGCGTTGCAGGCATCGGCAGAGAGCGTGAGAGGTTCTGTCGAAGCATCGGCCTCGCGCACGAGAAGCTTTGAGTCTAGGAACGTCAGGCGCTTGCTTATCCACTGCTTGAGATAGTTGATCTCGTCGGCATAGCTATTGCCCACATAATAGTTTGGCCACACCGCACGCCCAAACATCTTCCATGCCTGCTCGTTGCGGTCTATGGCACCGCCGCTTGTCAGCTCGCCCGTGAGACGGTTTATCGTTGCCTCAATGTTGGCATCAGAGTAAGCGCCCAGACGATATTCCTTCCAACGCGCCTGCATCTCCTTCACGAAAGAAGGGTCATCGAGCAGTTTCTTCCACCAGAACGGCACCTGCTGGTCATCAACACTTCGGCTGTTGAAGTCGTACTGCCAGAGATCCGTGCGCTCGCCATAATTGTAGTTAGCGTTGCCGTAAGCGATGTTAAAGTCCCAGAGTGTTGCTTGCCAACGGTTGTCAAGCCCCTCGTTAGCGGCACGCGTGTCGCTATATTTGTAAAGGTGGGTGCTCAGACGATAGCCGTCGATGTTGAACGAGAACTCAGTGCTGAGAAGATAGTCGATGAACGACGTGGTGTTTATATACTTGCGATAGCCCACGGCGGGGTCTGTATAATTGTCGAGCGTGAACGATTTCTCCATGTCGTTGATCGCCTTGTCTATTGCTTCGCGGTTGGCAGAAGGCATCTCCAACAGGTCGTCGCCGTCGGGATCATCATACTGGTATGTGATCTTCTTGCTGTAGTTGGGCTGTCCGTCCCATCCTAACGGACGGTAAGGCGAGGTGTAATAGATCGTCTCGTCGTCGCGGTCGATCTCCACATGATAATCGCCTGTGAGGTCGCCGTTATCAGAGCCTGGGTCGTTGAGGTTCAGACGACTCTTGCCTTTGCCCGGGCGCTCTGTCAAGATATACACGCCATAATAGGTGCCGTCGAGAACAATCTCCACGAAGCGCGAATGGGGCGTATATCCAAAATAAGGACGTCCAAGCTCAAAGGTGAGCACGTCACGGATCATCGACTTGTCCGAAAACGGAGCGAGAAACGCCCAGTCGTTGTCCTTGCCCATGCCCAAGAGCTTCACCTTCTGCTTCTTGCCACCCTCTTCAAGCGTCTGCGAGAGGGTCTTGAAGCCGTAGGGCTTCTTGTCTGAACTGTTGAACGAAGAGTTGCCGCGATACTTGAGGCTGATGTAACCGTCATAGTCGGCTTTCTGGTTTGGATGGGCAATGGTGTCGCCATAGTTTTTTCCATCCTTGTTGTCGATAATCTTCATTCGTGCCGTTATGCGTTCATTTCGTTGAATGGTCTTGCCCTTGACATTAATAAAAGCGATTGGCAGATTCGTTTCTGTAAGTTTTACGTTACGGTCGTTTGTCGGCACATAGTTGTCGGCACGTTGAGCAAAAGAGGCTGTGGCCCCTACGGCGACAACACATAAGAGAGAAAACAAGTGTTTATACATGTTACGAATGAAATTGGTTTTTTAGGATTTTTACAAAAAAAGGCACACGCAACAGATATCATTGCATGGCCTTCGTCTTTTTTATTATTTTAAGCTAATGGTCTTCACGACCTTGCCTTTGTACGAATTTATCACTATCGATGCCGAATCGGCATCTTGCATCTGTGCCACGGCAAGCGAGGCATACTGACGCGAAGAGTAATATTGAGGCACGTTGCCCTGGTCGTGACAGAACGTTATGTGTGCTGTCAGCGTGCCATCGGCGTTGCGCGTCATGTCGGTAAGCACAGCTCCTATGCTCTGTCCGTCGGCATCGCTGCCGCTGCTTCCTGTCTTCACGTCAAACGTGATGTTCACATATTTACGGTTTGCCGACAGCCAAATGGCAACAAAGCTTACCGGGTCGGTCTTAGGAGGAGCTGAGGTTTGCAGCCTCTTTATCTTGGGGCACAGCACGTTGTTCACGATAAACACCTTGACAGGCGCTGATGCGAGGTTTTGTGCTGACCGCTCTGTAAAAGATGCAGAAGAAGACGAGGAGCTTGAAGGGCCTGACGCTGATGATGAGCCTAAAGCTGATGATGAGCCTAAAGCTGATGATGAGCTTGGGGCTGCATAATAGACCAATGCGCGATAGGTAGAATCGGGCGTTGTCATCCACGACACCTTCGGCGTACCCTCCACCTGCAACGACAGCTGCTCGTCGGTGGTAAAGCTACTCATGCGCGACTGCGCGTCGGTGCACGCCTCAACAAAATCGGAGCGCAGGTAAGACAACTTACCGTCACCCGAGTCATATTGCTCCGTGGTGCACGACGCGAGCAAGGCAGCAGCCACCACGGCAGCAGAGGCCACAACCTTTGCAGCGGCGCATGAGAAAGCTTTGTTTGACATATAATTTTTTCTGTTTATCTTAGTTCTTGAGAAGCTGTTCCTGGTTGCGTGCCGGGTTGGCATACATTGTGAGCAAACGCTCACGCAGGAACGCCTCGTCCTTGTCGGGCAACTGGATCTTGGCCATCTGCTGAGCAATGTAGCCATCAAACTGTGCCTTCTGCTCAGCCGTGTAACGGTCGGCATGAGCCGTGGTGCCTTCAAGCTCGTCAAGCGCCACATAGTTGGATGGATAAAGACGGTAACGACGGAACACCTCCTCGTCGATGTGTGTGGCAACAGCCTTGAAGAAGTCGGCCTTCGGCATGTCGGGATCGAGCGTGTCGAGCCATGCGTCGATGCAGGGTGCCGCATCATAGTGGATATGTCCCTTATAGCCCATGATGCCTGTCTGCATGCTCACAACATCGTCCATGGGACCTTTCTTCCAGTCGGCAATATCGCGCTTGAGCTGAAACTCCTGCGCCTTGAGGAAGTCGCAAGGGTCATACTCGTAACTGATGGCCAGCGGCACGATGTGCAGACCCTTCAAGCGCTCAACGAGCGATCCCTCGCCGCCCATGACCATCATCTTGATGATCGACTCTTGCGTGCGGTCGTTTGAGTCCTTGGCGCGTCCCTCGCGCTGTGCTATCCACACGTTGTCGTGCTTCTGAGCTATGACGAGGTGCATATAATCAGACAGTCGCTTGCTTGACAGCAGCATCTGTCGCAGCGACACGCTACGCTCCACGATGAACGACTTGTTTATGCGCACAAGATCCTTGACCCACGGCAGCGAGAGCAGGTTGTCGCCGATAGCGATCTCACATGTGGTCTTGCAACCGGCGTCGACGAGCAGCACGTCAAGCAAAGCCGAGTCGAGCACAATGTCGCGGTGGTTGCTTACAAAGGTGTAACGCTTCTCCATGTCTATGGCATCGACATTCATGTCGCAGCCGAGGCTGGCCTTCTGCAACAACCCCTTTATGAAAGGATAGCAGAAAGCTACCTGAAACTCAAGGTTGGTCTTGCATGCCCGCATCTTCTGTGCCAGCATGTCGAAAGGCACGTCCTTAAACACATAAGCCACGACCTGTGCAAACTGTGCATTGCCGAGCAGACGCTCAAACACCTCTGGCAGCTCTTCGGGCTCGAAGGATCTGATGGCGTCGAAGGGCTTCAATAATTCTTTATCCATAGCTCAATGTTTTTTATAAAAGTCAGAACTGGTTCTCCACGATGTCGGTGAGCACGTCCTTGATGTCAAGACCAGCGGCACGCACCTGCTGCGGAATGAAGCTGGTAGCTGTCATGCCGGGTGTGGTGTTGATCTCAAGCATGTTGATCTTGTCGTTGCCGTCGGCATCCTTGGAGATGATGTAGTCGATACGAATGATGCCGTTGCAATGCAAGATGTCATAGATGCGGCTTGTCTCCTCCTCCACACGCTTTGTTGTCTCGGGTGAGAGACGGGCGGGAGTGATCTCCTGCACCTGGCCGTTATACTTGGCATCGTAGTCGAAAAACTCGTTGCTGGTCACCACCTCCGTGGCGGGGAACACCACCGCCTTGTCTCTGGTCTTGTAGCAACCGATGCTTATCTCCGTGCCTTTCATGAAGCTCTCCACCATCACCTCGTCGCTCTCCATGAACGCCACGCGCAGGGCGGGAGCGAGCTGGTCGGCGTTCTTCACTTTCGACACGCCGAAGCTGCTGCCGTCGGCTGCCGGCTTCACGAAGCAAGGCATGCCGATGCGCTTCTCTATCTCCTCGTCGCTATATTTCTCTTCCTCGCCGCGACGCAGGAGCACGCTCTCTGCCACGTTCACGCCGAAGCCGCGAAGATAGTTGTTGAGCACATACTTGTCGAAGGTCATAGCCTCAACGAGCACGCCGCTGGTGCTGTAAGGGATGTGCAGCAGCTCAAAATAGCCCTGCATCAGACCGTTCTCTCCCGGTGTGCCGTGGATGGTGATGTAAGCATAATCGAAGGTCACGGTCTTGCCGTCCTTCTTGAACGAGAAGTCGTTCTTGTCAATTTTGGCCGTGTCGCCGTTCTGCAGGTCGACGTGCCAGTCTTGTCCTTTCACGTCCACCACATATATGTTGTAGCGTTCTTTGTCGAAGAAAGAGTAGAGTCCCTGTGCCGAGCGCATGGACACATCGTGCTCTGACGAGTCGCCACCACAGACGATGGCAATGTTTCTTTTTAGCGTTTCCATTTTTTATTTGAATACTTTCTTTATGTTCGATAATCTAATTTAAGCCGGTGTGTTGCAAAGAAGCGCACCTTAGGCAAACGTGTCGTTGGTTGTTCCCTTGACATAGGCACGCCATTTCTCTATGAGCGCCTCAAGGTCAGCGGGGAGGTCAGACGTGAAGTCCATCTGCTGCTTGGTCGTGGGATGTATGAAGCCGAGCGTGCGGGCGTGTAGTGCCTGTCGGTTGCAAAGCTTGAAGCAGTTTTGTATGAACGCCTTGTAGGTTGTGGAGCGGTTGCCGCGCAACACCTCGCAGCCGCCATAGCGCTCATCGCCGAAGAGCGGATGACCGATATGCTTCATGTGTGCACGGATCTGGTGCGTGCGGCCTGTCTCGAGAATACACTCTATAAGCGTCACATAGCCGTAACGTTCTATCACGCGCCAATGGGTGACGGCAGGCTTGCCTATGCCCGAGTCGGGTGACATGACCGTCATGCGCAGGCGGTCTTTAGGGTCACGGGCGATGTTGCCTTCAATGCGTCCTTCGTCCTCGGTGAAATTGCCCCACACCAGCGCGTTGTAGCTACGGTGGGTGGTCTTGTTGAAGAACTGCAATCCGAGACTGGTCTTCGCCTGCGGGGTCTTTGCCACGACGAGCAGACCGCTGGTGTCTTTGTCTATGCGGTGAACGAGTCCCACCTCCGGGTCGTTAGGGTCATAGCTCTTCAGGTCTTTCAGGTGCCACGCCACGGCGTTGACGAGCGTGCCATGAAAGTTGCCTGCGCCGGGATGAACCACCAGTCCTGCGGGTTTGTTCACCACCATCAGCTCCGCGTCTTCATAGACCACGTTGAGGGGAATGTCTTCTGCCTCAATCTTCGACTCATGGCGCGGACGGTCAAGCATCAGCGTCACCACATCGCCGGGGCGCACCTTATAGTTGCTCTTCACCGGTTTGTCGTTGACGTGTATGAATCCGGCATCGGCAGCCTTCTGTATGCGGTTACGCGACGAGTGTTGCAGCTTCTCACACATGAACTTGTCCACGCGCATGGGCTGCTGACCGGGGTCTGCCTCGAAGCGGAAATGCTCGTAGAGCTGCTGGTCTTCGTCCTCACCGAGCTGGTCGTCTTCGCCGAGCTGGCTTGTTACGAGCTGGCCTTCACCGGGCAGGTCGTCAATCTCTTCTATGTCGTTTGTGTAATGCGTCATGTTTTCTTTTTCTTCTCTCTTTTGCTTATTATCTCCTTTCCTTCTATCTATGTCACTTTGACCTCGTAACCATGGCACTTAGACCTCGCAACCATGGCACTTAGACCTCGTAACTATGGCATTTAGGCCTCCTGTCCGAATCTTATGGCTGTTGCATCAAAGCTTGTCATTAATATCATTCCACGATCATCTCATGCTCGCCCTCACCTCTGACCTCGTGGAATTCGTCCACATCGCCACCTTCATCAATGAAGTCTTCGCTTTCGATGGTGTTGTCGATGAAGTTGATGCTGTCGTCGGCGCTGAGTTGTCCGTTACCCACCTGAATGGTGATGGGCGTGTCCACGGTCACCTTGTCGCCAGCTTGCAGTTGGCGTGTGCCAGCCACGACACCCACGACCCAGTCTTTCTCGCCCGGCACAAACTGAGGTTGCGTAAGCTTGAAGCCCATGGCCGTAAGCTTTGCCATTGCCTCGCGCAACGAACTGTTGTCAATGATGTCGGGTAAGGATATTTCGGGTGAGCGCGATGCGTTGACGATGACATAGATAACATGTCCCGTCTTCACATGCGAGCCAGCCGCTGGCGACTGCTCCAAGATACAGTCGGGCGGCAACGATTTCACATAGCCCGTGTCGCTGACCACAACAGACAGTCCGGCGTCGGCAAGAATGTGCTCGGCGTCGGCAAACGACTTTTGCTTGATATTTGGAATGGCCACCGACTCGCCATGATGGGTGTAGATGTCGATGGCGAAGCTCGTACCCCAACACACACCCGCCACCACTATTATCATGGCGAGGATGTTGCCCCAGAAATACATGCTCTTCAGCTTTCCGAAAAACTCTGATGTCTTCATCAATTATTTTCTTAAAGATAGGTTTTTAAAAGTAACCTTTCATTTTTGTTAATGTTATGTCGGCTATTTTTTAGCCCACCTTAATTAGTGTGGATGCAAAGGTACAGTAAAAATCCGATTGAACGAAAGAAAACACCTTTTTTCTAAATTTTCATCCTAAACACCGTCTTGCGGGCCTTCGCATCTTGCACCAGTTCGAGCGTTCCCCCACTCACGCGCATGATCTGTCGGGAGAGAGGCAGACCGATGCCGCTGCCTCCTTGTTTTGTTGTGAAGAACGGCACAAAGACATGTTGGGCCACGTCGGGAGCAATGAGGGCGGCATCGTCGCAGACGTCGATAACGACCGAATCGTCGTCGCCTGTGTAGGCTTCTATCCACACCTTGCTGCCGTCGTGCTGTGGGCTGCCGTCGCCGCCACCCTCTTCGTCTTGCGCACAAGCCACCGCCTCCTTTGCGTTCTTCAGCAGGTTGGTGACAACACGTCCCATCAGACCTTCATCGGCATAGACGAGCAGGTCGGCAGGCTCCACGCTGACGCCCACCTTGCCGTCGGCATCGGCAAGCGTCGCCATGCGCTCAAGAAAGGGCTTGGCATAGAACAGCCGTGGCTGCGGCTGCGGCACATGGGTGAACCGCCGGTAGTTTTCGACAAAAGCCATCAGTTCGGTGCCCGTCTTGTTGATGACCTCCAGCCCTTCGCGCTGCTCACCGCTCGCCTGTTGCAGCAGCGACTGGCTGAGCGATGTTATGGGCGTTATGGTGTTCATGATCTCATGGGTGAGCACGCGGATGAGTTTTATCCATGAGTCGACCTCACGGTTTGCCAGCTCGCCGTTGATGTCGCTGAACGCCACTATGCGCACCCGCTTGTTGCGCAGCGTGGTGTAGGTCTCCCGCACCGAGAGCGACCCGTCAGCAAACTGTTGCCCCACCTGCTCCATGTGGGTGAGAACGGAGCGGTGCAGCAGACGTGTTGCCGCAACGTTATGCTGCAAGATATGTCCTGCCCCATCGACCACCAGCAGACCTGTGCCTGCGGCATCCATGATCTGTTCATAATATTTCTCTCGCTCCACAGCCTCGTCACGGGCGTTGACAAGAATCTGCTTTATGCGGTTAAGCGATTTGTTGAGCATGGCATCGCTGCCGCTCACCCCTTTGGTTGAGAACGAGAAGGTGAAGTCGGAAGCATCGATGGCATCAAACATGAACGCCACCTTGCGAATGTTGCGGCGGTAGTTCAGACAGAGACGCACATAGCCCAAGCCCATAACGGCAACGACGAGCACAAGACACCAGATGAAAGATGTTGTTGTCATAGGCCGTAACGTTTTATCTTGTTATACAGAGTCTGTCGCGAGATGCCGAGCCTTGCTGCCACCGCCGACATGTTGCCTCCACACGACGCCATGGCGCGTTCAATCATCTGCCGCTCCATGTCGTCGAGCGTCTGCATGCTCTCCACCTGAAGCGGCGGTTGCTGCGTGTCAGCGGCACCCATCGTGCCGTCATCAATGTCATCGGGAGCGATGCTGTTGCCGTCGGCCATGATGACGGCACGCTCCATGGCGTGTTGCAACTGTCTTATGTTGCCGTGCCATGGCAGCCTCTCCATCTTACGTTCAGCCTCTGGCGTGAGCCTCATCTCCACCTTATTATATATGTCGGCATAACGCTTCACGAAGATGCGTGCCAGCGGCACGATGTCCTCACGTCGCTCACGCAGCGGCGGCAGATGCAGCCGGATGGTGTTTATGCGGTAGAGCAGGTCCTCGCGAAACTGTCCGTCGAGGACCATGCGGTCGAGGTCGCGGTTGGTGGCACACACAAGGCGCACGTCAATGGCGACAGGTTTGCTGCCACCCACGCGCACGATGGTGCGGCGTTGCAGGGCTGTGAGGAGCTTTGCCTGGAGCGCATAGGAGAGATTCCCAATCTCGTCGAGAAAGAGCGTGCCACCCTCAGCCATCTCAAACTTGCCCGGCTTGTCGGCCTTGGCATCGGTAAACGCGCCCTTCACATGACCGAACAGTTCGCTCTCAAAGAGGGTCTCGCTCACCGCTCCCATGTCGATGGGCATCATGGGTGCCGAGGCACGGTGCGACAGACGGTGGATCTCGCGTGCCAGCACCTCCTTGCCCGTGCCGTTCTCACCTGTTATGAGGATGTTGGCATCGGTCACCGCCACCTTTTCCACCATCATGCGCAGCTGGCGCATGGCGTCGCTCTCGCCCCACACCATGTCTCCTGTCTGTGGCGCGGGTTGAGCGTCATGACTCTTGGACTGGTGTTTGTCGCGTGCGGCACACAGCGTGTCAAGCATGCGCTGGTTGTCGAAAGGCTTCACGATAAAGTCGGCAGCGCCTTCTTTTATTCCTCTCACCGCAAGGTCTATGTCGGCGTATGCCGTGAACAGCACCACCTCCGTTTGCGGACAGCAGCGTTTGGTCTCGCCAAGCCAAAACAGTCCCTCACCACCGTTGTTGACGCCACTGCGAAAATTCATGTCGAGCAGCACCACGTCGGGCTTCATCTCGCGCAACCTTGCAGGCAGGGCGGCGGGGGTGGCTATGGTTTCGATAGAAGCAAACTGTGCCTCTGCCAGCATCTTAACGGCTGTCAGTATGGCGCGGTTGTCGTCAACGATGAGTAGTGATCCTTTCTTTGTCATGTCTTGAAAACTTTTCTGTTACGGCAAAATTAAAAAAATATTGCCGATGGTGCAAACCGATTGGATGTTTTTATGAAAGAAATTGAGATGCGGGAGTGAAGACCTTGCAACGCCGTTTTTCTTTTTTCTCACACCTTTGTAAAGTTTCTTTACACCACTGTCCAAAAATTTTACACTCCTAATTTCCACATTTTGAGCTAACACCCTGATAATCAGTAGCAACACTATTTTGGCACACATTTGGCACGTTTAAAAGCGTATGAGAACATACAAAAAAGGAACAAGACAGAAAAAAATATGAACAAGAGAACAATTCTTCCACTCGCCCTCACGCTGGCTCTCGCGCTGAACGCATCGGCACAGACAGCTGCCGACACGCGCCACACGGCAGCATGGAGCATGGACAGCTGCATGAGCTACGCCGTGAAGCACAGCACCGACGTGCAGCTACAGCTCATGGAGCGCCGACAGGCACGCGCCGACTACCGTTGGGCAAAGGCTGGCTTCCTTCCACATGTGGGAGCTAGCGTGAGCACACAGTGGAGCTGGGGACGAGGCATCAACCCCGAAACGAACGTCTACACCGATGTCACGACCTTCAACAACTATTATAACCTCTACGCATCGCTCACCGTGTTCGACGGCATGCGCACCATCAACGCGTTCCGACAGGCCCGTCTGCTGGGCCGCTCCTCTGATGCTGCCGTGGCTAAAGCCCGCGATGCCAAGGCCATAGAGGTGATGCAACTCTATGCGGAGGCTGCTTACGCTCAGGCAAGCATAGAGCTGGCAGCCCAGAAGCTCAACGAAAGCCGACAGCTGCTCACACGCACACAGCGCATGATGGAACTGGGCACGAAGAGCCGCCCCGACGTGGCACAGGTGGAGGCACAGGTGGCAGAAGACGACTACGCCCTCACTCACCAACGCAACGAGGCCACGCGCACGCTCCTGGCGCTGAAGACGGCGATGAACTATCCCGCCGACAGCACGCTGTCCATCATCACGGACCCGTCATTGCTGTTTAGCTCATCGGCTCCAAACGCGACAATAGGCGGATACGCAACAAAAGATGCCGCCGCCATAAGCGCCTCATTTCAGGCCATCTCTCCTGAGGTGGCCACGGCTGTGGCAGAGGAGCGATCAGCCCGTTACACATGGCTTCAACAGCGTGGCGCTCTCCTTCCAACCATCTCGCTGGAGGGTGGCATCAGCACCAACTATTACAAGAATCTCTCTCAGAAAGGCTCTGTCGACGCGTTTGCCACGCAGATAAAGAACAACCGCGGCGAATATTTCGGCATCAGCCTTTCCATCCCTATTTTTAACGCTTCATCATGGAAGGCTGCGCGACGCGCCAAGAGCAGTTGGCAACAAGCACAACTGAAGCTTGACGACACGCGCCGACGCCTTCACGACAACATCTTCCAAGCCGTCATGGACCGCGACGGCTACGCCAAGGAGACCGTCCAGATGGAACGTAAGGTCTTAAGCGACTCGCTCGCCCATCATCTCAACGCCCGCAAGTATGACGAGGGCATGCTCTCCACCTTCGAGCTCCACACCTCATCGCAGACCCTGCTGCAAAGCAAGATAAAACTGCTGCAAATGCAGATGCTCTTGGGCATCAAGCAACGGCTCGTAGAGTATTATAAATGTGGAAAGTTGAATGTGGAATGAAGAGAAAAGGATGAGAAAAGATGAGAAAAGGAAGAAAAAAGATGAGAAAGGAAGAGAAAAGGGAAATGATAAGAAATGAAAAAGTAAAAGAATGAGGAATTGTAAAGAAAAGGGAATCGCTTCACTCATTAAGAATTGAGAATATAAGAAACAAAAAATCAAACCTTCCCAAGCGCCCAAGGCATATCACTCCCCTCCATAAGGGGAGGGGTGAGCCACCGAAGGTGGCGAGGGGGAGGGGCTTTAATTATGGACATACAACTTAACAACCCCCATCACGCCATCCCCCGCAAATATTGGGCATGGATAGGCGGTGGCGCAGCAGTCTTGTTGCTGCTGGTATGGCTGGCCTTTGGTGGCTTGGCCGACACACAGAGTGTGGAACGTCGCGGACTGAGCATTAGCGAGGTACAGCGCAAGCAGTTTAACGATTATGTGAGCCTTGACGGAACGGTGGTGCCCGTGAGCGTGGTGCAGATCAGTCCCGAAGAGGGCGGCGTGGTCATGGAGAAAGTGGCAGAGGAAGGCACGAAGGTGCGCAAGGGCGATGTCATTGTGCGTCTGAGCAACTCAAGCCTCGACCTGCAGATCCTTAACGCCGAGAGTGAGCTGGCAGAGAAGCAGAACATGCTGCGCAACACGCAGATAAGCATGGAGCAGGAAGCGCTCACCAACCGCAACGACCAGCTGCAACAGGACATGGAGGTGGAGCGCAAGCGACGTAAGGCTGCCCACATGGAGACGCTCTACAAGGAGCAGCTCATCTCGCGCGAGGATTATCTCGAAGCAAAGGAAGACTATCAGTTGGCACAGAAGAAGCACGCGCTCATAGGCAAACGCATAGCGCAAGACGCAAAATATCGTAAGGTGCAGACGGCACAGATGACCGACAACCTCGACAACATGCGACGTAACCTGGAGATGGTGCGCGAGCGTAAGGCAAAGCTCAACATCTGCTCGGCAATAGACGGCGAAGTGGGATCGCTCGATGTGGAACTGGGACAGAACATTGCGCCAGGACAAAAAATAGGCGTGGTGAACGACATGACCGACTACAAGATCCAGGCGATGTGTAATGAGCACTACATTGACCGCGTACACAAAGGGCTGACGGCCAACTTCTCGCAGAACGGCAAGACATATGCCGTGACGGTGAGCAAGGTGTTCCCCGAGGTGAAGGACGGACGGTTCAAGATCGAACTGCGCTTCACGAACAAACGGCCGGAGAACATACGCACAGGCCAGACCTATTATCTCGACCTGCAGCTCGGCGCCTCATCGCAAGCCCTCGTCATTCCCAAAGGCACCTTCTTCAGCACCACAGCTGGCGCTTGGATCTTTGTGCTCGACAAGAGCGGAAAGAAAGCGTATCGCAGAAAGATAACGCTGGGACGACAGAACCCTAAGTTTTATGAGGTCATTGAAGGTCTGGAACTGGGGGAGAAGGTGATAACCAGTGGGTATGAAGGATTTAAGGAAGGGGAGACTTTAAGGATTAAATAGGAAGCCCCTCCCCCTCGCAGCCCTTTGGGCTGCTCACCCCTCCCCTTAGGGAGGGG
>OQVT01001606.1_pt1 | contig 14359 bp, 9 predicted proteins | sample 1691561 | NCBI WGS metagenome assembly OQVT01 (sample SAMN03418260, study PRJEB22391) | human gut metagenome | biome: human-gut; feature: organic feature; material: feces | host: Homo sapiens | place: Tanzania | collected 2013-01 | reverse complement strand
GTGGCTCAATTTTTTTAAAGATAGTCTGAGCAGTTCCAGAAGCGCCATTAGGATTTATGACAATATTAAATACTTTATCCTTCATAAAACAATTACTACTTTTTAACAATTTTTACTTTTTGGTAACATTGCTGCGCCAATAACCCCTGGTTCTTCTAAAGAGGCTAATACAAATTCATCATCATGTAGTTGCGTATGAGATATTTCTTTAAATTTTTCAATAACTGATGGTAAAAATAAATCACTCGATTGCATCATTCCACCACCCAATATGAAAATATCAGGATCACAAACACATGCAATAGTAGCGAATAACTGTGCTAAGTCTCTCGCTCCATGGTTACGTCCCAGGATCAGTGTGTTAATATGCTTAAAGAACTCAATGGCTTCCAGATTCTTATTATCGCCGTATTTATTGCGGACCCACTGCCCTTCTTCTTTTCCATAATCCAGATACAACATGGAGGCAACCGCATCCACACGGAGACCATCAATATGATAATGTTCTACCCACATCAGCGCACTGCCGATCAGGAAGTTCTTCACCTCATTTTTGCCATAATCAAAAATCTTGGTTCCCCAGTCCGGATGCTCTCCCATTCTTGGATCTGCATACTCATACAGGCATGTACCATCAAACTCTGCCAGTCCATGGGCATCTTTTGGAAAATGCGCCGGTACCCAGTCCAGAATCACACCGATTTTATTCTTGTGGCACTCGTTGATAAAATATGCAAAGTCCTCAGGTTTTCCGTAGCGGGAAGTCGGTGCATAATATCCGGTTACCTGATATCCCCAGGAACCATCAAACGGATACTCCGAAATACCCATCAGTTCAATGTGTGTGTACCCCATTTCTTTTACATATGGAATCAGATAGGTTACGAGATCCCTGTAACTGTAAAATCCTTCATCATCCCTGCCCGGATGACGTTTCCAGGAGCCCGGATGAACCTCGTAGATTGCCATCGGCTGTGCATACACATCCTCTTCTTTTTTACGATTCTCCATCCACTTGCTGTCTGTCCATTTAAAATGTTCAATATCCGCAATCGCAGATGCTGTTCCCGGCCGGAGTTCTGCATAATTTGCATAAGGATCTGCCTTATAAAGACGCTTGCCATCTTTTGTCTCGATCAGATACTTATATAACTCCCCCTCCTTCAATCCCGGAATGAACAATTCGTAAATCCCCATTGTCTCCGGTTTCAGGCGTGTCATCTCATTTGCCGTCTCATTCCATCCGTTAAATGAGCCAATCACGAAAACTCTTTCCGCATTCGGTGCCCACAGGTCGAAGTATACTCCCTTTACTCCTTTTACCTCTGCAAAATGTGCACCCAGCTTCCGATAAATATCGTAATGTGTCGCCTGACCGAACAGATAGCGGTCTAATTCAGTAAAATTCGCCATAATCCCTACCCCTCTTCACTTCTATCTCTAAACCGCAGACTCACTGTGGTTTTCTTCTTTAGTCAAAATCTTTCTCCCGTAAGATAATGTAATCATCCTCATCATATCTTCTGGATGTGATAATGCTGAACGCCTTTTTCAAACCACCCTTTTCTGAATGTGCTACTGCTTTATCGACGATCTCTTTTACCTCTGTCAGGGTTGTCTCCCTGTCAGCGTGCTCAATATTACTGATGCTGTTATACAGCGCCAGCACACCCATCTCATCAATGGTATATCCCATTTCATTTGCGTAAGATTTTGCAAACGAAACCAGCTCATCACTGGTAAAAATAGGAATATTGATCTTCTCAGAAAACTTCGCTGCAAATCCATCATCTCTGGATAAAGCCTTCTGGATTCCATGTTTTGTATCCTCAATGATCACAAGCACTCCACTTGTATCCTGTTCTAATAAAAGAGAAAGTTTTAACGCTGTCTCCCGGGACAGATCTCCGGCTTTTTCGATGATCAGGCAGCCACCGGCTACTTTTTTCAGCAATGCTGCAACATCCTTCTGATTGAGGACAGATGCTTCGATCTTGCCGATCTTGCCGTTTGGCTTTCCGGTTTCTTTCTGTAATGCCTTGATCATACTCGTCGCAAGCACTGTCTTACCGCTTCCGGAACCGCCCTGTATGATCATATTTCCGGTTCCAGCTGTCGCTCCCTTCGCCAGATGCTGGGATGCACCTGTAAGTGCCTGACAGAGCTGTTCTTCCATACCTGTGATCGGAACAAAATATGTAAAGATTTCTCTTAATTCTTTGGAAAGCTTACTGATCGTATCCGGAACCTCAAACGCCTCCGGTTCCGCAATGGCAGGAAGAATCTCTTCTGCTGTCTCCTCTTTTCCAAGGTCTAAGTCACCCGGCAGTTCGATCTCCGGCAGTTCTTCTTTCTCCACTGATTCTTTTGCCATCTGGCGTGCAGTCTCTGCTAAGATAGCTGCCTCCACATCTTCTGCGGATGTTCCTGCATCTTCTGTGTCAACTGTTTCTGCCAGCATTTCCGGTCTGGTCTGCTCTTGTGTGTATTCCGCAAAAGATACTACATTCTCCTGTGGAATTTCTGCATCAAGTCCTTCCGGCATTGCGATTTCCGGAAGTTCTTCCTCTGCCATTAATTCCTGTACACCGGCTGCCACAACGTTCTGTGCTGCGTCTTCCGCAGCCACACCGGCGTTTGCCATGTAATCTCCAACCGGAGATGCCCCGACAGCTGCAAGCTGCTCATCCATCTGTGCATTTTCATCGCTGAGGCGGTCGATCTCCTGCTGTAAAAACTGGTTCATGTTCGTAACCATAGAGACTGCATTGTCATTCGGCTGCCCGTCTTTGCTTAAGTATTTCTGATCCAGAAGGTCTTTTGGTGTCAAGCCGGAATCAAGCATTGGAATGACATCCGCAAGGCGTCCCAGAAGTTCTTCCGCTTCCTGAAGTGCTCTCGCTTTTGCAGATTCAAGCTTTCTCTGTTCTGCTTCCTGCAAGGCTGCCTCTGCGGCACGCTTGGTCTTTTCCCAATCAGCAAGCACATCCTCAATGCTCATCTGACCGGATACCTGTGGTTCTGCAACTCTGCCTCCCTGCATATAAAGGCTCATCTGGCCATCCTCATCCACTAACATCTCCTGGAAATTGGATTTCAAGGAATTATCAATCTCCTCATCCGTCTCAATATGCTGGTAAACCTCTTCTTCCTGCGGTACTTCCTCTTTCTCGGATGGAATCTGGAGATATGGAATATCCTCTACCAGTTTCTTAATGTTATCCATCGTATCATTGACTGCCTCTTTTTCTGTGGCATTCATGATCTCCTGCATACTTCTCTGAAGTTCTTCCTGCAGATTCTGTGTGTTAAAGCGCTCCGCAGACATCTTCACATCTTTGATCTGCACCGGTTCCGGTACGATCTCTCCAGATTCTAACTGATCTTCCGGTCTCACTTCCACAACACCGTCATGTCTCTGACGGAATGTGCGGTACTTGTCTTCCTGCTGTTTTGTCAGTGGCTGGTATAACATCTTTAATTCTAATGCGCGTTCTACATATGGGCCATCACCAAACCATAAGATCAGTTCGTCGCAGGCATCGATACATTTCTCGCTCATACCGGCCTTATGATACAGATATGCAAGCTCATATGCCCACTCTTCCGAATACTCCTGCTCTTTGAGTTCTTCTAAAATGCCAATAAGGGTGCCAATATCTGCACCCTGCGCTTTGCTTATCTCATACTTTAACACGTATTTTAAATTATCATGAGGTGCGATCTCCACAAACTCCTGATAATACTCTTTTGCCTCATCAAAACTCTTTGTCCTGACTGCAACCTCTGCAAGACGATAAATGATCATTCTGCCAATCGGCGACTTGTCATAAGCCGTCAGCAAAACATCCTTGCTCTCATCATAACGCCCTACTTTCTCGTAGATCTCTCCTACTTTTACCAGAGCGTTAATGTTCTTTATCTTACGCCAGTTGATGGTATCCGCGATCTCAGCCGCCTCTTCGTATTTCCCCTCGGCTGTGAGTGATTTCATCTGATCCAGCTTTAATTTGTATTCATATTTATCCAATTCTGCCACCTCAAACTGTGCATTTTCCGTAATGATCCATTACCTTTTTCAATTTGTCTATGATACCTTTTAGTTTATCATAGGCACAATTAGATGTCAAAAATTATCATGCTTCCCCTGCCGATTTTTCATCCTGTTTTTTGTTCTTTTCCGTGGTCTCATAAACCGGCTGATTGGTGTGCTTATCGATGCGGTCAAGGTTGACATAATCTATCTCCGTTTCCGGGATTCCACGCTTTTTCAGGGAATATGTGACAACATTGGAAACAATATAATAAATCACTGCCATGATCGGCACACCAAGCAGCATTCCAGGAAAGCCCCACAAACCGCCAAATACGAGAATGGCAAATACAACCCAGAAAGAGGAAAGCCCGGTGGAATCTCCGAGGATCTTCGGTCCGATAATATTTCCGTCTACCTGCTGTAAAATGATAACAAAAATCAGGAAATATAATCCCTGTACCGGATTCTGTAAAACAATAATGATAAAGGATGGGATTGCCCCGATAAAAGGTCCAAAAAACGGAATAATATTGGTCACACCAATGATCACAGCCACCAGCATGGTATCCGGCATTTTCATAATCGCAAGCACGATATAGGCAATCACACCGATAATGGCAGAATCTAAAATTTTTCCACTGATAAATCCGCCAAAGATCTCGTTGCTCTTCCGCACAGTCTCTACTACAACATTGGCTCTGACCGGTTTAAAAATGGCATAAATGATTTTCTTCGCCTGACCTGCAAACTTTTCCTGACTCGCCATAACATACACAGAGATGATAAGTCCGACCAGAATATTGATCACAAATTTTACTCCGGTGATCACTCCGCTGGTAATGGAAGAGATATAGACTTCTGCCTGTGGAAGCAGCGTGTTTTTCATCCAGTTTTCAAAGAAGTTACCCGCCTGTGTGATTACTTCTTCCGCAATGTCCGCTATCTGGCTGTCTCCCTTGGCGATATCATTGATCCAGTCAACAAGCGAACGCACCTCAGCAGGGAGTGTGGATATGATGCCCTGTATGCTCTGGATGATGGATGGAACGATCGCAGCGATCAGCAGGACAATGATGCCTACCAAAAACAGCAGTGCACCTGCGATTGCCAGCCCTCTTGATATTTTTTTCGCTTTTTTCTCACTCTTCATCTTTCCTTTAAACAGGGAAAATAACTTTCCATCTATGAGTTTCATCAACGGATTCAGAAGATATGCCACAACCAGTCCGATAATGACCGGCTGTAAAATATATGTCAGTTTCTTCCAGAAATCTGTAAACCCATTATAACGGTATATGACAAAGAAAAATAAAATGCAGCAACAGAATGTGATAAAAATAGCAAGCGCTATGATCGTAATCTGTTTCAAATGAAATTCATCTGTCTTTTTTGTCTTCGGTGTCTGTATCTGTTCGTTTTGTTTTAGTTCTTCCAACTTAAGCTCTCCTTTTTCTGCCGGAAACGACTTGTGCAAACATGCGCTTCTAAGCGTAATTTATACTCTCATTCTAACGCAAAAACAGAGGTCTGTCACTAAGCAGACCTCTGTTTTTATCATCTTTTTAGATTTTTAAATTAACCACGGTAGTAATTGATGAGACAGCCTTTTAAAATGATCTCCCGCTCATCATCCGTCAGGGCATCCATATGAAGGCTGAATGGTTTTAATGCGCCGTCTTTCACTGCGTAAGCCTGGATTTCAGACTGCTTGTCCTCAACAGCTTTTCTGATCTCCGGAATAAAGAGATAATCCAGATTTTCAAATGGAAGATCACCCTTCCCGATAATGAATGGCAGCATACCCCAGTTGATCAGATTGGAACGATAACGTTTGGTTGCATACTCATTCGCAATGTTCGCCCAGCCTCCGAGTACCTTCTGGCAGGAAGCAGCCTGCTCACGCGCAGAACCGTCCCCCGGTTTCACTGCAAAAATGGTGCTTCCAAATCCTGCGTAGCCTTTCTCTTTTCTCGCTTTCTCACCAAAATCAGGATAAACCGTCTTGATCGTATCGATCACTGCCTGCAATTCCGGTACAGCCTCAACCGGACACTCTCCGGCTTCCACTGCTTTCTCTGCCTTCTGGATCTCTTTTGCACGTCCTACATAGAGCGGATCTTTTCTGGAAAGTGCAAACTCTGCCAGTCCAAGCGGATTGGACCGGAAGGAGGAAGTCTCTCCGGACGGGATCAACTCGTCAGTTGTCGTAACCGGATCATGGATCTCTGAAACAACCTTTAATACCATATGCTCCGGTAATGCACTCATTGCCGGCCAGTCTTTGATGTTTGGTCCAAACTGGATCTCCACACCTGGATCAGCCACTCCTTTGCTGTCAAAGACGCGGTTCTCGTAAATCCTGCTATCGAAGAAGTATTTTGGTTTTGTATAATTTACATCCATATCGGTAGCTGCGGTCAAATATCCCTTATTTGCTGCAGTTGCTGCAATGGATCTTGCATCCATAAGCGCAACGGATGCAACCTGTCCTTTCTGAACCTTGGAACCTTCGCGGTTCGGGAAGTTTCTTGTGGAGTGGCGGATGGAGAATGCGTTGTTTGCAGGAGTATCTCCGGCACCAAAGCAAGGACCGCAGAACGCTGTTTTGACGATCGCTCCCGTCTCCATGAGACTTGCCACTGCACCATTTTTTACAAGTTCCATGTAAATCGGGGTACTTGCCGGATATACGCTCAATGTAAACTCATCCGGTCCGATGCTTGCACCTTTTAAGATGTCTGCGGCATCACAGATATTTTCAAATCCACCGCCGGCACAGCCCGCAATGATTCCCTGATCTACATAAAGCTTTCCGTTTCTTACTTTACTCTTTAAATCTAATTTTACGGCTCCGTCAAAGCTGACTTCTGCACGTTTCTCGCAGTCATCCAGAATATCCATCAGATTTACATTCAGCTCTTCAATGGTATAAGTGTTGCTTGGATGGAATGGCATTGCGATCATTGGTTTGATCTGACCGAGGTCAATCTCGATCATTCCATCATAGTAAGCCACATCCCCCGGATTCAGCTCTTTGTATGCCTGTGGTCTTCCATGGATCGCATAGAAATCCTGTACCTTTTCATCGGTTCTCCAGATAGAGGAAAGGCAGGTCGTCTCGGTCGTCATAACGTCCACGCCGATACGGAAATCAACGCTTAAGTTCGACACACCTGGTCCCACAAATTCCATGACTTTATTCTTCACATAACCTTTATCAAACACTTCACCGATAATGGCAAGGGCAACGTCCTGAGGTCCAACCCCTTTCTGTGGTGTTCCGGTCAGGTAAACACCTACAACGCCCGGCATATCAATATCGTATGTTTTATTCAGTAGCTGTTTTACAAGCTCCGGTCCGCCTTCGCCGACTGCCATGGTTCCCAATGCACCATAGCGGGTATGGGAATCAGATCCTAAGATCATGGCTCCGCTCTCTGCTAACATCTCTCTTGCAAACTGGTGGATCACTGCCTGATGTGGTGGAACATAAACTCCACCGTATTTTTTTGCACAGGTAAGTCCAAACATATGATCATCTTCGTTGATCGTACCGCCAACTGCACATAAACTGTTATGGCAGTTTGTCAGCACATATGGCATTGGAAAACGCTCTAAGCCAGATGCTCTTGCAGTCTGGATAATTCCTACAAATGTAATATCATGTGAGGTAAGCTTGTCAAATTTCACCTGAAGCTTGTCCATATTTCCTGAAGTATTATGTTTTTTCAAAATACCATAAGCGATGGTATTTTCGGCAGCCTGCTCTTTTGTGACAGCTTTTCCCGTCTTCTGCTGTACCTCTGCCGCGTCCGTCATAATTTCTTTTCCGTTTACAAGGTAAACGCCACTATCATATAATTTCATACGTTCCTCCATCCCAATCTCCGGCGAAGCTTTCTAACTCAACTCGTCTTTCGCACTTTTATATGAATTATAAAGATACTCCCTGTAAAAATCAAGACTTTCATACACTAAATTAATAAATCAATTGTTTTATGCATTTAAAAAAGAACTCCGGGAATCCCAAAAGTTCTTTCTCTTCTAAATGATCGTTTTCAATCCGGCGAGTGTGTCAAATTTTGCATACAAAAGCTTTGCTGTCTCCTCATCCGGCTCTGCGAGATCCGGCACCATCACAACAGAAAGCCCTGCGCGGTATGCAGATAAGATTCCATTTGGCGAATCTTCCACCGCAATGCAATCTCCGGGCTTTTCCCCGATCTGCTCACAGGCATAAAGGTACACGTCAGGCTCCGGTTTTCCGTTCTCTACGGTTGTGGCGCTCACAAGCTGATCAAATTTATCGTAGATACCAATCTGTGTGAGATACTGCTTTGTACGTTCCGGATCCGTTGCTGTTGCAACGGCAGTCTTGATGTTCTTTGAGCGGAGATAATCCAGGATTTCATCCACATCCGGCTTTTTCTCAATCCCATTTTTCTCAATATGTTCTTTCATGAGCTGTTTGCGTCTCGCCCGGATCGCTTCATAATCAAATTCCGGTCCAAATATCTTTTGCAGATAAGGTCCTGCATACTTTGTTGCAAGGCTGCGGATTGCAAGTCCATGCTCTCTGGTAAAATGAAATCCCGCCTCTTTTGCCGCCTGCTGCCAGTATATATTCAACCATTTTTCTGTGTCAATCAGCACGCCATCCATGTCAAAAATAACTGCTTTTATCATTCTTCCTCTGTTCTCTCCTCTGGTTCTAACTCTTCAATCTCGTAATCATCTTCGCTTGCCGGCTCTTCCATTTTCGGATTACTGCTGTTCTCGTCTACATATTGTGGGAATGTAATAGATGCCTTAAACAGATCACCATCCACCTTAATGTCAAACACTCCACCCATTAAAACCGTAAGGCTCTTTGCGATAGAAAGTCCCAGCCCACTTCCCTCGGTCGTTCTCGACGAATCCCCGCGGATAAAACGTTCCGTCAGATCTCCGGCATTGCTGTTTTCCCTTGCAAGGGAACGTTCTGATACATTCTTAATGGAAAAGACAACCTTTTCTTCCACATATGCAATATCCACATACACCCTTGTTTTTTCCAGTGCATACTTTGCAACATTATTATAAAGATTTTCGATCACGCGGTAAAGCTGTCTGCCATCTGCGCGGATGAGCACAGCTGTTTTTGGAAGTTTTGTTACAATCGTAAGCTCCTTCTGCTCAAACTTTTCATTAAACTCTCCACTCGTCTGATAGACAAGTTCTACAAGATCAATGACCTGCATGTCAAGTTTCACATTACCGGAACTGATCTTAGATGCCTCCACAAGATCCGCTGTAAGCTGCTTTAACCGCTGTGATTTTTCATCCAGAATCTTAATATATCCCTGCACACGCTCATTATCAATTTTTTCCAGCTTCATCAGGTTTACATAATTAATAATTGATGTCAGTGGTGTTTTGATATCATGAGATACATTTGTGATAAGATCTGCCTTCATGCGTTCATTTTTGGTGCTGTCATCCACTGCATGTAAAAGACCTTCTCCAATGTTATTGATCGCCTCCGCAAGACTTTTCTCCTCGCCGTGCAGCTGTTCAATGTCAATTTTCCCGGAAAGCGCTCCGTCCCTGATCTTCTCCACACCCAGCCGGATCTGATACTGCTCCACTGCCTTTCGCAGGATCATGTAACACTCTCCCGCTGAAAATAAGAGCAGCAGCACCAGCGCAGTCACGCTCTGATAGTAAAATGCACCGACCGCCAATACGAAGCAGACAGCCATGTGTCCTGCAAAAAGCAGCAGCACACGCACCGTTGTTTTCTGTCTGGCAAACACTTTGCGGATGCCTCTTTCGAGCCAGCACGCAACGCTTGTCTCCCAGAGCATCTCCGCTTTCATTCTGCGCACCATGCTCAGATAAAAGATCAGAAATAATCCGTCGATCACAAGACTCACGGTTCCCGATGCTACAATGATCCCGTAAACAGCCCATTCCTCACTGTTTACTTTTGTAATGAGGATCACAAGCTCTGCCATCATAAAAATAAAAGCCGCCACCAGGATCTCCGTCTTGATCTTATCGATCGGATTCAGATGGATTTTCTCCTCACCTGTGCGGCGTCCGGTTGCCAAAGTCAGATAAACCAGTGAGATGATCCATCCCATCAGACTGACCAGACCACAGAAAATACAGACCTTGATCCATGGATGAAGCTGTTCGTACTCCCGGGATGCCTCATAAATATCATCTTCTGCAGACAGTTCCGTATCGATCCCGATGATCAGTGTCATGTCATCTGCAGGCCAGAGCATCTGATTTCCGCCGCCAAAGAAGTAGTCTGCCATACCGTTAATGTCAGTGCCAAATTCTTTGTCCACAAGATCATAGATCAGGTAATTTCCCATGGTCTTCGCCTCCATCAGCACAGCTTCCACGTCAAACTCCTGTCCTTCCTTCGTGTCCGGCTGATTTGTGTACCACGCCTCACCAATCCTGTACCAATAGCAGAAATTACTCTCACCGCTCTTAAACTCATTGGTGTATTGCAGATAACGCCTGTTCTCCTCTGAAGTGCGGCTTTCACCTTTGATCAGCAAACGAAGATAATCGCTCAGATCATCACATTTTTTTTCAATACATTTTGTGTAATAACCGGAATCCAGAAACTGTTCTGTTCCAACGTCTGACAACTCAAAAATATTTTTACTAAGCATGGATGCCAGCAAAAATACAGATATGGTCAAGACCACTGTAAAAAACAGATGCAGGATCAGACCTGTCAGTTTTGTTCCGTAGGAATAAGGATGGTTCTCCATAAATTCTCCTTAACACTTAATTCTTATCAATCTTGTAGCCAACGCCCCATACTACTTTCAGATAGCGGGGTTCTTTTGGATTAATCTCAATCTTCTCGCGGATATGGCGGATGTGCACTGCCACTGTATTATCCGCTCCGATCGCATCCTCATTCCAGATGCTCTCATAAATCTGGTTGATGGAAAATACTTTTCCCTGGTTCTTTACTAACAGTAAAAGAATATTATACTCAATCGGCGTAAGCTTCACTACTTCACCATCCACCGTCACTTCTTTCAGATCGTCATTGATGCTTAAACCTCCAACCGTATAAATACTATCGCCGGATTCTGCTGCATTTCCAAGCTGCGTATAGCGGCGGAGCTGGGATTTTACCCTTGCCACCAGTTCCAGCGGATTGAACGGTTTCTCCACATAATCGTCCGCCCCGATATTCAGTCCTAAGATCTTGTCTGAGTCCTCTGTTTTTGCTGACAAAATGATGATCGGAATACTGCTGTTCTCACGGATTTTCAGGGTTGCACGGATTCCGTCCAACTTCGGCATCATGACATCCATGATCAGAAGATGTACTTCATTGTTCTTCAATATCTCAAGCGCTTCTTCGCCATCATATGCCTTCAGCACACGAAAGCCTTCCTGCTGTAAATAGATCTCGATCGCTTCCACAATTTCTTTATCATCATCACACACTAAAATTGTCTGCATGTCCTATCCTCCCAATATTTTTCTGTGAACAGCCTGTCTCCCGCTTTACGGAAAAACCTGTCCATTGCTGCAAACATGAATAAAATAAAACTGTCCAGCGTTTATCAGCCTGAACAGTTTTATTTTAGCAGTTAAAAAAGTATTTTAATAGTAGAGAAATCTTAATTGTGTCTTAATTTCTGTTTTTCTAGCAGATCTCTGCTCCGCTTGGCATCTTTTTCTCCGGAACCATCAATGCAAGTTCCCCGTTCTCATCCTCTGCGCAGAGTAACATACCCTCTGAGACTACACCTGCAAGTTTTGCCGGTTTTAAGTTCACTAATACCATGACTTTTTTGCCAACCATCTCTTCCGGTGTGTAATGCTTGCGGATACCGGAAACGATCTGTTTTACCTGACTTCCGATCTTCACCTGTGAGCAGAGTAATTTCTTTGATTTTGGAACTGCTTCGCAGGCAATGATCTCTCCTACCTGAAACTGCATCTTCATAAAATCATCATACTCAATTTCTACTTTCGGTTCAATGTCAATTACGGATTCTTCCGCTTCTTCTGCTGTTTCCGTTTCTCCGGCAAGTTTCTTCTGTTCTGCCTCAAACTCAGCTTTCTGAGCTGCCTTGATCTCCTCAACTTTTGGCATAACCTCTTTTGCATCCAGACGTGCAAATAAGATTTCCGGTGTATCTGTCACTTTGCTTCCACTCTCGTAAAGTCCGAATTTGTCCAGATCGTCATAATCGCGCAGTGTGGTATTCAACTGTTTTACGATTTTCTCTGCTGTCTCTGGCAGGAAGCTGTGCAGTAAGCTTGCTCCGATCGTGATGGTCTCTGTCAGATTATATAATACCTCTGCAAGACGGTCATGGTCTGCCTCATCTTTTGCAAGTACCCATGGAGTCGTCTCGTCAATGTATTTGTTGCAGCGGCGGAACAGGTCAAATACAGCGGTGATCGCATCCGCCACGCGGAGTTTGTCCATTTTCTCCTGCACTTTGTCTCTGGTTCCGGTAACGACAGCCTTTAAATCCTCATCGACTTCTTCGGCTGCGCCGGTTTTTCTCACAACACCATCAAAATATTTGTTGCTCATGGAGATCGTCCTGTTTACCAGATTTCCTAAAATATTGGCAAGATCAGAATTGAATCTCTCAATTACCAATTCCCATGTGATGACACCGTCATTTTCAAATGGCATCTCATGAAGTACAAAGTAACGGGTTGCGTCTACGCCGAACAGTCTTACCATATCGTCTGCATAGATCACGTTTCCTTTGGATTTGCTCATCTTATCGCCGCCCTGTAAAAGCCATGGATGACCAAACACCTGTTTTGGCAATGGCAGATCTAACGCCATTAAGAAGATCGGCCAGTAAATCGTATGGAAACGGACGATATCTTTTCCGATCAGGTGTAAATCTGCAGGCCAGTTTTTCTTAAATAAATCAGAAGATCCGTCCGGATCATAACCGATCTTGGTAATGTAGTTAGTCAGTGCATCAAGCCATACATATACTACATGTTTTGGATCAAAATCTACCGGGATACCCCAGCTGAAGGATGTTCTGGATACGCATAAATCCTGTAATCCAGGAAGAAGGAAGTTGTTCATCATCTCGTTCTTGCGGGATACCGGCTGGATAAATTCCGGATGTGTATTAATATGCTCGATCAGACGGTCTGCGTATTTGCTCATTTTGAAGAAATAAGCTTCCTCTTTTGCCGGTTTTACTTCACGTCCGCAGTCCGGACATTTGCCGTCTACAAGCTGAGACTCTGTCCAGAAGGATTCACATGGTGTACAGTAAAGTCCCTCGTAAGCTCCTTTGTAGATATCTCCCTGATCGTATAATTTTTTAAAGATTTTCTTTACGCATTTTTCATGGTCTGCATCTGTAGTGCGGACAAAGTTATCATAGGATGTGTTCATCAGATCCCAGATTGCTTTTACTTCTCCTGCAACGTTATCTACATATTCCTTCGGAGTGATTCCTGCTGCTTCCGCTTTTTCCTGAATCTTCTGACCATGCTCATCCGTTCCTGTCTGGAAGTATACGTCATAGCCTTCTGCTCTCTTGTATCTTGCGATCGCATCTGCAAGTACGATCTCATAAGTGTTTCCAATATGCGGTTTGCCGGATGTGTAGGCAATCGCTGTTGTCATATAATACTTTCCTTTATTGCTCATTCTCACTACCTCTTTCCTTAAAATAAAAATCCCATCCTCTAATCTCTTAGAAGACGGGTTGTTTCCGTGTTACCACTTCAGTTCATCTGTACCTCGCAGCACAGACCTCAATATGTCTCTGACCGTACTCTGTTCTCCGGCACACTCTCTGCCAGTCCATTTTCTGTCTCTGTCAAAAACATCTCCGCTATAACAGGCGGTCCCGTCAGAACTTATCGCACACATAATGCTCCTGCATCCGTTCAGTCCTGCCACTCCAAAGCCATGTTCCATGAAGCTTTCCTCATTCCCTCGCACCATGATATCCTGCGGATCTGATATGACTGAATTCAAATCAGATACCCTGCTATATCCCGGGAACCTCTCTGCTAAGACCATCTGCACAGATGATCTGTTGAGTTCCATTTCATGTACTCTCTTTTTCATTGTGTTTTATTGTGTCGTAATCAATAAATAATTGAATATTCGTGAGACATCATTCATGTTTTTCCTTTTGACATGCCTGACGCCTATCACATAAAATAGCACGGAAATACTGAAAAGTCAATGAATACATTGATTTTTCGGTGTTTCCGTGCTATTGCATTGTTACAGTTCTCAGGTTACCCTGCGAACTGTAACTTCGCAGCCCCATATAAAGTTTTGCTTCGCAA
>OQVT01001604.1_pt1 | contig 14365 bp, 4 predicted proteins | sample 1691561 | NCBI WGS metagenome assembly OQVT01 (sample SAMN03418260, study PRJEB22391) | human gut metagenome | biome: human-gut; feature: organic feature; material: feces | host: Homo sapiens | place: Tanzania | collected 2013-01 | reverse complement strand
TCATAGACATCAGCTTGTGCTGATATAGAAATTCGAAATAGAAAATCTGCTTATGCATAAAGCATAGCAAACCTGTCTTTCATTGTCAACGTAGCAAAATAGCCAAATTTGCATCCTCTGGATTTGAGCAACTTGCACCCTATATTTCCGTAAGAAGTGCAAAACAGCCTCGCCACAGGTTTCATCCCTGCAGTGAGGCTGTCTGATTCAAATACTATTTCTTTATGTTATTCTTCTTTCTTACCAGCATGACCGCAAGTCCTGCGGCGGATACCACAAAGAGTGTGATCCATATGCCGGAAGCATCTCCGGTATTTGGAGATCCGGTCAGGATCTGCACTGTGTTGTCATTGCCTGCAGTATTGTTGCTGCCGTTGTTACTACTGTCATTGCTGTTGTCGTTGCCGTTATTATCGTTGTTGTCATCCTTGTTATTATCATCGTTCTCAGGCTCGTCAGGTGTATTTTTTGCCACCGTAAAGCTGGTACTTGCAGTGCCATTCGTCCAGACGATTTCAAAGGTGTGCGTGCCCGCAGCCAACGTCTTTAAGTAATCTGCCTTTAATTCGATGATGGTAGAACCCTCTGTAACTGTATAGTTCGCAGGATCAACGATCGTTCCATCCACCTTTACATTCCGGAACTTTGAAATTTCTCCGTTTCCTCGGATCCTGATACTTCCGCTTCCGTCCGTGCTCTGGGTCCAGGAGCTGTTTGCACCATCGATAATGCTGTATGTCAGATACAGTTTGATTTCACCAGTCAAAACAGTGTAATTGTTATCCACAGGTGTAAAACGCCATTTGTAAATCCTGTTAGCTTCCACTCTTGTTTCATCGGGCAACACATTGCCTGCATCATCTATCCATTCCAGAGTCCCGGCTGTAGGATTTAACGAACTACCTGTCAATGTCAGCCCTGCATCCGCCAGTGTCTTGCCATCAGTATTGATTCCGGAATACCGTGGTTCGCCGGTGGATGTTGCCCGGGTAATAGTGATCACAAAAGGATTACTGGTAACCTCATTGTAATCAGAATCGCTGGCCTTGGTCGCTACAACGGTAACGGTACCCACCTTAACCGGTGTCAGTACGCCATCTGCGTCAACAGTTGCTTCGCCGTCGCCGACAGCCTCATCGATCCGGTAGGTTACCGCACCTGTGCCGGAACCACCGGTAGTGCCCAGTGTCAACTTCTGACCATAGACCACAGTAGTATCACCGATGATGATCAGCGGTGCCTGATCCTCTTTTTCTGTCAAAGTCAGGAGCAGCTCCTGCGTAAAGTCCTCATAATTCTGACCGGAAATGGTTACTGTCCACTTAACAGTATCCCCTTTTTCACCAGCTGACAACTTATAGGTCAGCACTCCGGTAGCAGGATCCATGGTAAATGATTCCATTCCTACGGTACCGGTAGTGTCCGTAAGCACACCACTAAATTTCCACTTCTCACCGACAGGAAGGCCGGAATAATCAGGAATACAGGTTCTTTCCGTCAAATCGGTGAATTTCTGATGGAAGTTATATACCGGAAGACTGTCTCCTGCGGCTTTGTCGATCGTCACCTGTGTAGTAGCCGTATGATCATCATTCATAAATTTGTAGTTGTTTGCTGCATCGTTCTGCAATGTCACTGTGACGATAACCGGTTTGTCGCTACCGGCATCCGCATTTTCCATCTTACCTGTCACAATATAATCCGCATCCTCCGTCAATTGAACAGGATCACCGGCATGATTGAGGAAAGTTATTCCCGTAATTGACACAGAAGTATCATTGGGTCTATAACTGCGACGTACTGCGGTCACACCATCGATACGAATAGGCATAGGCATAATCTTCGCCGTTGCTGTAAATGTCTCACTGGTCAGTTCGTAATTTTTTGCAAAATCATCACTAAGTGTTACATGAACCGTTACTTTACCATCCCCAGCATTTGCACTGAGGAAGGTTCCGGTGGCAGCATAATTTCCGGATGCCAGACTTATGGGTTCATTTTTAGCGTTGGCAAAGGATACGTCCGTGACCTTGGCGCCCGTATTGCCATCATAAATCTTTTCGCTGATATTTGTCGCAGTGATATGGATAAGTGCCTTATTCACCCGTAACGTGTAACTTGCTGTACCTGACTCATAGTTCTGCGTCGCAGTTGAATTTGCGGTAATGGTAGTCTCTCCCACACCGCAAATGATGAACTCACCATTTTCAAACTTTGCAACAGACTCATTACTGCTGGTATAAGTCACCGTACCATCGCCTTTATTCGTAAGTGCATTTTCAAGTACATCACCATAGGATATGATCAGGGCAGTCTTTGCAAAGCTCAGCTTCGGATCCGCTTTATCAATCGTAAATTTCCGTATAATCTTTGTAAATGCGTAATTTCCTTTCGCCGTAATGGTCACTGTACCCGTCTCTGTACCAGCATTCGTGTTATCGCCGTAAGTGACATCGTAATCTGTCCCCCTGATCAATACCGTATTACCAACCGTTACTTTGACATCCGGCTTAATCTGTTTTCCGGTGTAGGTCCTATCACCGCTCAGTTCGACATTCGGTGTTGCATTATTCGCAGTAATAGCAAAATTCCAGTTGTCCGTCAGGTCACTTGCGGCGGTGTAGTTCGTACCCTCGGTCACACTAATTTTGACATGATAAGTCCCTGCATCCGTGGGCTGTGGTACCTCTTTTCCATCCTTATAATATTTCACCGTGACCGCACCCATGCCGCTGATATCAGTCTTCGTTGCGACTGTTGCGGTCTTTGGTGTACCATCATAAATCGGATTCTGGGGCGGAGTAAAGTTGAAATTGCCCGCCGCGGGAGTTGCCTTTTCAATCACGTAAATCACACTGGCCGTTACGTCACCAACGGTAATGCCGGCGGTGTAAGTGCCTGCATCGGTGGGGGCTGCATTGAGAGTTGTATCACCGTTTTTGTAGGTAATTTGGGTTGCATCTACAGCATCTGCCACCCAGTTGTCCTTCGCCAGTGTTGCCTCTGCTACGTTTCCATCGCCGTAGGTCACATGAGCAGGGCTGTTGATCGTCACGCTGCCACCATTGGTATTAGAACATTTGCCGGTTGCATTAGTGCAGGTTGCCACGATAGTATCCGTGCTTCCGGTCTTTAACACATAATTCCAACTATGCTCATGCTTACCGAAACAAAGATTTCCATTTGCATCGCGAGTAACCTCATATATGCTTGCATTTACATCGGAGGTGAAAATACTGTTGTAGTCTACACCCTCCGGTGCATTGATAGCGAACTTTACTTTTTTATTTTCGAGTCCCGAATCTGTAATTACTCCAATCTTTGCGCCGGTCTCCAACGCATCCTCTACCCGAATGCAATAATCACCAGCTACAAAAACATTGCTTTCTTTATTATCCCTCCTCTTATTCCCAATGATAACCGGTGCGCCGGACAATTTAATTCCACAAGAATGTACTCCACCTCCTCCAGCATTACCTGAAGTATTACCGGTAATTGTGCCTCCAGTCATGGTAAATAGCTGTCCACCCACACCACCACCTACTATTATGGCTGTGTTGTCACTAATGGTACCGCCGGCCATTTTGAATGTATCATCGGCTGCAGTATACACACCGCCTCCCTGACCTTCTGCTATATTGTTGCTGATGGTACCTCCGGTCATTTCAAACACGCCACCGGCTACGTACACACCACCACCGTATTCCTCTGCGGTGTTAGTGCTGATAGTGCCTCCCGTCATTTCAAAATTTCCATTGTCTTTCACCAATACGCCGCCACCATTGAGTACCTTCGTCGTGTTACCGGAGATTTCGCCTCCGTACATCGTAAAGGTTCCTTCGATAACTATGCCGGAGCCTGTTTTCCCATTTGCATGGGTGATTTGACCTGTGGTCTCGCAATTGCTGAGGTTCAGAGTACAGCTTGAGGGCACGGTAATGACATCAAAATCACCATTTGCCGTAATACTATGCCCGTTCAGACAGAGGTTCACATTGCTTTGCAAAGTCCATGTTCCGGTCAGTGTGACATCTTTGGTCAGATAGTAATTACCTGCAGCAGAAGGCAGACTGTTCGTGCTATCCCATTTTATAAAAGAAACTTTATCCGTTTCCGTATGACCTTGTCCGTTGCAGGATTCTCCGCCACAGAAGTAGTGCTCGTGAGGCTTCAGACTCAGTATGAGTTTATTATTGCTGCGTGTTATCTGATATTTGTTTCCCGCATCCGGGGTAAAACAGGTGCTATAATCATCTTGCGTTGCTCCTGAAACAATACCGAAAGACTCTCCTTCTTTTGGCGTCTGGTTTGTAGTCACACCAATGGACGCACCGTGTTCTCCAGTAATCAGTCCAGTGGCGCCGATGGTAATGGTGCCAATGTGCAAACGGACGTTACTGGCTTTATTGTCCACCCAATTGTTCTGAATGATTGGTGCACCGGACACGGTCATATTCAATTCTCCATAATAGTAATAGTTGAGTTCAACGCCGCCTCCGCTGGTTGCGGCTGTATTCTCTGTAATCTTCGCATTGCCGGACATGGTAAAAGTGTAGGTACTGGTATTGCCTTGGGTATCAATCATGTACACACCTCCGCCATTGCCGGTGTTCGCTTTGTTACCGCTGATTGTTGCATTGCCGGACATGGTAAAGGTACATGAGTTGCTTCCCATATACACGCCGCCACCGTTGGTCTTAGCAATATTGTTACTGATACTGGCAGCACCGATCATATTAAATGTGCCACCATCCATAGATACACCGCCGCCATTCTCAGCCGTATTGCCGGTAATGGTGCCGCCGGTCATATTAAAAGTAGCACCATTTTCCACCTTTACACCGCTGCCGTTATATTTTTCGCCACTAGCATCCATTCCATGCGTAACGGTACCGTTGCCCGTGCAGTCACAGAGGTAAAAAGTTTTACCTGCAATAATCTGAATGACGTCTACATTACCCTTCATCGTAATATGGTGACCATTCAAGCAGAGTACCACTTTATCCACCGGTTTCCAGGTACTAGTCAAAACCACATCCTTGGTCAGATAATAGCCGCCAGGCGAGTTAATATTGTCTAACGCATCAATATCTTTCCAATTATTAATTCCTGCGATTCTGTGATTGGCAGAATCAGAATGTTCCTGATTGCCAGCCTGTACTGCCACAAGCTTATTCAATGCTTCACATAGATTCTCATAACGCGTCATATCCAGTGTGTTGACCAACGTTTCGTCCAGCGCCGCAAGATGTTCCATCGCCTCGTCAATAGCTTTCAGCTGTGCTTCGATGGTCTCCACATTTTCTGCTGTCACTTCCTCCGGCAGGGCATCAATGAGTTTCTGAACTGCCTGCACAGCTATAGTCTTTTCTACGCCCTGTGTACCAGCATTGCCGCCACTGATATCTTCATCCATAGCGTAAGCATCTGCGGCATTCTCGCTGCTCTGCGCTTCCTGTTCCGTCACTGCATCTGTTCCTTGTGCAAATGCAGTCATAGGCATCATGGAAAAGCTGAGAACAAATGCCATACACAGGCTCAATACTCGTTTTTTCATAGGATCCTCCCTTAATGATATGATGATTTCTCGAAATCTCAGGTCCGGTAACTTCAAAAATTCAAGACTGTACTTTTTCGAGTAAATATAGTATCGCCATTGTCTGGGTATAATGTACCATATTTTTTCCTTGTGTGACTTTTTTTTGACACCAATCGACCCAAATATGACATGAATCGACCGGATGGCAAAAATTTTCGCCACCGTTCTCCTGGCGGACAATCTTCACGCCCCAGGGTCAAAAAGTGGTTGTTTGCCAGTCTGGATGCGGATTCCACGATTATTCTGTTTTTTACCGTGCCTATAAAAAAATTACGGAACTTCTCCCCGGGGATAAGTTCCGTAATGATTTTTTATTTACTCTCAAGAATCTGCTGCACTTCTTCTGCGGTTTTTCCACAGATACGACAGATCCGGTCCAATTCAATGCCTTCTTGCTGCATATTCCAGATCATATTCTCGATACCAATTTTCTCTCCCTTCTCCCTTTCGATTGTCAACAGGTCTTCCAATGCTTTACACATATTTACATCTTTTCCCATAGAACTCCTTCCTGTGCCCCACACAAAGTACTGAATCACCACGGTCAGAAATCCGCTGTTATTTTAGAATGTTGTAAATTGGAATAAAAGCATCGACTTTCCGACTTGCTATTCAGAACTTTATAAGACATCTGTAGAAATAGAAAACTTCTATGCTTTGCGTTTAGCTTAGCACAAAAATATTCCATTGGCTATTGGCTATTTTAACCAAATCTGTACTATCCGAATTTGAGCAATCTGCACCCTATATTTCCGCGAAAATTGCAAAACAGCCCCACCGCAGGGCTTTCTCCCTGCAGCGGGGTTGCTGATTCAAATACTATTTCTTTATACTATTCTTCCTTCTTACCAGCATGACTGCCAGTCCTGCGGCGGATACCACAAATAGTGCGATCCAAATGCCGGAAGCATCTCCGGTATTGGGAGAACCGTCCAGAATCTGCACTACTGCGTTGTCACTGCCTGCAGTATTGCTGCTGCCGTTATTGCTGCCGTCATTACTGTCATTGCCATTGCCGTTATTATCGTTGTTTTCATCCTTGTTGTTATCATCGTTCCCGGGAGCATCGGATGTATTTTTTGCCACCGTAAAGCTGGTGCCTGCGGTGCCGTCCGTCCAGATGATTTCAAAGGTGTGAGTGCCTTCGGACAATGTCTTCAAGTAATCTGCCTTTAATTCGATGATGGTAGAACCTTCTGTAACGGTATAGTTCGCAGGATCAACGATCGTTCCATCCACCTTTACATTCACGAATTTGGAAATTTCACCATTTCCCCGGATCCTGATACTTCCGCTTCCGTCCGTACTCTGGGTCCAGGAGCTGTTCGCACCATCGATGATCTTATACTGCTGTTTGAAGGTTACAGCTATGGTATGTGCCGCTGTCACATTTTCAAAGGTATAGTCTGCAACAGCACTTACGGCGGTTCCGTCCACAGTCAGGCTCTCAATCTCATATCCTTCCTCGGCTGTGATCACAAAGGTCTGGCTGCTACCTTCCACTACTTCTACATTACCGCTCGGGGAAATACTTCCGTGTGCTCCTGCGGCAGCCGTAATGGTGTACTTTTCTTTCACCGTCAATACTACGGTATCCGTTGTAACGGCACCGGCTGCGTTACGGATGACGCACTGGTACTTGAATCCATCGCAATCCTTGTCCGTTACCCCTGTGGTATATGCCGCACCGGTAGCTCCGGGGATGTCTGTAAATCCATTTCCGTCGTTTCTGTCGATCTTCCACTGATAGGTTACGTCTGTACCTGTTGCAGTTACTTCAAAGGTTGCTCTCTCCCCGGTTATCACAGATACACTCTTAGGCTGTGCACTGATAGCAGGAGCATCCACATGGTACAGTTCGATCTCACCGGTCACAATGTTGTAATTGGTATCCGCAGGGGTGAAGCGCCACTTGTAAATCGTGTTGACTTTCACCTCAGTGTCATCGGACAGCACGTTTCCATCCGCATCTACCCAATCCAGGGCACCGTCTGCAGGATTCAGGGTACTGCCATTCAGCGTCAGTCCTGCATCCGCCAGGGTCTTGCCCTCCGTGGTGATCAGTGTGTACTTCGGCGCACCGATAGGAGCTGCCTTGGTGATCTGGATGTGCAGCGTAATGGTGAAGTCCTTATAGTTGTTGCAGCATGCTTTCAGAATGACAGTAATCTCGTCACCTGCTTTGCCATTGGAGACCGCATAGGTCAGTCCACCGTCTGCCGCAGACACATGCTTGGTAAATGTGGCATTGGATCCGTTGCTGATGCTGGATTCACAATTATAACTCCATGTCTGTCCGGCGGGAAGACCTGACCAGTCCGGTGTATAAGTGTGATCAGTGCTGTCATTGAATGCCAGTGTCAGCTCCTCCGTGGCAAGATTCCTGCCGTCGCCCGGTGTGACTGTTATCTCAATGGTATCGGCCACTTCCTTATAATTCTTATCATCCGGCGTAAAAACAGCGTCATAGCTTACTTTGCCGGTCTTGTCGATCACTGTATCAGGTGCCTCCCAGCTCCATGTACCAGACATATTGGTCTCAGGATTGGGCAGCTTGATCTCGCTAAGCTTCTGTCCATATTTCGCCGTCAGACCCGAAGGCTTGGTGTAGGCCGGCTCAGCCGTCCATACCGTAAACGCCTTAGCCTCTGTGGTGTAGGCCTTATAGTTCCCAGTCTCACCGATCACTGCGTACATATAGTAGGTACCGGCATCCAGCGTGGTAGATCCGATGCTCTTCCATTCCGTACCGCCGCTGTTGGTCCTGGTAGTGCTGTAATAGTAGGTCACCTTAGCGTCAGGGTCGCCCTTTTGTTCTGTCAGAGCCGGTGTCGCCGGTGTCGCGTTATAAGTGTAGTTGTACATGAGAACTGCACCGCTCTGCTCTGCCTTGTTGACCTTGACTGTCGTAATATCTGTGGTCTCTGCATAGGTCTGTGTATCTTCCGGTATGAATTTCCAGGTAGCCTGCTGACTGCCCGCATTCAGAACATCGTCCAGGTTCTGCCATGCGAATGTACCGGCAATCTTCCTGCCGTTTGCCGTCATTGTGCCGGAAATAGTGATATTGGACAGCTTTTCACCGTAGGTGATCTCGGAAGGAGTAAGCTCCAGTGTGCCTTCCAGCTGCGGAACGATCTTAGCTGTTGCCAGGATGTTGATCGTCAGGGTGATATCTTGGTAATTGTCTGAATGAACCTTCACCGTAATAGTTCCTATAGAACCTTCCGTAGTGCCAGTCTTGTTGAATTGCAGTGCCAGCTTTCCATACTCATACTCACTACTTCTGACTTCTGCAATTCCCTTATAGCTGCTGTCAATATTCAGCTGCGGTTCTTCATAAGTAAGACTACCATATTCTCCGGGTGATACCAGTGACGGCAGCAGCTGCGGAAGCATCACCGTGTAAATTGTGGTGCTGCCGTTGATAATGGTAAGATCCCTGGCAGCAGGAGCTGCTACGGCAGCCTTTACAATCTGGCAGCCGTTCTTCGTATACCCTGTGTTGCTGAGAGTGTAGTTCTTAACGCTGTCCGCAAGTTTAACTGTGACAGCGACATCCTTATTTTCACCGACAGCAGCATCCGCAAAGTTACCGGTTACCGTATAATCCTTGTCCTTGGTCAGGGACTCGCTGTTCACAAGACCATTGAATGTCACACCTGTGACAGTCGCTGTCGTTGTGCCGTCGTAAGCCTTAGCCTCAACCATCACATCTGTAATCGTCAACTCCTTAGGGGTGATATCTGCTGTCACGCTGGCGGGCTGTGCGGAAAGGGTGTAGTTGCCTGCCTTTGTGCCGGTAAGGGCATAACCGGTAAAGGTAACTTTCTTAGCAGTGCCCGCATCTGCGTCTGCGAATGTTGCCGTAGCATTTGTGGGATCAACCTTCACATCATTCTTATCTCCGGCTACAAGACCAGAGATAGCAGGCGTTCCGGTAATGTCAGCGTCAGCGTTGCCGTCATAGACCTTGTTATCTGCTGAGATGCCTGTAATGGTGACGTGCTTCGGTTCAATGGTGAATTTCCATGTCGAGTCAGTTATGTTGGACCCTTCCTTATATCCAGTGCCTGCCGTCACATCAATCTTCACCGTATAAGTACCGGCATCTGTCGGGTTTGTAACCTGAGCGTCGCCCTTGTAGTACTTCACGGTGACGCTTCCTGCGGCATCAGCCTTGCCCTGAACTACTGTCACCGTTGCCTCCTTGGGACTGCCATCATAAGTCAGGTTCTCAGGTCCCTGGAATGTAAAGTCGCCAGAGTTCAGATTCTCCGCAGTGATTTCAAACTTCTGCGTGGCAGTTACGCCGTCCACATCGAGGTTGACATTGTAAGTGCCGACATTGACAGGCGCAGGGATTGCATTGCCCTCGCTGTCCGTATAGTAGACTTCTCCCACATTTGGATCATGCTTCCAATCACCACTTGTATTATAACTTGCGACATCGTAGGGAGCACCGCTATATTTCTGACCGTCCGCTTTCAGCGTCAGCCTGCCGGTTGTAGTGCTTTTGCAGCCTTCCATGGTGCAGCACTCTAGAAGGCTATTGGGGTACAAGCTATTTTCCACTTTCACGCCCCACTTATGTTCATGCAGTCCGAGGTTCGCGGTCTTGCCGTCCTCAGTCACAGTCACCTTGTATAAGCTGCTGTCAGTAATGAAATTACCATCTTTGATCCAGTTATCCGTCGTTGCCGTAGCAATAGTCACAGGAGTGTCATCATCGGGAACATCTTCACTCGTCACACCAATGCTTGCGGATTCGCTCAGTGCACCGTTGACAGTGATGGACTTTCCGCTGTCCAGATAGACATTGCTCGTTTTTCCATTCTCCTGGTTACCGGTGATCTGTGCATCGCCGCTTACTGTAATGGCACCCTTCACATATACACCGCCACAACCTCTTTTAACACTATTCCCGGTAATCCTACCACCGGACATGTCGAACGTACCGCACTCTTGGACATATACCGCAGCCTCAGAATTGGATGTACTAGTGTCAGCATTGTCCTTGATCTCGCCGCCATACATATAAAAATTACCAAAGACATTCACGACACCATCACTACTATCATTGCCTGTAATACAGCCACCGTAGAAATAGAAATTGGTGCCTTTATCCACATAGATACCAGGACCTCCTGCTCCTCCTTCTGGATGGGTGATTTTTCCGTAGTTTCCTGTGTCTCCCTTGCAGTCGGTCAGCGTGAAGGTATAATTTTGATAAGGTTGAATGACATAGAACGAATCGCCTGTGATACTGTGACCACAGAGGTCAAGGACAACGCCGTTTGCAGGGATCCAGTCACCAGTCAGATCAATGTCATCTGTCAGATAGTAGTATTTGCCATTCGTCGTGTCAATTTTATTCAGGTCATCTTGGCTGCTGATCGGCTCCCAGACTACCTCGGCATGACTATCGGTGCAATTCGTGCCAACGCAGACAGTGTGCCTATGCACCTTACCATAATACAGCTTCAAATTATCACCGCCGTACCGCACGTTATAGTTCGTATCATCCTCGTATCCATCGATGGAAAACGCTGCCGCATCGTTGTCATCCACCAAATAAGTATCATACCCGCCGGCGAAGGCAATAGAATTATTCTCTGCTGTCGGCAGGGTTACCACCTTTACGCCGATACTTTTAATACCGGTGAGTTTGTCCGTAATCTTGATGGTCTCTCCTGAGGGCAGATAGACATTGTTTACCTTGCCGTTACAAGAGTTGTTCAGAACCGAAGCGCCACCGGCAATTCTTAAGCCATAGGTGCCTGACACATTCACACCACCGCCGTTTCCAGTGGCTGTGTTGCCGCTGATCTTTGCGTCGTCGGACATCAGGAATACATACCCCCCTGCCTGTACGCCACCACCGCTGCCTGCAGCCGTGTTGTTAGAGATCTCACCGCCGGACATCGTGAACGTTCCACTATTGTCGTTCTGGCACACACCACCGCCATCACCGGTGGTGGCCTTGTTATCGGAGATCGTACCGCCGGACATTGTAAAGCGATTCGATGCATCCACACCGCCACCATTGGTTCCCGCTGTGTTTCCGGATATCTTACCTCCAGTCATAGTGACGCCTCCGCCATATACCTCTATACCGCCACCATCGGTTCCCGCTATGTTTTGGGATATCTCACCCCCGGACATCGTAAGGCTACTCGCAGTCCAGTCCGCCAACGTGCTCATATATATACCGCCACCGCTTTTGGTCGCCTTATTTCCGGAAATTATAGCATTTTCGGACAATTCATTATTCTTGGAACACACAAACATACCGCCACCATATTCGGCCGTGTTATCACTGATCTTGGCATTGCCGGACATTTTGAACTGGTTTTTACTGCCGTCCGTATGCACACCGCCGCCATACCTGGCGGCTGTGTTATGGGATATCTCACCTCCGGTCATGTTGATGTATGCATAAGTCATATTACCATACACACCGCCGCCATCAGCCCACAAACTGCCGTCAGGTACGGTAATTGTTTTGTTGTTGGAGATCGTACCGCCGGACATGTTAAATCCTCCCTCGGACACATACACACCGCCGCCTTGGTGAGCCGTGTTACCGTCATCCACATCCTCTCCGCCTATGGTGCCGCCATACATATAGAAAGCACTCTTTACATACACACCGCCGCCATAGCTATCTGTAGCTGTGTTTTGGGATATCTCACCTCCGTACATATTGAATTTGCCTTGTACATACACACCGCCGCCAGCGGCACTCGTAGTGGTGTTGCCGGTGATTGCGCCACTGTACATATAGAAGGTGCTATCGCTACTTACAGTCACACCGCGACCAGTCGCACCGGTCTTGTGGGTGATTTTACCATATTCACCGTCTATGCTGTCGCCCTTGCAGTCGACCAGACTAAGCTTCTTACTAACAATAATCGCATTGGAGCCATCCGGACCTATGATGTCGTGACCGTTCAGGCAAATACATACTTTGCGAGCAGTGGGTTCCCATGTTGCGGTCAACTCCACATTCTGGGTCAGATAGTAATTCCCGTCAGTATTGCCAGCATTCTTCAAATCCTCTTCATTATTGATGGCAGTCCATGTTGTGCTATCACGATGATAAGCATCGGTACAGGTGCACTTTGTGCCGCAGATGGCATGTGTATGCTCCCCAGCCTGCACCGCCACCGCCACGTTCAGAGCAGCATAAACATTCTCCAGACGGGTCATATTCAGCCTGGCAGTCTGCGCTGCGTCCAGTGCCGCCAGAGCCTCGTTAATCGCCATCAGCTGTGCCTGGAGTCCGTCCGCATTATCTGCGGTTACTTCCTCCGGCAGAGCATCGATGAGGGCCTGTACTGCTTCCACCGCTACATCCTTTGTGCCAGCATTGCCGCCGCTGATGTCTTCAACGGTGGCGGAGCCGTCCGTGGTGTCCACAGTCCCAGGAAGTTCACTGCCCTGTGTCTCCTGCTGTTCCGTCACTGCATCTGTTCCTTCCGCAAACGCCGTCATAGGCATCATGGAAAAGCTGAGAACAAATGCCATGCACAAACTCAATACTCGTTTCTTCATAAGTTCCTCCTTGGTTGGCGCCTTACGCCTGTTATTCCGTATATCATAAATCCATTCTTTATACACAGTGTAACTGTTTTTTACCTCAAAAAACTATTTTTTGCATGAATCGACCCGATTTTGTCGTGAATCGACCTTTCCACACATAAGGTGGCACTTTTTCCGGGCTTGATGGCAGACTTTGCACCGGCATTGACAGATACACTGATAGACAGACCGGCTTTTTTATCTTGTCAGTCTGTTTACATTCTGCTATATTAATGGTACATCGTCCCCTAGGGGACGAGTCAAACAGTTTCGACAAAAAACGGAGAAAAGTACGATGCAAAAAGATGAAAATCTGTTTCAGATCGGTGAAATAGCAAAAATACTCGGTGTGACCAGAAAAACAATTCTGGTCTATGAAGAAAAGGGGCTGCTGACTCCCGCCGTGAAGGATGAGAACACCAGATATCGTTACTATACCGCAGATAATATGACGCAGATACGTTCCATCAAGTCCCTGCAGACGCTGGGACTCTCCCTGAATGAAATTGCGGACTATTATTACTGTACGGATAATATAGATGCCCATCTGCAAAGGCTGATGGATCTGCGGGCGGCACTTGACCGCAATATTCAGCTGCTGCAGGTGCGTGCCGCCAGATATGGGGATCTGACCGTTCGCAGCACGACGCTTCCACAGCAGGTGTGTTACGCCCGCCGGTATCAATGCCGGGATATTGCCGATGCTTCGGATCGTCTGCGTGAAACCTATATTGCTGCTGCGAGAACCGGGATGATGTCTATGGTTGCGCGGATGTTTACCATGCGGCTGTCGCAGGATTCCGATACACTTGATCTGATGTGCTGTATCCCTGTGGAGAGCAGCTTCACAGGGCCTGAGCGGATGGAATTTGCGGAAACGCCTGCACTGTGTATTTATTTCCGTGGCGCTTATGATGAGATTTCCAAGGCATTTCACGCCCTGGCAAAGTACGTGGAAGAAAATCATGTCTGCATGACGGGACCGTTCCGCTCAATTTATCTCGAAGGTCCGCCAAGCCGGGGAGAAAATACCGAGGACTATATCACGCAGATAGCCGTTCCCATAAAGCTGTAACGGCAAAAGAACGCACCGGTATGATCGGTGCGTTCTTTCTGTATATTACTGTCGTAGCAGACCAGTTTCCACCTCGACCTTCACCCATCAGGTTGCCGACCGCGCTA
>OQVT01001603.1_pt1 | contig 14365 bp, 18 predicted proteins | sample 1691561 | NCBI WGS metagenome assembly OQVT01 (sample SAMN03418260, study PRJEB22391) | human gut metagenome | biome: human-gut; feature: organic feature; material: feces | host: Homo sapiens | place: Tanzania | collected 2013-01 | reverse complement strand
AGAAGATTGCTACTGTAGGTGACGCTATCGCTTACATCGAGGAGAACTGAAGTCATATGTCTTATTGCAAGTGCTGAATTTGAAGTTCGGTGAACAAATCTATGTCTTTTGTTCTGATGATAAAAATGCCAGAAATGGTGTAATCAGTATAGGCGGAGCTAGATGTATTAGTGTATTGTCATCGTTTGTAAGGCTGAAAAAAGAAATTAGCTTTACGAAAGAGGATGCTATGCCATACATCGATTCTTATATGAATACTTGTTTAGGAAAAGATCAAACAGCATTCAGGGTTCAAGATACTTCAAAAGAGAGGCGAATGTGCAGGATACCATGTGAGCAAGTATTTGAAGAGATATTTGATGGGAAAATAGATGAGTTAATAACTGGAAATTTAAAATACATATAGATATTCATCATGAGGATCGTGTAGAAATACATGGTCCTTTTATTTACACGAGTAGTAAGGAAAATGCCATGCTTGCATGAGCATTTGACGAGCACCGCGATAACCCATGAAATTGATTTCTTGGGTGTGCAGAAAATTAAGGAAGGAGGGGATTCCAGTGGCAGGAAGAAAGCCAAAGCCTACAGCGGTTAAGAAGCTGGAGGGTAATCCAGGTAAAAGAAAACTGAATACGAAAGAGCCAGTTCCGGCAAAGGGAATGCCTGACTGTCCGGAGTGGCTGCTTCCAGAGGCGAAGAAAGAGTGGGAACGACTTGCGGATCTGATGAACCAGATGGGAGTTCTGACCGAGGTGGATATGGCGGCATTTGCTGCATACTGCCAGTCTTATGCCAGATGGAAGGAAGCGCAGGAGCATATAGATTCTGAGGGGTCGACCTTTGAAACGGATAAAGGATATCAGCAGCAGACACCTTGGGTTGGTATTGCAAATACCAATCAGAAGCTGATGCTGCAGGCGGCATCCGAGTTTGGACTTACGCCTTCATCCAGGTCACGTATTGTGGCTGGTAGTGCAAAGGGTAAGGAGTTGGAAGATGAGATGGAGGCATTGCTTGGGGGTGATTCCTAATGGCAAAGGAACCAAGACCAAAGGGATATCCGAAGCTTAAGAATTATAAACCTTCCCAGTTCATGCTTCCGACTTCACATTATGATAAGAAGAAAGCAGACAGGGCAGTGACCTTTATTGAGAATCTTTGTCACACCAAAGGTAAATGGGCAGGAACACCATTCTGGCTATTACCGTGGCAGGAGCAATTGATAAGAGATATATTCGGGATTGTAAAACCTGATGGGAACAGGCAGTTCCGCACTGCATTTGTGGAGATATGTAAGAAAGTAGGTAAGAGCGAATTAGCAGCAGCAGTCGCTCTTTATTTATTGTATGCGGACAATGAGCCTTCCGCAGAAGTGTATGGTGCAGCGGCTGACAGACAGCAGGCATCCATCGTATTTGATGTGGCAAAACAGATGGTAGAGATGTCACCGGCTCTGATGAAAAGAAGCAAGCTGATGGGAGCCACTAAGCGTATTGTGAATTACAGTAATGCCGGATATTATCAGGTGCTGTCAGCTGAGGTTGGCGGTAAACATGGATTTTCGGTGAGTGGATTAGTATTTGACGAAATCCATACTCAGCCAAATCGGCAGTTATACGATGTACTTACCAAGGGTTCGTCGGATGCAAGACAGAATCCGCTTCACTTTATTATCACGACTGCAGGCAATGACAGACATTCTATTGCATATGAACTTCATACGAAGGCGGTGGATATTCTGGAAGGCAGACGTGTGGACCCGACTTTTTATCCTGTAGTCTATGGACTTAAGGACGATGAGGATTGGGAAGATGAGGCAAACTGGTACAAGGTTAATCCTTCTCTTGGATATACCGTTGATATTGAAAGGTTGAGGGATGCATACAGGGAAGCAAAGCAGAATCCGGCTGATGAAATCACATTCAAATGGCTTCGATGCAATATGTGGGTCAGTTCGACCGTTGCATGGATTCCTGATGCGATTTATATGAGAGGCAATGAGCCGATTGATATGGACGCACTTGCTGGTAGAGATTGCTATGCGGGCCTGGACTTATCCAGTACCGGAGATATTACGGCACTGGTAACCATTCCGAGAAGAGTGAAAGCCAATTCCGTACCATATGATATCTGGGAGAAACAGGGTTACATCATGTCTACCGAAGGAAATGTGATTCATTATGATTTCATCGAGAAGTTCATCATGGATTTATCCGAGAAGTATCACATTTTAGAGATTGCGGTGGATAGATGGAATGCGACTCAGATGATTCAAAATTTGGAGGGCGAAGGTTTTACCATTGTTCCTTTTGGTCAGGGATTTTCTTCAATGTCAGCTCCGACGAAAGAATTCTATCGCTTACTGATGGAGGGGAGAATTATTCACGGTGGGAATCCAGTGCTTAGATGGATGGCAGGTAACGTTGTTATTGACACAGATCCTGCTGGCAATATTAAAGTAACCAAAGCTAAATCTAAGGAGAAGATAGATGGCATTGTTGCCGCAATTATGGCGCTTGATAGATGTATACGTCAGGAAGGGCAGAGTGGCAGTGTGTATGATGAGAGAGGACTGTTGGTGTTTTAAGGAGGATGTATGGGATTTTTCAGTAATTTATTTCGGGGAAGGGATGCTCCTTCTAACAGCACAGCTGGAAGCGGGTATGGATTCTTTATGGGGAGTACGGCTTCCGGGAAGAGAGTGAACGCAAGGAGTGCCATGCAGATGACTGCTGTGTATTCCTGTGTGAGGATTCTTTCTGAGGCGGTGGCGGGTCTGCCGCTGCAGTTTTACAGATACAATGATAACGGGGGTAAGGAGAAGGCGGTGGATCATCCGCTTTATTTTCTGCTGCATGATGAGCCGAATCCGGAGATGACTTCTTTTGTGTTCCGGGAGACTTTGATGACGCATCTGCTTTTGTGGGGGAATGCGTACAGTCAGATCATCCGGAATGGAAAGGGTGAAATTGTGGCTCTTTATCCGCTGATGCCCGACCGGATGACGGTGGACAGGGATGAGCATGGCAGGCTTTATTATGAGTACCTGGTTTATGACGGGGATGATGTGGATGGCAGAACCGGGACGGATCCGAAAGCAAATGGAAAGATCGTGCGTCTGCATCCGGCGGATGTGCTGCATATTCCGGGGCTTGGGTTTGACGGACTGGTCGGATATTCACCTATTGCCATGGCGAAGAATGCGATCGGGCTTGCCATTGCTGCGGAGGAGTATGGAAGCAAATTTTATGCCAATGGTGCCGCTCCGTCAGGAGTGCTGGAACATCCGGGGACTTTGAAGGATCCGGGCAGGGTGCGCGAGAGCTGGCAGTCCACTTTCGGGGGAAGCAGCAATGCCAATAAGGTTGCTGTCCTGGAAGAGGGAATGAAGTATACGCCGATTTCCATTGCACCGAATGAGGCACAGTTTCTGGAAACAAGGAAGTTTCAGATTGATGAGATTGCCAGGATTTTCAGGGTGCCGCCTCATATGGTCGGGGATCTGGATAAGTCCAGTTTCAGCAACATTGAGCAGCAGTCTTTGGAGTTTGTGAAGTATACACTGGATCCCTGGGTGAGCCGGTGGGAACAGGCAATGGTCAGGGCTTTGCTGTCTGCGGAGGAAAAGAAGAAGTATTTCTTTAAGTTCAATGTGGATGGGCTGCTCAGGGGTGATTACCAGTCAAGGATGACCGGTTATGCCACGGCAAGACAGAATGGATGGATGAGTGCCAATGATATCCGGGAACTGGAAAATATGGACCGGATCCCGGAGGAGCTTGGCGGTGATCTGTATCTGATCAATGGAAATATGACGAAATTACAGGATGCCGGTATCTTTGCCGGATCTGGAAGGGGGAAGGATACTGGTGAAGAAGTTTTGGAACTGGAAAAAGAAAGTGATAAATCTGGAAAACGGACAGGAAGCTGAAGAAAGGATCCTGTTCATGAACGGAGTTATCGCTGAGGACAGCTGGTTTGACGATGATGTCACGCCAGCTCTTTTTAAGGATGAACTGAATGCAGGGACAGGAGACATTACCCTGTGGATCAACAGTCCGGGCGGGGACTGTGTTGCCGCAGCGCAGATTTTTAACATGCTGTCGGAGTATCCGGGGAAGGTTACGGTGAAGATTGACGGGCTTGCGGCATCTGCTGCGTCTGTCATTGCAATGGCCGGAACTGAGGTATGGATGAGTCCGGTGAGCATGATGATGATCCATAATCCGGCCACGGTTGCATGGGGCGACCATGCAGAGATGAAGAAGGCTATGGAACTTCTGGATGCCGTGAAGGAATCTATTATCAATGCTTATGTACGGAAAACGGGACAGAGCAGGGCGAAGCTGTCACATCTGATGGATGCGGAAACGTGGATGGATGCGAATAAGGCCGTGGAGCTTGGTTTTGCGGATGACATCCTGTTCCAGAAAGAGGAACAGGGCAGTGAAGGCGAAAATGGAGATCCAGGTGCTGGCCGTGCAGAAGACGGGACGTCTGATTCCGTAATGTTTTTCAGACGGGCAGTGAATAATGCGCTGATGAATAAGCTGGAGAGGCATTATGGAAAGACTGGAAAATCCGTGAAAGATCAGGCGGGGATCGGCTTGAATGGAAATGGTGCTGAGGGGGACGATCCCTGTAATGGATGTTTCGGGGCGGCGGAGAATGCCTGCCAGAAGTGTGAAAAGAAGAAAGTGAATACGAATGTTACAGGGCGTTCTGCGGATGATCTGCGTGAACGCTTAAATTTTATCAAAAAATATATCTGAGGAGGATACGGATTATGACGATTCAGGAATTAATGGAGAAGAGAGCTAAGGTTTGGGAAGCTGCAAAGAATTTTGTGGATACCCATGAGAATGAAAACGGTGTGCTGTCTGCGGAGGACAGTGCAACCTATGAGAGAATGGAAGCGGAGATTGAGGATCTGACAAAGGCGATTGACCGCCACCGCAAGGCTGAGGAAATGGAAAAGAACCTGAACCAGCCGGTAAACCAGCCGCTGACCGGGAAGCCTTATGCCGGCGGCCAGGGTGAGCCAAAGACAGGACGTGCTTCTGATGAATACCGCAGGGCAATGCTGAATGCACTGAGAAGCAACTTCCGCCAGGTTTCCAATACCCTTCAGGAGGGCGTGGATGCCGACGGCGGTTATCTGGTTCCGGAGGAGTATGACAGAAGACTGGTTGATGTTCTGAATGAAGAGAATATCATGCGCCGTCTTGCCACAAGAATCGTGACTTCCGGGGAGCATAAGATCAATATTGCGGCTACCAAGCCGGCGGCAAGCTGGATTGAGGAAGGCGGGGCGCTGACTTTCGGGGATGCGACTTTTGACCAGAAGATCCTGGATGCACATAAGCTTCATGTGGCGATCAAGGTAACGGAGGAACTGCTTTATGACAATGCCTTTAATCTGGAAAATTACATTATTGTCCAGTTTGGAAAGGCACTTGCCAATGCGGAAGAGGATGCCTTCCTGAACGGAAACGGAACAGGGAAGCCGACCGGTATTTTTGACGGAACAGGCGGAGGGCATCTGCTGAATACACTGGCTGCAGCTTTGAAATCAGATGACATGCTGGATCTGGTGTATGGCCTGAAACGTCCGTACCGTAAAAATGCATCCTTTATCATGAATGATGCAACACTGCCTTCCCTTAGAAAGCTGAAGGACAATAACGGTGCTTATATCTGGCAGCCGGCTTACCAGGCAGGGGAACCGGACAGGATTCTGGGATATAAGGTGGAGACTTCTGCCTATGCACCGAAGGACGGCATCGCTTTTGGGGATTACAGCTATTACAACATTGGTGACCGAGGAAACAGATCCTTTAAGCAGCTGAATGAACTGTTTGCAGGCAACGGAATGATCGGTTTTGTTGCAAAGGAACGTGTGGACGGAAAACTGGTTCTTCCGGAAGCCGTGCAGATTATGAAACTGAAGGCAGACTGATTTTTTGAATAAGGGGACCGGCAGGAGAAGTACAGGCCTGCCGGTCCTGTTTTTGGGGTGATGCAGTTGGCAGTGACAGTGGATGAGATGAAGAATTACCTGCGTGTGGATTTTGAGGATGATGATGCGCTGATCGGGGATCTGATCAGGCAGGGGCAGCAGATCTGCATGGATGTGGCAAGGATCGTGGATGAGGATGAGTTTGAAGATCTGCAGGGGACGAAGATTGCTGTGCAGTATGCAGCGGCGTATCTGTACGAACACAGGGAGGAGGCGGATCATCATCAGCTGGTGATGGATCTGCGGAGCCTGCTGTTTGGAGTAAGAAAACCGGGATTCTGAGGTGGTTGGTTTGAATATTGCATTGATGAATGAGAAAGTTGTTTTTCAGAAGTGTTCTGTTGTGAAGGACGGGATCGGGAATCACAGGAATGAGTGGACAGAGGATTACTGCTGTTTTGCTACGATAGGCGGTGAGGGGCTTGCCAGTTCCAGGGAAGCGGAAACCGCAGGGACTGTGGTGGAAGATGTGGGAATGACTGTGACGGTGCGGTACTGTAAAAAGACTGCAGGCATCCGGTCTGTTACCCACAGGATCCTGTTTCGTGATCAGGTGTATGACATTGTGAGTGTGGATCATCTGAATTATAAGAAGAAGTGTCTGAAATTCACATGCAGGAAGGTCCGGAGGTGAGACATGGCAGGAGACAGATGTACAGTCAGCCAGATGGCAGATGTGATCATGGAAGGGCTGAAAGAGTACGCACAGCTTGCGGCGGATGATATGAAAAAAGCAGTGAAGAAGGCAGGCGCACAGGCGAGAAAAGACATCCAGGAAAATGCCCCTGTGAAGACTGGTGCTTATGCAAAGAGCTGGGCGGCGAAGACCACGAAGGAAACTGCCAATGCAATGGAGATCGTGGTGCATTCCAGAAACAGGTACCAGCTGGCTCATCTGCTGGAGTTCGGCCATGCGCTGAGAAAAGGCGGCAGGACAAGGGCGTTTCCCCATATTGCTCCTGCGGAGGAAAGGGCTGCGCAGACTCTGGAACGGGAAGTGGAGAAGGCACTGAGGTGATCAGGAGGTGAAAGCATATGACACTGGAAGAACTGGCAGGGATGCTGGAAAAGACTGGTTTTCCTTTCGCTTATGACCATTTTGCGGAAGGGGAAAGCCCGGATCCGCCGTTTATCTGCTATCTGCTTCCCGGCAGTGATAATTTTGCGGCAGACGGACGGGTATACTTCCGGATCAGTGAAGTAAGGATAGAGCTATACACGGACCGGAAGGATCCCGGGGCAGAAACTCTGGTGGAAACAGTTCTGGATGATGCTGGGATTTTTTATAATAAGTCGGAGGTCTGGATCCAGAGCGAAAAGCTGTATGAGGTGCTGTACAGTATGGAACTGTAATGATTTGTTAAATGATGGAGGGATAATATGTCTGATAAGAATAACAAAGTGAAGTATAATCTGAAAAATGCGCATTACGCTTTACTGACGGTCGGGGAGGACGGGGCGGTGTCCTATGCAGCGCCGGTGCCTCTTCCGGGGTCCGTATCACTGTCCCTGGATGCCAACGGGGAGCCGGAGAATTTTTATGCGGATGGCATTGCGTATTATGTGATCAACAACAATATGGGCTATGACGGGGATCTGGAGCTTGCACTGATTCCGGAGAGTTTCCGGACGGATGTGCTGAGAGAGAAGCTGGATTCCAAGGGTGTTCTGATTGAAAACTCGGATGCAGAACTGGCACTGTTTGCCCTGCTTTTTGAGTTTGACGGGGATGTGCGCCATATCCGCCACGTGATGTATAACTGTTCGGCTTCCCGTCCGAAGATTGAGGGCAAGACCAACGAGGAGAAGAAGGAAGTGCAGACGGAAACGCTGACCATTAAAGCCACGCCATTGTCGGATGGAAAGGTGAAGGCAAAGACAGGGAATACTACGGATGCAACTGTTTATGCAGACTGGTATAAGTCGGTGTATCTGCCGGCTGCGGATCCGGCTTCTCTGCAGGCTTCTGATAGTGGAAAGTCTGTAGCAGATGCTGCAGGAAATGGAAAAGCACTGAGCTGAGGAGGATTCAGATATGAGCATGATGAAGAAGATTGAGATTGACGGGAAGGCGGTTGCTTTTAAGGCATCTGCCGCCATTCCGCGTATTTACAGGATTAAGTTCCAGAGGGATATCTACAAGGATTTATCTGTTCTGGAAAAGAGTATCGGGGACGGGGATCCGGAAAAGTCTTCCCTGGATCTGTTTTCCCTTGAGATGTTTGAGAACATTGCGTATGTGATGGCGAAGCATGCGGACCCGTCGATTCCGGATAATCCGGAGGACTGGCTGGATGAGTTTAATACATTCAGTATTTATCAGGTTCTGCCGAAGTTGATCGAGCTGTGGGGAATGAACATCAGGACGGATGTGGAGGCTAAAAAAAACTTCATGCAACAGACCGTGAAATGACAACTCCCCTGTTTCTTCTCCGGTGTGTGCAGCTGGGGATTTCCATCCGGGATCTGGATCTGCTGACTATCGGGATGGTGAATGATATGTTTGTGGAGAGCAGGAACGATGAGTATAAAGGATGGAGACAGATTGCCCAACAGGAGGATTTTGACAGGTTCTGATCTGATGAAATGTGGTGACAGGATAAGCGAAAAAAGGTATAATGATTTCATGAAATCAGAAGCTGGAGGAAACATACATGAAAATTGTGATTATTAACGGAAGTGCCAGAAGGGGAAACACGCTGACGGCGATTGACGCATTTATAAAAGGGGCATCAGAAAAGAATGAGATTGAAATCATCCAACCAGACAGACTTCATATAGCACCTTGTAAGGGATGTGGGGTCTGTCAATGTTATAAAGGATGTATTGATCAGGATGATACAAATCCCACGATTGATAAAATTACTGCTGCAGATGTGATTCTTTTTGCTACTCCGGTATATTGGTGGGGAATGTCTGCGCAGTTGAAACTTATCATTGATAAGTGCTACTGCCGCGGTTTGCAGCTGAAAAATAAAAAAGTTGGAACAATCGTTGTGGGAGGATCCCCGGTGGACAGTATCCAGTATGAGTTAATTGACAAACAGTTCGACTGCATGGCGAAATATCTTTCATGGGATATGATTTTCCAAAAATCATATTATGCAACAGCCAGTGATGAACTTGCAAAAAACAAGGATTCTATAAAAGAACTTGAAAATATTGGAAAAAACTTATAAAGCATATTTAAAGTTCCAGGTTTCAGGAAAGAAAAAAATAAAAATAATGATGAAAGCATTTGTCATCAGGATGGCAGGTGCTTTTTTTGTGCCTTTATTATGGGATTTAGGGGGTGAGCCGTATGGCAGGGAACAGAATCAAAGGGATCACTGTCGAGATTGGCGGCGATACCACGAAATTACAGACTGCCCTGAAAGGGGTTAATACGGAGATCAGGAATACGCAGAGCCAGCTGAAAGATGTGGAGAAGCTTCTGAAGCTGGATCCGGGGAATACGGAGCTGATCGCGCAGAAGCACAGGCTGCTGGCACAGGCGGTTTCTGAGACCAGGGAAAAGCTGGAGACTTTGAAGACTGCGCAGCAGCAGGCGGATGAGGCACTGCGGAACGGGACGATTTCCCAGGACCAGTATGATGCCCTGCAGAGGGAGATTGTTGAGACGGAGCAGAGACTGAGGAGCCTGGAAGAGCAGGCGAACCAGTCTGCGACTGCTTTGCAGAAAATCGGGGCAACCGGTGAGAAACTGCAGACGGTTGGAAACAAGATTTCTTCTGTGGGACAAAAACTGCTTCCGGTGACGGGAGTGGTGACAGGGCTTGGAACGGCGGCGGTGAAAACTGCTGCTGATTTTGATTCTGCAATGAGCAGGGTGGCGGCTGTGTCCGGGGCAACGGGATCGGATTTTGATAAGCTCAGGGACAAGGCCAGGGAGATGGGTGCTAAAACAAAGTTCTCTGCGACTGAGGCGGCGGATGCCATGAATTACATGGCAATGGCCGGATGGAAGACGGAGGATATGCTGTCCGGTATTGAGGGCGTCATGTACCTGGCTGCGGCATCCGGGGAAGACCTTGCAACGACTTCTGATATTGTGACAGATGCGCTGACGGCTTTTGGACTGACTGCAGCGGATTCGGGACATTTTGCAGATGTGCTGGCGGCCGCTTCCAGCAATGCCAATACCAATGTGTCCATGATGGGTGAGACGTTTAAGTACTGTGCGCCGGTTGCAGGGGCTTTGGGATTTTCGGTTGAGGATACGGCAGAAGCGATCGGTCTGATGGGGAATGCAGGTATCAAGGCTTCCCAGGCGGGCACTTCCATGCGTTCCATCATGACCAACCTGACCGGAGATGTGAAGCTGTCAGGTGCGGCAATCGGGGACGTGACCATTGCTACCACGAATGCAGACGGATCCATGAGGAGCCTGTCTGCAATTCTGGCTGACTGCAGGGGAGCTTTTGCAGGAATGACGGAAGCTGAGAAGGCGAACAATGCGGAGGCTCTGGTTGGAAAGAATGCCATGTCCGGGTTCCTGGCACTGATGAATGCGGCTCCGGAGGATATTGAAAAGGTGTCCGGGGCAGTGAATAACTGTAAGGATGCGGCAAAGAACATGGCGGATACCATGCAGGATAATCTGGAAGGACAGCTGACTATTCTGAAGTCACAGCTTCAGGAGCTGGCGATTTCTTTCGGGGATCTGCTGATGCCTGCGGTGCGGAGTATTGTTTCCGGACTGCAGGGGATGGTGGACGTGCTGAATGCCATGCCGGACGGGGTGAAACGTGTGATCATGATCGTTGCACTTCTGGCTGCGGCTCTGGGTCCTGTGCTGATCATCATAGGCAAGACCCTTTCGGCCATTGGAACGATTATGACATGGGCACCGAAGCTTGCCGGTGCGATCAGTACGGTGAAGGGTGCTTTTGCAGCACTGAGTGCCACGATGATGGCGAACCCTATTGCTATTGTGATCGCTGCCATTGCAGCTTTAGTGGCGGCGTTTATTTATCTCTGGAATACCAATGAGGAGTTCCGGCAGTTCTGGATCAGGCTGTGGAATGAGATTAAGGAAGTCGCTGTCCGGGTATGGACGGCGGTTTCCCAGTTTCTGGTTTCCGCATGGAACGGGATCCGGAATACGGCGGTGGCTGTATGGAATGGCATCAGGGATTTCTTTTCCGGTCTGTGGGCTGGGATTAAGACACTGTTCACAACGGTTGTCACTGCAATTTCTACTTTCCTTGTGGGAGCGTGGAATGGGATTAGGGCAACGGTTATGGCGGTGTGGAATGCAATTTCTGCATTTCTGGGTTCTGTCTGGAATGGGATCAGGTCTGTCATTACGAATGTGGTGAACGGGATCCGGACATTTTTGCAGAGTGCATGGAACGGTATCCGCACAGTCATTACTACGGTGATGAATGCGATCCGGACGGTGATCTCTACGGTATGGAATGGAATCCGGACAATTATTTCCACGGTGCTGAATGGAATCAGGGGTACTGTCAATTCCGTGTGGAATGGAATCCGAAATACCATTTCTTCTGTGGTAAACGGGATTAAGAATACAGTTTCCGGTGCTTTCAACGCTATGTGGTCTGGGATCCGGAGTACGATTTCCGGAATTTATAATACCATCCGGGATGGACTGGGAAATGCGGTGAATTATATTACAGGTCTTGCATCTGCCGGATGGCGGTGGGGTGCGGATATCATCAATGGCATTGTAAATGGTATCCGAAGCTGTATTGGTGCAGTTGCCAATGCTGTGACAGATGTGGCAAATACGATCCGTTCCCATCTGCATTTCTCTGTGCCGGATGAAGGACCTCTGACGGATTTCGAGAGCTGGATGCCGGACTTTATGAGTGGCCTGGCTGAGGGGATTGAGAAGAGCAGGGGTCTGGTGAAGGCGGCTGTGAACAGTGTGGCTGCGGATATGGTGGTTTCGCCGCAGATGGCTGTGGCAGATGGCGGTGTGATGACCGGTACGGGAACGTCCGGCAGTGCGGATCTGACTGCCGGTATTGTGGCGGCGCTGAAGGATGTGCTGGGTGATCAGAAGGGACAGCAGGGGGATCTGGTGATTCCGGTTTATCTGGGAAACCAGCTGCTGGATGAGGTGATCGTGACGGCACAGCAGAGAATGAGTCTGAGGAGCGGAGGTAGATAGGATGGCTTTTTTTCAGTATCTTGTGTTTGACGGGGAGAACCTGCCGCTTCCGGATTCTTATGAGGTGGAGCTGGAGGATGTGGAAGCGGATTCCGGCGGTGAGACGGAGGCGGGAACGACACAGAGGGATGTGGTGCGGCATGGTGTTGTGAGTATTCCGGTGTCGTTTTCTGTTACTGCGAAGTGGCTTAAGAAGCTGGCAGGGTATGCGAAGCTGGATAAGATCAGCGTGCAGTATTTTGATGTGGAGATGGCGGAGCTGAAACTGGCGGAGATGTATGTGACTGGGTATAAGGCGAAGCTGAGGAAAGATACCAGTTATAAGGGGCTGTGGACGGTGAGTTTTACGTTGAAGGAGATGTAGCGAGATGGTATAATGGGAGAATCAAACCGGGATTTGTGGAAGTGAATCTATAGTGAAATAGTTCGACAACTTCCAGTTCGAAGAGCCAAAAATATGAAGTTGAAAATTTTTTTCGGTGCACTGCAACAAAAACGATTCCTCATCTGTGTATAGGATGAAGGCGGAAGAAAACAGCCTATCATCAAAATATACGGAGGAATAAAAAATGAACATGAACATTATGAGAAAAACAACGGCGTTGGCTCTTGCAGGAACCATGGTTCTGTCTCTTGCGGTTTGTGAAAGCACAAAGGCTTCACAGGCAGATAATACATTTACTGTACAGACAGATGCATCGCAGACAGAAACTACTCAGGAGATCACAGACAACTCTCTCGGAGGTTGGGCGGTAAACAACGGAAAGCTCTCCATTGAAGACAATACCGAGGCAAAGGCTGCTTTTGAGAAGGCGACCGAAGGCTTGGCAGGTTATGAATATGAACCAATCGCCTTGCTTGGCACACAGGTCGTGTCGGGAACGAACTACAGCATTTTGGTAAAAGGAAATGCGGTTGTCCCTGACGCAGAACCGTCCTACGAGATCATCACGATCTATGAGGATCTGGAAGGTAATGCAGAAATCCTTGGAGAGAAGGCACTGGTCGGCGGAGAGGGTGAAGAAGCTGTCGGTGCGTTTACTGCGAATGACGGAGAGTATGATTTCAGCAAGAATGCCGAAGTAAAGGCTATATTTGACAAAGCTTTTGACGGCCTTGTAGGTGCCTCCTATGAGGCGGTGGCTTATCTTGGTTCTGAGATGGTTGCTGGAACGAATTATCTTGCACTGTTCAGAGAGACACCGACTGTTCCTGATGCAGAGCCCTCTTTTGTCCTCGTTACGGTATATGAGGATTTGGAGGGAAACACCGAATTGCTGGGAATGGATGATGTTCTGTTTGATACAGAGGACGAGGTTCTGTTTGATACAGAGGACGATGTTCCTTCCTCTGAAAATGTACAGATTCCCGATTCTTTTGAAGGCTTTTCCACTCTTGAATAGGCAGTAAAAGCTGCAGGTTTTGAAAATGAGTGTACTTGATGCGCCTAAAGGGTATGAAACTGCCATCTATCGTGTGAATACCGGTACGCAGATGTTGGAGGTTATCTACAGTGATAAGGATCTTGAAAATGAAGACGCTGTAGAGGCATATCGCATCCGCAAGGCTATCGGGTCAGATGATATCAACGGCGATGAGGTTATCGCTCTGGTGAATGCCCAAAATAAAAACACAGGAGGAAACCTTTATGTTTGCTGAGGGAGTAGTACTTCCGGCAGGAGTACGGTTACAATACATAGTCATGCGGGCTCTTTATGGGCGTACTATGTTCTCAGCAGACCTTGCGATGACAAGTTCGTCATCCCCTTCCTGCAGGAGCCCCGGCCGTTCCATTTTAAATTCCATCTGACGCATGCTGTTTCCCTCACTTTGCTTTCTTTACCACAGTGTATCATGTTCTTACGGTCTCAGCAGCAAGTGCTTCGATCTGAACCAAGTGAGTTGTCATTTGAATGTGACCTTTTTTTAGTCTTTCGTTATATAGCGTTATAACGAATGTGTTTACCTCGTTGTTATCTCTAGGATAACTTTAGATCTTTCGATCTTACTCGATTGTTAATCTCTATCGGTTTGTTTGGATGATATTCTGAAAGAAGTTTTTGAACTTGTTGTTCTCCTACTCTTTCTCATATCGTTCTCTGTGTGAAATTTTCAAGGTACATTTATTATACTCGAAAACAAGAAACTGTTTTCGAATGGAGACTAAGAGATTCGAACTCTCGACCCCCTGCTTGCAAGGCAGG
>OQVT01001602.1_pt1 | contig 14366 bp, 7 predicted proteins | sample 1691561 | NCBI WGS metagenome assembly OQVT01 (sample SAMN03418260, study PRJEB22391) | human gut metagenome | biome: human-gut; feature: organic feature; material: feces | host: Homo sapiens | place: Tanzania | collected 2013-01 | reverse complement strand
TAAATCTATTCAATAATATTGAACTGTGCAAATGTACGACCGATTTGGGATAATGGTTTGTTGGGTATTTTGGTAAAAAAGTTGGTTCGGGATTTTTGATGAACCAGCGTATGAAACCGCCGTTTTTCCCCCATTTCATCGTCGAAACAGCCCGGTGGTTTTGCCATCGGGCATGTTTCGAGTTGCGGAAGATGCCTAACCTTGGCTCGATCGGGCATGTTTGGCGGTGCGATCGGGCATGTTTCGCAGTGCGAAAGGCCATCTTTCGCAAGGCGTCATGTGGAATGAGGGGTGTGGAATGTTTGCTTTTGAATATAAGGCGCTGAATGTAAGGCAATTGCGTAAATGCGCTGAGAATGGCGTATTTCGGCCAAATATTTTCGTCGTGGAAAAGAAGTGTGTAGATTGATATGTAGATTGTTGCGAATTTACACAGGGTTTTTCATTCCCGTTCTGCCACACGTGGCGTGTGTCCCAAGGCGGAACGTTACTTTTTGAGTTCTATGCGGAATGTGGTGCCGTGGCCCACCTCGGAGCTCTTCACCCAGATGCGCCCCTTGTGGTACTCCTCCACGATGCGCTTGGCGAGGCTCAGGCCGAGTCCCCATCCACGCTTCTTGGTGGTAAATCCGGGCTTGAACACGTTGCTCAAGTCTTTCTTTCGTATGCCCTTTCCGGTGTCGCTCACCTCGATGATGGCTTTGGTGGGCGTTTCCTCTACGTGGAGCGTAATGGTGCCCGCCTCGCCTCCCATGGCGTCGACGGCGTTTTTCGAGAGGTTCTCAATGACCCACTCGAAGAGCGAGGCGTTGAGGTTCACCGTGATGTCGTGGTCGGGAAACTGCTTCACCATCTTCACCCGCTTGCTCGTGCGGCGGTCCATGTAGTCGATAACATGATCCATCACCTCGTTGAGGCTCGTGGGTACGGGCTCGGGCAGCGATCCTATCTTCGAGAAGCGGTCGGCTATGAGTTGCAGGCGCTTCACGTCCTTGTCGAGCTCGGGTATGAGGTCGTCGGCGGGATATTGCTCCTTCAGAATCTCCACCCAAGCCATAAGACTGCTGATGGGTGTGCCCAGTTGGTGAGCCGTTTCCTTGGATAGGCCCACCCACACCTTGTTTTGCTCGGCGCGCTTGGAGGTGAGCAGGGCGAAGATGGCCACCACCACGAAGAGCAGCACCACACCCAGTTGGGCGTAGGGGTAGAGGGCCAGTCGTTTCAGCACCAGCGAGTCGTCGTAGCAAACGTCGATATAGTCGTGCGTGTGCTCGTCGAGCGTGATGCGTATGTTGCGGTGTGCGGCCAGTAGGCGGTGGCCCTCCTGGGTGGCGCGGGCGAGACTGTCGGCGTAGTTGTCGGCCTGTATGTCCATGTTGCGGAAGTCGGTTACCTTGCCATGCGAGTCGATGACGATAACGGGAATGGTGTTGTTCTCGTTGAGCACGGTGAGCACCAGTCCGAGGTCGGTGTTCTCATCGGCGTTGTTGAGCGAGCGCATGGCCTCGGCCCACACCTCCATGCGCGAGCGTTCTTGTTGTTCGAGGTCGTGTGTCAGAAAATTCGACACGACGAGTGAGCCTACGGCGATCAAGATGGCCGCGACAACAAGGATGATTTTCACCTGTCGTATTCTGTCAGTCCACTGCATGTTATCTAAACGTCGGTGTGGTGCCAATTATTGTTTTGTGGCCATTGATTTCTTCCTGCCGTGGTTTGACGACAAAAAATGGGCATTCCCCTGTGTCACAACTGACCTTGGAGGAATGCCCCGAACAAGTAATGATAGGAAAATCGTTACCGTCTATTGTTATGGCCTGAATACTATTCTTTTGCTCTTAAGTAAACGTCGACTTTCTGGGCTGCGTCGCGACCGCTGGCCATGGCGCGCACCACAAGGCTTGCGCCACTGGCCGCGTCGCCGGCAACAAAAACGTTGCTTTCTAATTGTGGTTGCTCAGGCCGCAGGAAGCCCATGGCCAGCAGCACGACCTGTGCCTTGATGACCTCGGGCTTGCCAGCCTCCACCATGATGGGACGGCCCCCCTCAGGGTTGGGCTTCCAGTCGATGGGCTGCACGCGCACCCCCGTGAGCTTGCCATCCTTGCCCAGGAACTCCAGCGAATTGATGTTCCAACGCCTCACGCAACCCTCCTCGTGCGACGAGGTGGTCTTCAGCGTGCGTGGCCAGTTGGGCCAGGGGTTCTTCGGGTCGTCGGGACCCACGGGCGGCTTGGGCATGATCTCGATCTGCGTAACGCTGCGGGCGCCCTGTCGGTGGGCCGTTCCGATGCAGTCGGAACCGGTGTCGCCACCGCCGATGACCAGCACATCCTTATCCTTAGCGTTGACAAGCTGGTCTTTCTTGATCTCCTCGCCTGCCAGCACACGGTTTTGCTGGGCCAGCATCTCGAGGGCGAAATACACACCCTTGAGGTCGCGTCCTGGGATCTTGAGGTCGCGTGCCTGCGGTGTTCCGGTGCTCACCACAACGGCGTCGAACGCAGTGGAGAGCTCGTCGAATGTCATCACTTTGTCGGCGCTCAGCGTGGGGTCGTTCTGAATGTCGCCCACAGCCTTCTTGTCGCTCACCACATGCACGCCAAACACAAACTCGATGCCCTCCTCGCGCAGCAGGCGCAGGCGGCGGTCGATGACCTCCTTGTTGAGCTTGAAGTTGGGGATGCCGTAGCGCAGCAGGCCGCCGGCGTTCTCGCGAGCTTCGTAAACGGTTACCTTGTAGCCCATGCGGTTGAGGCGGTTGGCGGCCACCAGGCCAGCGGGTCCAGCGCCTACGACCGCCACTTTCTTGCCGTTGCGCTCGGGAACGACGGGGCGTATGTAGTCTTCCTCCCAGGCATGCTCGGTGATGGCGGCCTCGTCCTCGCGGTTGGTGGTGGGCTGGTGCTCGATGAGGTTGAGCACACACGCCTTCTCGCAGAGGGCCGGGCAGATGCGTCCCGTAAACTCGGGGAAGTCGTTGGTGGCGTTGAGCAACTCGTAAGCCAGTCGCCAGTCGCCTTTGTAGAGGGCGTCGTTCCACTCGGGTGGCTTGTTGCCCAACGGGCAGGCGCTGTGGCAGAAGGGCACGCCGCAGTCCATGCAGCGGCTCGCCTGCAACTGGCGGTCGTGCGAGTTGAGGGTTTGCTCCACCTCGCCATAGTCGTGTATTCTATCGTGTATGGGCCGGTAGCCGGCCTCTTTGCGGTCTATTGTAAGAAATGCTTTTGGATTTCCCATGATTCCAAATGTTGATGATTGATGGTTGAATGTTGGGTTGTCGCCTTCGGCAATGTGGCGTGAAGCTTTGTCGCCTTCGGCTGCTTTGAATGAGGTGTGCCGCATGTGGCGTTATAGCCTTCGGCCATATGGCCTCAATAGTCTCTCTGCATGTCGGCGATCTTCTGCTGCAGCTTGCGCACCTGCTCCTCTTGCAGCACACGCTTGTACTCGATAGGCACCACCTGGATGAAGTCCTCGATGTAGCGGTTCCAGTCGTCGAGCATGGTACGGGCCAATTTCGATCCGGTGTAGAGGTAGTGTTGGCGGATGAGTTCGTGCAGTTCCTTGCGGTAGCTGCTCTCCTCCACGAGGTTGATCTCCACCATGTCCATGTTGCAGAAGTAGTCGAAGTTGTGGTTCTTGTCCCACACGTAGGCCACGCCACCGCTCATGCCAGCTGCGAAGTTGCGGCCCGTCTCGCCGAGCACCACCACGCGTCCGCCGGTCATATACTCACAGCAGTGGTCGCCTGCGCCTTCCACGACGGCAATGGCGCCCGAGTTGCGCACACCGAACCGCTCACCCACCTTGCCGTTGACATAGAGCTCTCCGCTGGTGGCTCCGTAGAGGCCGGTGTTTCCGGCGATGATGTTGTCCTCGGCGGCGAAGTTGGAACGGATGGGCGGCAGTATCGATACGCGACCGCCTGAGAGGCCCTTGGCGAAGTAGTCGTTGGTGTCGCCCTCGAGCTTGAAGTCGACGCCGTTCACGAGGAATGCGCCGAAGCTCTGTCCGGCCGACCCCTTGAACTTCACGTTGATTTGCGCCCTGCGGGCCTTTGCCAGCCGTTCGACCACGGCGCTCACGCTCTCGCCCGTGGCGTGCATCTTACGCTCGATCTTCTCGGTGCGCTGATGCTCCATGTAGCCCGAGAGCATGGCACCCACGGCGCGGTTGGTGTTGCGTATGCTATAGTCGAGGTCGATCTCGCCACCCGTCTCAATGGTGTTGGCGGCGGCCTTGATCATCTGCTCGTCGAGCACCCCTTCGAGGTCGTGCTCCTGCGCCTTGGTGCAGTAGAACGAGGTGTCGCCATGCTCCTGGTGCAGCAGGCGGGTAAAGTCGAGAGCGTTCCACTTGCGTGTGACGGCAGCCGCCTTGGCCTTGTCGGCGGCAAGCGGTGTGGCGGCCTTGGCCTCCAACGGCTTGCGCACGATGAGCTCCGTGTGGCCGATGATGTCGTCGAGGCGACGGTAGCCCATCTGTGCCAGATACTCGCGCACCTCCTCGGCGAGGAAGGTGAAGAAGTTGACCACGTGCTGGTAGGTGCCCATGAAATGGGCGCGCAACCTCGGGTCTTGGGTGGCAACACCCATGGGACAGGTGTTTTGCGAGCACTTGCGCATCATGACACATCCCAAGGTGATGAGCGCTGCTGTGCCAAAGGCATACTCCTCGGCGCCGAGCAGGGCCGTCATGATGACGTCGCGACCGGTCTTGAGCTGGCCATCCACCTGCAGGCGAACGAGCGAACGGAGACCGTTCTTAACCAATGTCTGTTGCGTCTCGGCCAGTCCGATCTCGGGAGAGATACCGGCAAAACGCATGCTGGAGGCAGGGCTGGCGCCCGTTCCGCCCTCAGCGCCCGATATGACGATGAGGTCGGCCTTGGCCTTCACCACACCGGCGGCGATGGTTCCCACACCGCTCTCGGCCACCAACTTCACGGATATGGCTGCGCGGGGATTGACGTTCTTCAAGTCGAAGATCAGTTGCTTCAGGTCTTCGATGGAGTAGATGTCGTGGTGAGGTGGGGGCGAGATGAGCGAAATGCCCGGAATGGAGTGGCGGGTCTTGGCGATGATCTCGTTGACCTTGAAGCCTGGGAGCTGGCCGCCCTCACCCGGCTTGGCACCTTGGGCCACCTTGATCTGTATCTCCTCGGCGTTGACGAGATACTCGGTGGTGACACCGAAGCGGCCGGAGGCCACCTGCTTGGTCTTGCTCGACAGCGAGATGCCATCGACCGAGGTATGGAAGCGCTCCTCATCCTCGCCGCCCTCGCCCGTGTTGGAGCGTGCGCCGAGCTTGTTCATGGCCAGGGCCAAGGCTTCGTGGGCCTCCTTGCTCAGGGCGCCGAACGACATGGCGCCGGTGACGAAATGCTTGACGATAGACTCTACCGGCTCCACCTCGGCCACGTCGATGGGCGTGGCGGCGCGCTTGAAGTCGAAGAAGTCGCGAATGAAGATGGGCTCTTCCTTGTCGTCGGCCATCTGGGTGTACTTCTTAAACAGAGGATAGTCGCCGCGGCGGGTGGCCAGTTGCAACGTGGCGATGGTGTCGGGGTTCCAGGCGTGGCGAATGCCGTCGCGGCGCCAATGGAACTGTCCGAGCGTGGGAAGGGGCTTCTCTATGTAGGAAGGCTTCATGCTCGCCTCCTCTTCGCGGAACGCTTCGTCGTGAAGGGCTATGGCGTCGTGGGCGATGGTCTTCAGGCCCACGCCACCGATGGAACTGTGGTCGGTGCCGAAATAGGTCTTCAGCAGCGACTCGGACAAGCCGATGGCCTCGAATATCTTAGCTCCCCGATAGCTGCGGATGGTTGATATGCCCATCTTGGCCATGATTTTGAACAGGCCCTTCTTCACGGCCTTGATGTAGTTGGCCTCGGCCGTGGGATAGTCTTCTTGTATCTTGCGCTGCTTCACGAGGTCGTCGAGGATGGCGTAGGTCATGTAGGGGCAGAGAGCCGACGCGCCATAGCCCAGGAGAAGGGCGGCGTGCATCACCTCGCGTATCTCGCCCGACTCGACGATAAGGGCCGTCTGTACGCGCTTCCCCACGGAGATGAGGTAATGGTGGACGGCGCTCACCGCCAGCAACGATGGGATAGCGACATGCGTGGTGTCGACGTCGCGGTCGGTGAGGATGATGTAGTTGTAGCCTTCGTCGACACTCTTCTCGGCGTCGTGGCAAAGGCGGTCGAGCGCGTCGCGCAAACCACTCTCACCTTGTTTGGCCTCAAAGACCATGGGCAACTTGATGGTGTTGAAGCCCTTGTAGCGTATGTTGCACAGAATGTCGAGCTGGGTGTTGGTGAGGATGGGGTGGGGAAGGCGCACCATCTTGCAGTTCGACTCGTTGGGATTGAGGATTCCTGTTCCCACGCGACCGATGTACTCGGTGAGGCTCATGACGAGATTCTCGCGGATGGAGTCGATGGCGGGGTTGGTAACCTGCGCGAACTGCTGGCGGAAATAGTTGAAGAAGATCTGCGGGCGGTCGCTGAGCACGGCAAGCGGTGTGTCGTTGCCCATCGAGGCCGTCGGCTCCTGGCCCTTCACGGCCATGGGAATGATGGTGTCTTCGATGTCTTCACGACCGAAGCCAAACTCCACACATTTGCTCTGGAGGTTGTCGACGGCGTTGCTCACCTTGCGTCCGCTGCGTATCTTCTCGAGCTGGATGCGGTTGGTGTTGAGCCATTGGCGGTAAGGATGCTCGTTGGCCAATTGCTCGCGAATCTCGCCGTCGTAGTAGATTTTGCCCTCCTGGGTGTCGATGAGCAGAATCTTTCCGGGTTGCAAACGACCCTTCTCGGCAATCTCCGTGGGGTCGAAGTCCATGACGCCGACCTCCGACGCCACCACCATCGTGTCGTTCTTGGTGATGGTGTAACGCGCTGGGCGCAGACCGTTGCGGTCGAGCATGCCGCCGGCGAAGCGTCCGTCGGAGAAGAGCAGGGCGGCGGGGCCATCCCAAGGCTCCATGAGGATGGAATGGTACTCATAGAAGGCCTTCAGGTCTTCGGATATGGGGTTCTTGTCGTTGAAGCTCTCGGGAATCATGATCGACATGGCATGGGGAAGCGACAAACCGCTCATGACGAAGAACTCGAACACGTTGTCGAGGCTCGCCGAGTCGCTCATGCCCGGCTGTATGATGGGTGAGATGTTGCGGATGTCGCCCAGCGTTTCGCTCGACAGCACCGACTCGCGCGCCTTCATCCATCCACGGTTGCCTCGGATGGTGTTGATCTCACCGTTGTGGGCCACCATGCGGAAGGGTTGCGCCAGGCTCCACGTGGGGAATGTGTTGGTGGAGAAGCGACTGTGGACAATGGCCAGGCCACTGGTGAAGTAGTTGTTGGTGAGGTCGGGATAGTACTGCCGCAGTTGCAAGCTGGAGAGCATACCCTTGTAGATGATGCTCTTGCTCGACAGGGAGCATACGTAGAAGTCGTTGATGGGCATCTCGGGATGCTGGGCGCCCAACTGGGCCACGCGGTTCTCGATCTTCTTGCGGATGATGTATAATGTGCGCTCGAACGTCGGCACCTTGTCGTCGGTGACGCCGGTGATGAACACCTGTTTGATGTCGGGCTCGGTAGCCAGGGCAGCCTCGCCCAGACAGCCCGGGTTGGTGGGCACCGTGCGCAGGTGGGTGAGCGACAGGCCCTCGCGCTCGATCTCCTCGATCATGATTGAGAGAATGAGCTGTTGGCAGTTGGCTTCCTTCGGAAGGAACACTAAGCCGGTGCCATACTTTCCCTTCTCGGGCACCGGAATGCCTTGAAGCAAGATGAACTCGTGTGGTATTTGCAGCAAGATGCCAGCACCATCGCCCGTCTTTCCGTCGGCGCCCTCGGCACCACGGTGGCGTAGGTTCTCGAGAACCTTCAACGCGTTGTCGACGAGATCGTGGCTCTTGTTGCCGTGGATGTTCACGACCATGCCCACACCACAAGCGTCATGCTCGTAGGCTGCATTATACAATCCTTTCCCCATAGAAATTACAATTAATCAGTAAAACAATAACTTTTCCTATCAAAGTGGTTGCAAAAATAACATTTTACTTTCGTTTTGAACACTTGCAGATGTTGCAATCTATCTAAAAAATACAACAAAGTTAGAATCTAACACATCTTTATTGCTTTCAAATCGTAAGATTATGCCCCATATTTTACGCCAATACTTTTAAGTTGACGTTTTGTAAAGGATTATCCCAAATCGGTCATTAGATTTCAATTCTTGTTAGTGTTTGTTTCGAGCAGGTTGCGACAGGCGCGATGAAGCCATAGCGGGCTATGGCGAAACGAGAATGGAAGCAAGATGCCGAAAGAAACGCAGGCAAGAGTTGGAAAGAAACCATAACATCCTACTATTTTCCTTATTTCGCTCTAATGACCGATTGGGGATTATTAGTTGTGATGGGACGAAAACGAAAAGGCGCAAGCCCTTGGGAGAAGTTGCTCCCGGGTTTGCGCCTCATTATGATTAAGAGAAAATGTATGGATTGCTGATGGCTTCCTACTGATTGAACAGTTCCTTGATGCCGCCCAGGCTTCCCATGAGGTTAGACGCCTCGTAAGGCAGGAAGACGGTCTTCGCCTTGTCGCCCGAGGCCACCTCCTTCATCATGGCGATATAGTTCTTGGCCAACAGATAGTTGGCGGGGTTGGTGGTCTTTCCTACGGCCTCGGTGATGCGGTCGATGGCTTGCGCCTCGGCCTCGGCCTTGCGGATGCGGGCCTGCGCCTCACCCTCGGCCAAGAGAATGGCCTGTTGCTTCTCGGCCTCGGCACGGTTGATTTTGGCTTGCTTCTCACCCTCCGACTGAAGGATTTGGGCCTGCTTCGTGCCCTCCGAGTTGAGGATGGTGGCGCGCTTGTCGCGCTCGGCCTGCATCTGCTTCTCCATGGCCTGCAGCACGCTTGCGGGTGGGATGATGTCTTGCAGCTCCACACGGTTTACCTTGATGCCCCATTTGTTGGTGGCGTCGTCGAGGACGGCGCGAAGCTTCGTGTTGATGATGTCGCGCGAGGTGAGTGTCTGGTCGAGCTCCATGTCGCCGATGATGTTACGCAGGGTGGTTTGCGTCAGCTTCTCGATGGCGTTGGGCAGGTTGTTGATTTCGTAGACGGCCTTGAAGGGGTCGACAATCTGGAAATAGAGCAGGGCGTTGATTTCCATCTGGATGTTATCCTTGGTGATAACGTTCTGGCGGGCGAAGTCGAACACCTGCTCGCGGAGGTCGATGCGACTGGTGTAGAGGTAGCGGCCATTGGCCATGGTGACGATCTCCTTGGCGCGGTCGATGAAGGGAATGATGACATTGATGCCTGGGTTGAGCGTGGCGTAGTAACGGCCGAGACGCTCAACGATCTTGGTTTCCGATTGTGGTATGATGACCAACGCCATCTTGGCGAAGATCAACACGCACACCACGAGTGCAATAAGTACGTAAGACATGGTAGTTATGTGTTAGAGGTTTGTAAATAAGCTGATTGTTACGCGGGTTTGTTGGTGGGGTTGGGGGTGGTTGCGGGCACCACGTCGATGATGATGCTCTCGCGTCCTACCACCTTGACCAGTTGTCCGACGCTGATGTCGTGCTTGGTGGTTGAGGCTTGCGCCTTCCAGTCGTCGCCATCGATGGCCACACGTCCGAAATGTCCGGCGGTGATGGTCTCGCTGACGCGGCCTATGCGCCCGATGATGGCGTCGGCGTTGCTCACGGGCGCAGGCTTGTCGTCGTGCAAGTATTTGAGCGCGAAGGGGCGCACCAAGAAGATGCTGAGAGCCGAGAACACAACGAAGGCAAACACTTGCAGGCCCAGTCCGCCGATAAGGGTGGTGAGGGCGGCGGCCACTGCTCCTACCGAGAAGCAGATGATGAAGAAACCGCCAGAGACAAGTTCCATGATAAGACAACCGACGGCGAGGACCGTCCAGAGCTGCCAAAGGTTGGATGTGATGTAGTCTAACATAGTGGTATGGGTTATGATGTTCTGTTTGGTATGATCGGTGTGGAATGGAGAGGTGTGTGTGAGGGTCAGAGGGAGAGCACGAAGTCGTCCCACTCCTTGGTGGTTCCCTTGCGTTGAAACACCTTGTGGAAAAGGCGGCTGCGCGTGCTGGCTACGCTCTCCTTGCTATGGGCCGTGAGGGTGGCTATGTCCTTTGGGGCGAAGCGAGCCTTGATGAGCAAGCACACGGCATACTCTTGTGAGGTCATGCGGTAGAGGCCATAGAGTTGCGAGGTGAAGCCCGTATAGACCGAGTTGATCACTTTGTCGAGCTGCGACTGTTCCTCGTTGCTCATGCTCTCGCCCCGGTCGAGCAGGTCTTGCAGGCGGATGTAGACTGGTGATGAGAAGATGATGTGGTCGGCTTTGCTGCGTTTCTCGTTCTCGATGACCGCAACCTTGTTGTTGTAGTCGAGTCGCGCTTTCTTCTCCTCCAGCTCCAGGCGCAGTACGTCGTTCTCATCGTCGAGCTTTTGGATGAGCTCTTCCAGTTCGGCCACTCGCTTGTGGTTGGCCTCAAGGCTCTGTTGGCTCATGGCCTGCTGGTCGGCTTGTATCTGTCGGGCCTTGTCGAGGCGGTCTCTGAGTATCTGCATCTTGCGCCGGCTGTTTTGTATGGTTACCACCAACAGGGCGGCGTAGGTAACCAGGAAGATGCCCACCAGAAACCACTCGCGGGTGGTGAAGGGTGCGAAGGGAAGTAGGTCGTAACTCGTCATGCGGCGTTTGGTTTTTGATTTTTACGCTGGCAAAGATAGTTGAATTATGCAAAGAAAGCAAGAAATGGGGTTTGCAATTGTGTGCAATATGAGGGTTGGGTTCGCAGGTGTTCGCAAATGGGTGGAAAAATGCGGTCCTTGGAACGTTTAGGGCGACAAAATGTCGATAAACTTGGTAGAAGGGAATCTTATTGTCGGTGGGGTGTTTCTGTTTCTGATGAAAGCGTTAACTTTGCACGCATGATGGACAAACATAAGATAGAAGGCCACTCTGCCGTGTTGTTGGCCAATGTGATTTTCGGTCTCGGAGTGCCCGTGACCAAGTTGCTTCTCGACGAATGGGTGTCGCCCATGGCTTATATGGCCACGCGCTGCATGGGCGCCGCCGCCATATTTTGGCTCATCTCGCTCTTCATGCCACGCGAGCGTGTGGAGCGTCGCGACCTCCTGGTCATCATGGGTGGGGGCTTGTTGGGCTTCGTGGTCTCGCAAACGCTCACCGCATGGGCCTTGCATTTCACCACCCCTGTATATTTTAGCATCATCGCCACACTCACGCCTGTGGCCACCATGGTATGCGCAGCCTTGCTCATTGGCGAGCGCCTTAGCCTGCGTGGTGCCTTGGGAGTGGCGATCGGTGTGGTGGGCGCGCTGCTCATGGTGATGGTGGGCTGGCAGGGTGGCTCGGGAATGAACGACCTGTTGGGCATAGGGCTGGCTGTGCTCTCGCTGCTGACGTGGGCTGTGTACCTCATCATTACGCGAAAGGTGTCGGTGAAATACACGGCCGTGACGCAGATGAAATGGGTGTTTTTGGTGTCGACCCTCGCCGTGTTGCCCTTCTCATGGACCGACTTGCAAGCCTCGCGGCTCTATTCAAGCCAATGGGCGTGGAGCGGTGTGGCCGAGATGGCTTTTATTGTGGTGTTTGCCACGGTGGCCGGTTTCTTCGCCATCCCGTTCGCCTTGCGCTATCTGAAGACCACCACTGTGTCGGTTTACACCAACCTGCAACCCATTGTGGCGTCGTTTGTGGCTATCGCCATTGGCCAGGACCTGCTGAGTTGGGACAAGCCTGTGTCGTTGGCTTTGGTGCTGCTGAGCGCTTGGATTGTGACCAACAGTCAGCAGAAGGGCTAACCCAGTTGGGGGATTATCGTGTGATGAATGGAGCATCCATAGGATTTTTGGGTTAAAAACCAATAGGGGAGGCTTTGCCATGTGGTGCAAAGCCTCCCCTATTTAACCCCAATCGGTCGTTAGATTTCGGTCTAACGACCGATTGGGGTTTATGGGCCGCGGGTTACTTGGATAGAGGGTGTGCGCCAATTTGGAATGGCGAGCGCCATGGTGGGTAACCCTCGTGGTGGTTGGTCAATCCTTGGGCGTTAGGGTTTGCGCCTTGAGCGCCCAAGGATTGTGGTGCTGATTACTTCTTGTAGCAGAGCGTCTCGCTACCATCGTAGCTCACAGCGTTGATGTAGGCCACGTTGCTGCCCAGTGTAACGCTTGTGTATGACGGACGGTAGTTCTTGTTGCTGCCTACGTAACCGATACCGTAGCTGTAGATCTCAACCAGCTTGCCGTTGGCGTCGTAAGCCTTGAAGCCGATGACGTTGGGCCATGCTGAGTGCTTGATGGTGATCTTGCCACTTGCAACGCTGCAACCGGTGCCAACGGCGATGCCCTCGGGAACGGTGAGCTTCTCGCGGAAAGGCTTGGTGTTGTAGATGTTGATCAGGTACAAACCGGCGGGAGCCTTCGGGTAATGCTTGCTGTCGATGTAGCTCTGAAGCTCGTCGACCATGGCCTGTGTGATTTGCAGACGACGGTTGGCGTAGTCGCCGATAATCTCGTTGTGAGGCATCATCATGCCGCAGAGACGGAAGTAGTCGGTGTAGTCGGTCTTGGTAATGTCGCAAACCTGCTTTACGAAGTTGAGCTGCTGCTCACCGTCGGCGGTGTAGTCGGCGTTCTGGCCGATGCCGTTGTTCTTGCTGGGAAGATCCATGGTGCGCATTCTCTCGAAGATTCTCGGATAAGCGGTTGAGTCGACGCCTGCTCCGTAGGTGTAGCAATGGATGCCCCAGAAGGCCATCATTGTCGACCATACGTTGTGGCTCTGATGGAAGGTGCTGTTCGGGTTGATCATGTTGGGCTTGATGATGTTGTTCACAAAGCCGTAAGCCTTGTCGCCATTGCCCTCGTTCTCCATGCGGTGGAAGCCGCTTTCCTGGGTGCGGTCCTGTGCGAAGGCGGCCAGGAGGTTGTTGGTTACCTCGGTGAGACCAATCCAAATCACACCGTCGGTCTGGTTGTTGTGACCCAGCTCGTGGCCGGCACCCCAGTAGTCGAAGTAGTCGGGATTAGATGAGGAAGGCTGGCTGAGCGCGTTGACAGGAACGCACATGCCGTCGTTGCTGGCGTGGTAGAGACCGGCCGACTTAGCTACGCAGATCACGGTCTGGTGGTTGCCGTAGACGCGGTTGTACTTGTAGAGACCCATCATGGTGAACTCAGACGAAACGATGCTGTCGTAGGTGTTGACGAGCCACACGGCATCCTTACAGTTCTGCTTCAGGGTCTGAGTGGGGAAGTTGATCTGGCAGTGGTAGCCCAGCAGGTCGGTGCAATCGCCGTTGGTGTTGTTGATGATGGCGTTGTAGTCCTCGTTGGTCATGCCCTTTGTGAGGTCGAAGTAACCATGCTCTGTGCACATGGCGAAGTGGATCTTCACCTTCGGAGCCTTGGCATAGTCGTTGGTGTAATAGTTCACGTAGATGTTACCCTTGTTGTTCACGGTGATGATGTTCACACCGTTCGAAAGGGTGTAGTTGCTCTCGGCGAACACGGTAGGACCGAAGTTGCGAACCTTCATGCCCACAGCGTAGTCGGTGATGCCCTCGACGATGACGGCGATGCGCTCACCCTTTTCTACGAAGATACCAGTGGGGTTCTCGTGGTTGCAATAGCTATGAGAGGTCTTCAGCTCCTGCTGCAATGAAGATACGGGCTTGTAGGCGCGGAACTCGCCCACGCGGAACTTGGTAGAGTAGTTGCCGTCGAGCAGTGTGTAAACCAAGCGCTTAACAAACTGGTCCTTGATCTTAACGGCGGTCTCCTTGTTGATGCCCGGCTTCAGCGTGGTGCAGAGGTCGTCGGCGAAGAACTGGCGGAGGTACTCGGTGGTAGAGTTGTCGCGCTGGTAGAAGGCCATCTCGGCGCAGCTGGCAAAGCCGGCGCCACCGTCGGAGATGGTGTAACGCACAGCGCAAATGTTATCGATGCCCTCATCGCCAAACTTCACTTTTGTGTCGGTTCCCACCTGGCCGAAGTTGTAGTTGCCAAGGGTTACCCATGTGCTGTCGGACAGCTGGTACTCGATAGTGACGTTGCCCCAGTTACCGTTGCTGTTGCCGTCCTGGCGCGGAGTGTAGACGGCGTAGTCTACATGGCCGGGAATCGACAGGCGATAGGTGAGCACCACGGGGAACTTGGTCGATGTGCCGCCCCAAGGTGAGTGGTAGAACGTGTTAGGGTTGCTGTCGTACGAATTCTCGATGCCATAGCCGTCCATGTGCTGGTTGTCGGTGGCCGAGCCGATGTTGATCTTT
>OQVT01001601.1_pt1 | contig 14367 bp, 15 predicted proteins | sample 1691561 | NCBI WGS metagenome assembly OQVT01 (sample SAMN03418260, study PRJEB22391) | human gut metagenome | biome: human-gut; feature: organic feature; material: feces | host: Homo sapiens | place: Tanzania | collected 2013-01 | reverse complement strand
AATAAAAATATATAAAGATAAACAAAATCAAAAACAAATTGACTTTTGGAACAGAACAAAAATAGAGATTTCTGATTTAAACGAAGGGGAATTATCAGCATTTGCGGGTAAGACAAAGAAGATTCAGGAAAAGATAGAGCTGGAAGTAGATTCGGCAAAGGAAGAAAAAGAGCAGATAAAAAGTTTGATTTCTAATTTATCTCATCAATTGAAAACTCCGCTTAGTAATGTAATGATGTATAGGGAATTGCTGGAAGAAGAACTGCCGAAAGAACAGAGAGGGCGGTTTTTAAGGAAGATGCAGGTCCAGTTAAATAAGATAGAATGGATTTTACAGTCGCTATTTAAAATGGTACGTTTGGAACAGGGAGCAATTCAATTTGAAGTAGAATCGCAGGGAATCCGTGATACGATATTTGGAGCGGTCAATGCGGTTTATGAAAAAGCAGAAAAAAAGCAGATTTTGATTGTGACAGATTCATTTAAAGATATGTTATTGTATCATAACCGAAAGTGGACAATGGAAGTGTTTGAAAATATTTTGGAAAATGCAGTCAAATATTCAAAGGAACAGACTCAGATAAAGATAGAAGTTTATCCATTAGAACTTTTCACAGAAATCAGAATAACAGACCAGGGAATCGGCATAAAAAAAGCAGAACAGACAGAGATTTTTAAAAGATTTTATCGAAGCAAGGAAGTGGAACAAAAAGAGGGTTCAGGAATCGGGCTGTATCTTTGCCGGTTGATATTAGAACAGGAAAATGGATATCTGACGGTTGCTTCGGAATATGGAAAGGGAAGCAGTTTTTCGGTTTTCTTACAAAACTGTCAGAAATTAGAGGAGAGTTTGTAAGCAAGATGAAAGATTTACCTGCTATGCTGTATTTTGAAAGATGCAAAGAGTATAGAAAAAGGAGTACAAATATATGGAAGTATTGCAGGTAAGACAGATAGAAAAACAATATGGCTTAAAGGAAAATGCAGTGCAGGCTTTAAAAAATGTTTCGTTTTCAGTCAGGCAGGGGGAATTTATTGCGATTGTTGGAACTTCTGGTTCTGGAAAAAGTACGCTTTTTCTTCGAAACTACCAAGAAAATCACAAGAAATCAGTAACTCATCAGCGAATTAGCCTCAAGATCAGTAATCTATAATCCCATTATAGCAAGCCCACCCCATACTGTCTCCACCTTTCCCCAGGCGGTCCCAGCCCGCACAAGATGGCGAAGACCGCTTTGGTCCGCCAACCTTATAGCGTAGCGGTTCTGAGCACCGGAGGGCGGTTTTCCTCTTCTTCCCTGAGGTTTCTGTCCCCCAGAACTGGGGGAACCGAAGGGGGCGTAAAGACCATTGAAGAGAGGCTTGGTGAGAAAGGTGGAGCCTTCCTTAAGGGTAAGGAAGGACGGGTAGGTTTTCGAAAAAACTCCTTTAGGCTAAAGAGGAACGTGGCGATTCGATAACGCATACCCTCCAATCACCCCATAACATACCAGCGGTATGAGAAAAGCAATCGCCATGCTCCCAGTAGTATCAGCTATATACAGACCGAAGGCTTCTCTCATCCCTCTATCTCCTGCACAATCTCACTTCCTCCATTCTCATCCACCACATGAAGCATCACTTTTGCAATACCGCCAAGGTCATTGCACACATTCCTTGTCGTACCTTGCATCTTATCTCTATCATCTTGACAGCAGAAAGCGAATTGGCATAGAGCAGCTTCGTTCATCAACTGAAAATCATAATTGTTGTTGCTCCCATGATGCGGGATTTGAAACAAGCCGACAGGATAGTGAACATGCTTCCCCAATACCCTCTTCAATGCAGAATAATACCTAAACGGCAAGCTTCCATTGGTGAAGTCTTTCAAATAGGCATCACCTGTATATACCGCAGTCGCTGCATCTACGGCATACTTACGCTGTCCAATAGTTGTATAGCAACTATCCACATCTCTTGCAGGCATAGATACCACTATCAAGGAGTTACTGTTGATATTGAAACTTCTTGCATTCTTCTTTCCCATCAGTTGATAAATGCCCCTGATTATATCCGCATTCTGCTCCAGATCCATAGGCGACATATCGTTGATATCCATCCCCAACTGCCTTTTCACCTCGTCCTCGAATCTATCTACAAAGTTCTTGGAGTCGTTCTGGTTGAAAGGAATATAAATCCATTTCGGAGATAGGGAAATCCTGCTACCGCTTGGAATACTGCCCCTTAGCTGTTCAAAAGAAACATCACTAGCATGAGGTCTATCAAGATAACGGTCATATTCATCCTCGAAAGGATTCAGCTCCTCGACTTCCACAATCGTAGCCCCTGTGCTTCTCAATATCAACATGCATTGCTCATAATAAGCATACAGGGTTCCTTCAATCCACTCACATGGTCTCTGTCAAAATGAGAGATAAACAACAGGTCAACAGACTGCTTCCTGTTAAAAGCCTTGTTGATTTCTCGTTCCAACAACATGATACCATTACGAGTGCCACAATCGTAAACCACGTTGTAGCAATCGTTTCCCTCACAGAGTTCTTCCGTAAAGAAGCCTCCATGACCTACAGGGTGTATCGTTCTGATTACTCTCATTTTGCTATCCAGTCAATCCACACTTTTCCCGATATACTTCCAGAACACTTTCATTCTCTCAGGAGTCTCCGTCAAAGCCAAGTTCTTGGTAATCACGAAATAGATGAATCTGAACTTATATACCGTCCAATACAGCACCAAAGCCAGCGCCAACTTTCCAAACATAGAGAACAGCAAGAAATAGAAGTTGAGCCTTTCCAAACGATGGGATGCAGTTACATCCAAGACCGGCGAAGACACCACGACATCAAAGATGCGATAATTCGTATCTTTACCTGTCACCTCGCAGGGCAGTGTCGCTACCACAAATCCATCCTTGACGCTATCCCAGCCACTCGCTATCAGTTCCAATGGCGCAAACACTTGCGCTATGGCGAATATATACACAAAGATACTCAGCAGAATCGGTATTTGCAGGTAATAGCTGTTCAGCTTTCCCAATACCAGCACAAAGGTAAAAGTAGAGAACAGTCCGAGAGCCAAACTAACCTGGAGCATCGGCGCAAATGCCTCTCTCATCGTAGGAATGGATGCCGCACGGATAAACAACGCTAATATCGCAATGATACAAAGAGACAGGAATATTGCCCCCAACCTAAAGTCTGCCGAACTATAATCCGGTCGATATTCCTTGGATATGGTCACATTGTTCAGTACCAGATAGATGTAAAACAGGATGATACTACCCACCATCTCCATGATGCACCTGAACACGAACATATTGTAGGCATACGACGCAGAGCCTATCTTTCCTCCTGTCAAACCCATGACAAGCATCACTCCATTGTAGAATAACCATACCAACCACAGAGCCATCCATCCCTGATAGAAACGAGCCACGGAATGCCTGATGGCAGCAAACCGTTCCTCTATCGGAAAGTCCTCTTCGTCCGTGATATGGCCCACGTCTCGTCTTGCCACCACTGCTTGTAGCTACTGCCATTCATATCTTTCATACGCCTTGTCAATCTAAATTATAAAATGTCTTCTCGTCCATATCCTCAAATTCCACGATATTGGACTGAAACTCAAACTTGCATAATCCGTTGCTGTCATAGTTCTCCACACATCTGAACAGCTTGCTCACGTTCTTCACCTTGCCACAATACATCTTGCTCGGCGTATTGGTGTAGCCGGCAAATTTCTCCACGAAGATCAGAGGATGCCCATCCTTCTCGTCCTTATCCGTGATAATCACATTGTCTGCCAAGGCACGCAGCGTAGGAAGCATCGACCCAGCCCTGTCACACAATATATATAAGATGATGTCATGCTGACGGCAAAGTTCAGCCAATGCTGCCAGGAACAAGTCATCCTTCAATCTTGGGAAACAGAAATCCAATATCTGCAAGTCATCTATCACGATTCTTCTGATATGCTTTTGACTGTCTCCATCGTATGGCACCTCTATCTGCTTTTCTAGATAATACAGGAACTCAGCCGGCGTGATATTACCCATACAAAAGTTCATGAAGTGGATATAGTGATAGCAATTAAGGCATGCCTTGTTCTTCTCCTTGGTTTTCTCCCAGTCCCCACATGATGGTCGGGCAGGGCAAACCAATCGTCTTCTAGTAACCGTCTCCTCCTTGTTCATCATGATGATGAGCGTGTGGTCTTTGGCGCAAGCCGATCCGAAGATACCACCAAAGGTAAGGAAACGTTTGTAAGTATTAGCCCTGCCTACTACGGCAGTCACAAATCCTGCGTTGCCATACATATACTCATTCTCAAAGAAGTCATCTTCCTCCTTCGATTTGTGGATAAGATGGCGCAATGGATTGATAGGAATAAACACCCTGTTCAGCAGGTCGATGGACATCTGCTCCATGTAGTTCTTGGGATAGATGGCATAGAAAGGTTTGTTATCTCCCGAGGCTAGTTCTGCCTCATAGTCCTCGTATGTCGTGGTAGGCGTATCGTAATAATACTTCTGCAATTTCATGTATTGCTGGTAAGTATCCGTCAAGGCATCGGCATGTGTATATACCAAGGCACGCTGTAGGTATCTACGCTCATGCAGATACGATTCCTTGCGAGGATAGACCTCGATGCCAAAGTCACGTTTTTTGTACTGATGCTGTCCCTGATAGAACTCCTGACTGTCGCTCTTGATGATCTGAAGATACTTCAGCACAAATCTATGGCTCAACTCCTTGGATAATTCGACAATCATATTCACCCGATTCTCTGGCACATCAGCGGTAGAGTCAACGCAAAGGATTGCTATTTTGGCAGATTGCAACCCATCAAGGATATTATTAACCACTTCTCTTGTGAGTTCCTTTTGGTCAGATACATCCACTGCTACCAAAGAGTGATGGGGACTTATCCTTTTGGCAACATCTTCTGCTGTCGTATTGTTCTCCATCACGAAAGGCAAGAAGTGCAACCCTGTATATTGATGGAACAAATCATCCTTCGGCTTGCCATAAGCATCCTCACTATACTCATTGACAGAGCCATGCCTTCTTCGGTACACTTGGTTGTATTGGTTGTCATCCGCAGCCAAGTCAGCCTTCACATGTAGCGAGTTGGTACGTCTGTTATAATAGATGATACCATCTCCCATCATCGCATCCGTCTTGGCAGCAATGGCAGAATAAGGAATGTTGGCATTTCTGGAAATACCTTGGCACAATATCTGAGAACTTTCGAACAATATATCCGTAAAGATATTCGAGCTGAGGTTGACAGAGGTATCTTTCGACGCCTTCTTCCTCAATATCTCTTGCAGGGAGGAAGAAATGAAGAAGTCCAAGAACAAGTCATCCAACTTATGCGCTTGGTAATAGGTGGAATACATGATTGGCTCATTGTTCCAATCCTCACCGAATACCTGATACTGCGATTTGATATTCTCGATAGACAGGGCAATACCATAGAGCATCTGCATGGCAAGCATACACTTGTCATTGTCATCCTCGTTTCCTCGGATAACGATAACCAGAGGTGTTCTCTCTATAGACTGTTCTTTTATGTATAGAGGATTGAGGACATTTGCGTCGATTCCCCCATACAGCACTTTGTCAAGCCCACGTATGCCCGTTGGTAACTTTGGCAAACATTTTAGCTCCTGCTGTTCACTTGTTTTTTCTTCCATTGTTGGTTGTTTTTAAAGGCTTAAAAGGGCTACTAGGCTCCATCCCTTTAAATAGTTCTTATAAAAAGGGGAGAGTAGAGCCGTAAGCCGTATATCTACTATTTCTTGTTCTTCATCCTCCAGAAGAAATGCCATGTTCTGAAGATTGGCTCACTTAGAGCCTCTGCAGGATAATATCGCACGAAGTGCATATATCTCCATATCTTCAGGAAGTATTTCTTTGCCATTCCTTGTTGTGTGAAATGTCCATACTTGGTGAAGTGCTGTCCAAAGTTACCACCATTCAGAATCTCTGCTAACAACAACTTTCCACTTTTCTCATCCATCGGAGCTATCATCTTCTCTTCAGATAGTCCCAATACCTCATGGAGCACATACATCACCGCCCTTGCAAACTTCCACAATCCAAGAAGTTTCAATTCCTTCTGTAATGTATCTCTAATCACTAATAACTCATCATTATTCACTACATAGTAGTAATCAATGATTTGCCTCATTCCAATCCCCTCATCAAAGAAATGGTGATAAAGATGTGTCAGCTGATAAACAATATTGAAAGAAGAAGTAGGAATAGCAATATCCCCTGCCCCATCAGGCAGCCCAACAACATTTGAGCATTGCAAATCAGCATTCCGCTTGAACCACTTCTGCAATCTGGCATGATAAAGAGGATTATTCATCGAACAAGGAAAGAAATGCAGTTCTACAGGTACACCATCCATTGTTGTTTCGAGATGATGAAACTTTATATCATCCTCCAGTTTAAAATGACACTTAGCATATTCTGTTATATCTTCTCTACTAGCATTTACCCAAACATCAATATCCCCAGGAGTACGGGAATATTGATTCGGATACATCAAGGCATTGCCTTGTCCTTTCAAGATGCAGCATCGCAAACCATCTTCTCTAAACTTTGAATAGAGTTTACCCGCCACAGCATTCACCTTCATGTTCTGCCTGCGAATCTGTTGCGCCTTCCCCATCCAAGTCATCAGCAGTTCCCTTCCAATCGGATTCTGCTTCAACTCCTCAGAATACTCCTTTCCTAGTCGTCCAATGCCATCAAAACAAAGCCCCAATATCGCTTGCTTAGAGGCAAAGGAGTACTGTTGCTGCCAACCAATATTAGCAACAACATTACTCATATTATCCTTTTCACCAAGACAATATTTTAGAAAATCGAAAATCATATCATTTATTCAGGTATGCAATAAAATAAGATCTATCTCGTTTCTATAATATAAAAAAGTAGAAACATGAGATTACGACATATCCATAGTATAATTAAACAATTTCGCCTCCTTCTTTGGCGAATCCTTGATGCCATAGACCGCAAGCTCGGACCAGGACCAGGCGACCATCGTCTCTAACCACATTCAAGACAAAGTTTTACATAAACTTTGCCTTGATGAACTGTGGCACCTTCCAAGCCATTTTCATCAGCTTTGTCAATGCCACAGGCTTGAAGCCATAGCCAGAATAAACTCGGATATCCTCATCCCACATTTTCTTTCGCTTGGCAGAATCGGTACTCATACCACCCATACGCATTCTCGTTACAAACTCAGGGAGATACGCAACCTTCAGATGGCAGTTATACAGATAGTTCACCAGTAGGTTGGTATCAGCAGCAATCTTGTAGCTTTCATCATAGAGACCACATTTCATCATCACCTCACGCTTGATATAGCAAGTAGGGTGCAATGGCAGCCAGCCACATCTCACCTTCCAGCGAGCATACTTGCCTCCAATCCATTTTCTCACCACCTTATTGGTATTCTGCTCATTTACAAAGATACCATCGGCATAGAGAAAATCGCAATCCGTCTCCTCCATCTTCTTCACAACGTGCGACACCGTATCCTTGGCAAACATAAAGTCATCCGAATGACAAAGAGCAATCACATCACCCGTTGCCATACGAATACCCTTGTTGATAGCCTCATACATGCCATGGTCTGGCTCAGAGATAAACTTCACCTTATCCTCATAACCGGCGATAGCCTCACGGATAATCTGAGCAGACTGGTCCTTAGAAGCACCATCCACGATGATATACTCGATGTCAGGATAATCCTGCGCCAACACACTCTCCACTGCACCGCGAATTGTCTTCTCACGGTTGTAACAACTAGTTATAATCGAAACTTTCATTTTAAATCTTCTCACTCATTTTCAATTCATCAAACACCTCATTACGCAAATTTATCAATTCTAGCTTTTCATTAGGAATAGCTAATTGCTCTAACTCCATTAATGCCGAAGTATTTTGATAATTTGAAAAAATAATTTCTTCTCTAAGCATATTAATTTGAGCTTTGATCTTGACCTCATCGCTATTTTCTTTCAATGCAGAAGCATGAAGTATCGCTTGTTCATATAGTTTTTGTCCCTTTTCTCTATCTTTGCGACGATAAGCTATTAAGCCATGAGTTGCTTCCTTACAAATGGACATTGATTCCGACAAAGCCTTATTACAGTGTTCTAACTGTTCCATATCTTTTGCTGCTTCATCAAGCTTGTTAATTCTTGCATTAACATAAGCTCGATTATTTAACATCCATGGATCATTAGGATGAGACTTTAGCCCAACTCCCAAAATATTAGAACTTAAATCATAATCTCTTAAAAGAGATGTAGAAATTTCATAGCCAATAAAAACTGGTTTTAAAGAGAATGGCATATCGCAAATCCAATCAATAGCATGATGAATGGATTCTCGAGCATCATTCAATTCCAAGGCCTTATAAACTTTACTTTCGTGGCTGCATTTCACATTAAGACCTGATTGTATTGTTATAGGTATTCGAGCAGAAATCATTGCCCATTCAGCCTGCGCCAAACTATTATCGTTAGGATCAACTAATGATTGATTAAACAAGTCACGACTTTTTTTTCTTGTTCCATATTCCATCTCTACAGTACCCAGAGCACTTGCCAACTCTGAAATGCTAAACGGAGTATAGCTTGATGAAAAAATCATCTGTTGACCTTTTTTGATGTTACCAGAGCGTTTACCTCTCATCATAGCGATAGAGATATCTGATGCCATCAACCATGGATCAAATCTTGATAAGCCTGTTTTTCTCACAATTTCTGCAGCTCTCTCATTATCTCCAATATGGATATAAAATCTAGCAGCAGCCCTTGCCACAAACCTATTCTTTGGATCTAAATAGAGCGCCATTCTCATAAGTTTTTCAGCTTTATCTTTCAAACCGACAGTTACATAAGCTCGGGCCATATCCACATATACTATAGGATTAAAAGGATAAGCATGAGCATATATTCTAAGGGCATGAATCTTTTTATGAGTTTCGCTTGCCGTCTTTAATTTCTCTATAGCTACATTTTTTAAACGCAATACATCTTTATCACATTCCACTTTATTATTATTGGCAAGAATGTATTCTGCTGTTTGTTTTTGTACCAAATTTATTTTATCCTGCTTTGCCAACAAGAACTTAGCAGCTTCTATTACATGCGAGTTATTTTTTTGACTATTTGTTATAGCAGCACTTATTAAGTCACTTGCTCTATAAACAGACTTAGAATCTATCCAATCTGAAATATACTCATCAATAGGATACAAATCAGCATCACTGAGATTCACATTTTCAAATGAAGTGAGTTCTCCCAAATTGACGGTATTGTTATAGTATCGCCAATTTGGTATAACTTTTCTTCGAGGTGTTTCTACTCTATAATCCATAATTCATCACTTTTTAAAAACCAAAATCTCAGCCTCTCGCTTCATCAGGTCTAGTGTAGAGATAAAGCGTTCCAAACTGTAAGGATTTCCATGAGTTAGAGACAAATTTTTAGGATGACCCCTAAACTCAGGAATAGGAGAACACAAGTACTCTATAGTCTGAAGGAGTCTGTCTCGCAACCGTATTTCCGGTATCGATTTTTTTATTTCTTCCAATGCCAAAGCAAAAGCATTGTTGAGATAAGAACGAATTTGATCCAAATCACCTTGATAATGATCTGGAAGATATGATTCGGGAATATAACTATATAACAAAGCGTTCATACTCACACCCGTTATATAGAATACGATAAGACTACCCAACAAATAGCAGTCTGTCAGATATTTCTGTCTCGAAGAATCTGAGATGATCCAATTATAAGATCGCTCTGGAGGTGAATAATTATGGTCTCCAGTAAATAAACGATCCTTATACGGACTATCCAAAGCTTCACAAGAAGAACATCCCAAATCTCCAATTTTGGTTTCATCATTGAATTGAAGAATATTTGATGGCTTGATGTCTTGATGTGTGATACCAACTTTATGAAGATTATACATACCAACAGCCACATCATGTAAAGATTTCATTTTCCAGGAAAATTCCAGTCTTTCTGCAACATCAAGCATATGATGAATATCATCATCTGCCATTTCAAAAACAAGATAAGGAACTAACATATTAAAAACAGAAACAAACTCTTGACCAGAATCTATTACATAAACCACTTTCCGAACATTTCCTTCCTTACAAATTTCAGACAGGCTTCGCTCATACTGATATTGATCAATCATTATTTTCAAACAAGCCATAAGATCAGTTCCATTCTCAGTACCACGACTCATATACTGTTTCAGATCAAGTGCCTTCATGAAACAAATACGCCCATCTTTTTCTACATCAAAGCACATAGAATAAACGCCACCTGTAGAAGTTCCTAATGTCGAATGAATTCTTACGACTCGCCACCCACTCTGAAATATATATCCTAGCAATTTCTCTTGCTCTTCCAGACTCGTCTTTGCCATATTCTCTATTCTTTATCTAAAAAAGTCAAATATGCAGCAAACATCTTCTTTGCATATTTATAATCGTTGTAATACATAAAGATTATACATACAACAAATAAGATTAGCAATATTGGATACAAATAATCAGTTACACTAATATGTGTTGCAGCCAATAAAGTTTCAAATATATGGGAACTAAAATAAACTAATAATGAAGAAATAATAGTTCCGCCTAGTAAATTTCTATAAAAACCATAGAAGCAATTATATTCAAACACAATATTATCTTCTCGAGTTTTATTCTTAATATCAGAAACGATATCCTCAACTCGCTTCAGCTTTTCCTTTTTATTTATGTTTACGTCCTCTATATCTATCTGTCTTTTTTCCTTTTGAAACGTCACTATTCTATTATAGCTTGCCTCAGATATACCACACCCTTTTTTCATCAAGATTTTGTGCATATAATGACGCCACATACTGTTGAAGAAAAGATTATCCACCAACATTGCAGAAAAATCACGTATGACGGCTTTTAACAAGAATATCAGTGCTGTAAATATAGCACCACCCCAAGCTATAGCCTTTGTTAAATACCAAACAACATCCTCCTCTTTTACATTTTCTTGCGAAAAGGCTATAACCAAGAAAATTATGAAAGGAAAAATAAGACAGATAACAGCAGGCATTTTTCTGGCCCAGCAGTTATACTTTTTGTCTCTTTCGTTTTTTGCTTTTTGATCCATAATAACATTATTTTAATTAATAATTATTTTTCTTTATATAATCTTCATCACAGGAATACCTTGGTATATACCATTCTCCATATTTTTCACTCTATTTTACTTCCTTATATGTATCTATGAGATACTTTTTTATCTTACCTTCATCAAAGCCAAACTTCTTTTTGATTTCATATACCTTGGCATCCACCAGGAATCGGTACCAGAAACCTTGTAGAACATACCATATAAAGCCTTGCTTGCCATCCATAAAACCAAGTTTCAAGATAAATCTGATGAAGAAATACAGGAATGGTCTTAGGAAGAGAGGCATTCTAGCATACCTCACCTTCAACCAGCGCTTTCTTTCCGCATCGTTACCAAAAAACTTAGCAGCTACACCTTCAGCATCAGCATCCATCTCATACTGCATCTGCAACATGTTGATAGCTTCACGAGACGCATACTTGTTGTGCTTGTCACTCCACCAGGTCAGATCATTCAGATTCTCATCCGTCTGATCGCCATCAACATAGATAGCCTTACCAGAAGTGATGATAAGATGCTCATCCATCACCTTGTTCTCACTCTCACCGAATCCTTTACGGATAACCTTAATCTGAGGAGCCGGATACCAACCGCCATGTTTCAGCTTTCTGCCTTGGAAAACGATGGCTTTATTTACATAGATACCATTTACATCTTGCTCACAAGTACCTATAGCCTTAGAAACTTTCTCTCCTAACTCTTCAGAAATATACTCATCAGCATCCACACGCCAGATCCAATCTCCGGCAATCTCACAATTTCTGATAGCCCAGTTGAACTGTTGAGCCTGATTCTCAAACGGATGCTTCACCGTCTTAGCTCCCAGTTCTTCCGCTATCTCCAGCGTCTTATCAGTAGAGAATGAGTCTATCACCCATATTTCGGTGACAAACGGAGTGAGCGATTTGATGCAACGAGCTATATGCTTCTCCTCATCTTTTGTCAAGATGATAGCTGTTATAGTATTACTCATATATTACAAATTATTTTTTTTTCTATCCAAAAGCCTCCTTACAATTTCACCTTCTAGGGAAAGTTTCTTTTGTATAGTCACATTATAGGAAGTTACCTTAATGTTCTTTTCTTGATAACCTTTGCCGGATTTCCACCGACGACAGTCCAAGGTTCAACACTTTTATATACAGAAGCCGTAGCACCTACCACGGCCCCCTCTCCTATTTCTACTCCCATACCAATGTATGCACGGCTACCAACCCACGCACCTCGGTGCAAGACTATAGGAGCCGTAATGAGTCCGCTATCCGCCGTATTAGCGTGATCTACATCATGCCCTGCAGTGCAGAGATATGAGTACTGCGATACGATAGCGTCATCCTCTAATACCACCCAGTCTTGATTATAACAAATCACTTCAGGCCCCAAACAGGCACGATGCCCCATTTGCAGCATCCAAGGAGCCCAGATCTTTACTGAAGCATAAACATTTGCATCCCATTCTATCTTAGCTCCGAACAATCGCAACAAGGCAATGCGCCACTTGCGAAACGCTGGAGTAATAAAAGGACGAAACAGAAATGCAGCTGTGATATTCCACACCACTCGCTTTATTTTGATACTCCCAGACACATGCCCAGGAGTATGACGTTCTAAATTAACCATTTAAATTCTATTTATTCTTTTGTTATCATAATTGCATGGAGATACAAGAAGTTCCAGTATCAATATTCGACATCAGAATCATGCTCATACATTAATTACATTCCATCTCTCCCTAATTTCATTACTTTCTTGATAGTGCTCTTTCGAAATAGCAACACACAAAAAGAACACTTACCTTAAATATATACTCACAAGTGAGATAACAGGTCAACTAAGCCTTAGTTCCACGAAGAACCTGTCTAACACTTTTCGGTAATTCATCAGAAGATTGCTTCAACATCTCTTCATGTATAGCAATAGCCTCTTGGCTATCAAATCTCATTCTTATTAATTTATTATGTCCACCAACAATAGAATAAGGAGCCACATTTTTAGAAATAACGCTTCCTGCTGCAATTATGGCACCATTTCCGATGTGTACTCCAGACATAATAATAGAATGAGCACCTATCCACACATCATCTCCAATAACTGTCTCTCTCAATTCACCTCTCCCTGAAAAAATAATGGGAGTTCCTACGATATCAAATCTATGATCACCACCTAAAATGTGAACATCGTTGGCTAACATCGTATATTTACCAATAGTTACTTTAGGATAGATCGTACTACCTGGTCCAACATAGGAATATGCACCAGCTTTGAAATCCTTGCTTATAGAGCATGATGCAGAAGCAATAAAAGTCTTGTCAACATCATTCAATCCATATTTATAGATATAATATCGCCGTTTAAAAATTCTTAGTAAATTAATCATTAGGTGCATCATATAAATTTCTCGAATTATTACCTAGTAATATTTTATCTAAAATATATTTGCCAATTACATCACCCGTAATTCTCTTACACCATTCGACACGTTGTTGAGCCTGAGATCTAATGAAAGACAAATTACTTAATACATATATAAACTCTTTTGCTAAAGCCCCTTGTTTCAATTTAAAGCTGCTTCCTAATAATCTATTTTTAAGCATAGAAGCCGCACCGCATTGATCAGAACAAAGAGCATAAACACCACGCATAACAGCCTCATTTATAACAGCTCCCCATCCATCTAACTTAGATGGTAGACAAAGTACATCATATTGCGGCAAAACATCATAGATAACATTTAATTTCTGATAACCTTTTATTGAAACATAATCCGACAACCCTAAACTAGATATTTGCTCTTCTATCTCTGCACGTTTTTCACCATCTCCATAAATATCCAAATGAAAAGATGATTTTGGCAACATATACAATTCATTTATCAAATAAGAAACATTTTTTAAATCTGATAAAGTACCTACATAACAAACATTCATAAAAATTGGCTTGTTAGGAATTATCAAATTATTTGGTGTCTCTGTTGCATACATAAAAGGGTAAACATTCCACTTCTTGGACAAACTTCTATAATACTTTTCACTTTGTTCTCCTATGGCAAAAACATTGTTAATATATTTTACATACATATATTTACGTAAGTAAAAATTCAAATAATGTTGCCATAGGAGAACAGATCGGAAGAG
>OQVT01001600.1_pt1 | contig 14370 bp, 9 predicted proteins | sample 1691561 | NCBI WGS metagenome assembly OQVT01 (sample SAMN03418260, study PRJEB22391) | human gut metagenome | biome: human-gut; feature: organic feature; material: feces | host: Homo sapiens | place: Tanzania | collected 2013-01 | reverse complement strand
GTCCATTTTTTCTTCCGGTGTCATGGGCGGCAAAATGGTTCCGATGCGCTTTGCCCTCATGCTCTACGGCGGTATAAAAATAGAAGAAACTCAAAGTATCATCGTTATACTTGGCGAAGACAACAAACTTTTCATTCCCCATGACATTATTGTTGCCAACAATGCCACAGACATCCAAAATTTTGTAAATTCAATGCAAAGAGGTGGCATTACGCCTGAAAAAATTTGCTTTGCTATAAACCCTGTCCATGTTAACAGCATCGAAGCCTTTAACAGCTTCAGACAAATTTTCATGCAAGCAGCCTACGATTTACGCATAATAAGCACTGCTGCTCAAGGCGATAGTTTTATAGTTGTTACCAAAAGCCGTAACGCTAATGAAGAAGCAACAGCCAACGCATTTATCCTTAAGCATAATTATAATGACAGTAAATATTTTTTACAGAGCGATTTTCGTCAAAGTTATTTCTACAATTGTAATTTAAGCGATTATTTCAACCTGATATTTGCTGCGGTATTCATGTTTATTGCCATTTATTTTTTATACTATGGCATACTTTTTGCTGTTCCTCACTTTTTAATAGGTGCCGGTTTAACAATCTGTTATATCCGTCATATGTATTTTGCTAAAATGTCCATAAAAAAGCATACGCCTATTGTTAGTATTGATAAAAACGGCTTGCAGCAAAATTATAAAATCAGATGGCAATTTCTTGAGCCGCTAAAGCTACCACGAACAATATCCTGGAAACAAATCGAAAAAATTGAAGCTTATAAACCAATTATTTGCATCAACCATGATAATAACGAAAGGATTAGTATATGCGTAGCCGGTCAGAGGGAAATCACCTTAAACTTCTATGTCATTGGTATAGACCACGAACATAATTATCGTACACTTTTATTTTATTGGAAATTGTTTCGCAACAACGGCCAATAAATTAATATTCAGCAATAAAAAGGCACCTCGCTCAAACGTAAAATTTACGTCAAAGCGAGGTGCTGATTTTTATGCTTTTAATACACGCAGATATTGCCAGGCTATGTATGCCTTATTGCATTTTTTCCTTAAGCATCTTAGTAACCATGCCCGGGTTAGCCTTGCCGCGAGATTTTTTCATAATCTGGCCAACGAGGAAGCCGATAGCCTTATCCTTACCGGCCTTGTAGTCAGCAACGGATTGCGGGTTCTCAGCGATGGTTTCTTCAACCAGCTTGAGGATAGCGCCTTCATCACTAACCTGCTCCAGACCGAGCTTCTTAACGAGAGCCTTCGGAGCCTCATCCTCTTTGAGCATTTCGGCAAAGACCTTTTTAGCCAGCTTGCTGGACAGCACGCCGTCTTTAATCAGGTTAACCAGCTCTGCCAGGTGTGCAGGGGTTACCTTGAAATCAGCAATGGTAATGCCTTCGTTGTTCATGTAAGCAGATACATCGCCCAGCAGCCAGTTGGAAACTGCCTTGCTGTCCTTAGCGGTCTTAACTGCTTCATCAAAGTATTCAGCCATAGCCTTGGTGGAAACGATCTGGGAAGCATCATATTCCGGCAGACCATGCTCGCTCATCAGGCGTGCCTGACGTTGAGCCGGCAGCTCCGGCAGAGTTTCGCGGATACGCTCAATCCAGGCATCGTCCAGCTGTACCGGAACGAGGTCAGGCTCAGGGAAGTAACGGTAGTCATGTGCTTCTTCCTTAGAACGCATGGACAGGGTTACGCCGTTAGCTTCATCCCAGGTACGGGTTTCCTGAACAACGTGGCCGCCGTCTTCCAGAACCTCTTTTTGGCGCTCAACTTCGTAGTTGATAGCGCGCTCCAGAGCACGGAAGGAGTTCAGGTTTTTGATTTCGGCACGGGTACCGAATTCCTTAGCGCCTTCGGGCATGATGGAGATGTTAGCGTCGCAGCGCAGGCTGCCTTCCTGCATTTTGCAGTCGCAAACATCGGTATATTCCAGAATTGCTTTCAGGTTTTCCATGTAAGCACGAGCTTCGGCAGCACTACGCATATCCGGCTCGGATACGATTTCAATCAGCGGTACGCCTGCACGGTTGTAGTCAACTGCGGAGGAGTCGGATGTGCTGATGGTTGCGCCGCTGTGGTTCAGCTTGCCAGCATCCTCTTCCATGTGGATACGGGTAACGCCGATGCGTTTATGCTCGCCGTCAACAACGATGTCAATGTGACCGCCCAGGCAGATAGGTTTATCAAATTGGGAAATCTGATAGTTCTTGGACAGGTCAGGATAGAAGTAGTTTTTACGGTCGAATTTGTTGTATTTTTGGATATCGCAGTTCAGCGCCAGGCCTGCTTTGATAGCGAAATCAACAACCTGCTTGTTCAGCACAGGCAGTGCACCGGGCATACCCAGGCAAACCGGGCATACATGGGTGTTAGGCAGGCTGCCGAAGGCAGTGGAGCAGCTGCAGAATGCTTTAGTTTTGGTTTTCAGCTCGGCATGAACTTCCAGGCCGATAACGGTAATATATTTAGTCATTATTTGTTACCTCCCAGCGGTGCGAATACTTTATGATATTCGGTTGCCTGTTCAAAGGTATAAGCAGCACGCAGAATGGTTGCTTCGTCCAGAACCTTGCCGATCAGCTGCATACCGATAGGCATGCCGTCATCAGCAAAGCCGCAAGGAATGGAAATACCCGGCAGACCAGCCATATTTACCGGAATAGTGGTTACGTCCAGCATGTACATGGTCAGCGGATCCATCTTATCGTTGATGCCGTAAGCAGGAACCGGAGAGGTCGGGGTCAGCAGCACGTCGCATTTTTCAAACGCAGCTTCAAAGTCGCGGCGGATGAGGGTACGAACCTGCATAGCCTTGTTGTAGTATGCATCATAGTAACCGCTGCTCAGTACGTAGGTGCCCAGCATAATGCGGCGGCGTACTTCCTGACCGAAGCCTTCGGTACGGCTCATGGTGGTCATTTCCGGAGCGGAGGTTGCATCAACATTGCGGTAACCGTAGCGAACGCCGTCGAAGCGTGCCAGGTTAGCGGAGGCTTCAGCCGGAGCGATGATGTAATAGGTGATTACAGCATATTCGGTATGCGGCAGGGAAACCTCAACGATTTCAGCGCCCAGCTCTTTATATTTTTCAACGGCCTTCATGATTTCAGCCTTAACCTTAGCATCAACGCCTTCACCGAAGTATTCCTTCGGCAGACCGATGCGCAGGCCTTTAACGTCATTTACCAGTGCTTTGGTGAAGTCGGGAACCTCTACGTTCAGAGAGGTGGAGTCCATATCATCCTTACCGCAGATGCTGTTGAGTACCAGAGCAGCGTCGGTTACGTCTTTGGTGATAGGTCCGATCTGGTCCAGAGAGGATGCGAATGCTACGCAGCCATAACGGGATACACGGCCGTAGGTCGGTTTAATACCAACGCAGCCGTTGAAGGATGCCGGCTGACGAATAGATCCGCCGGTATCGGAGCCCAGAGTCCAGATAGCTTCACCTGCAGCGATAGCAGCAGCACTACCGCCGGAGGAGCCGCCGGGAACGCGGTCCAGGTTCCAGGGGTTGTGGGTTACACCAAAATGAGAGGTCTTGGTGGTAGAGCCCATAGCAAATTCATCCAGGTTGGTTTTGCCCAGGAAAATGGTTTCGTCAGCGCGCAGGTTTTTGATAACATGTGCGTCATATACAGGAATGAAGTTCTCCAGCATTTTGGAGGAACAGGTAGTGCGCAGGCCTTTGGTAGAAATATTATCTTTGATTGCGCCCGGAATACCTGCCAGCGGAGCGATTTTCTCGCCTGCGGCAATCTTGGCATCAACCTTGGCAGCCTGTGCCAGAGCGTTTTCTTTATCCAGGGTTACGTAAGCGTTAACCTGGTCTTCAACTGCGTCGACACGCGCAATAACAGCGTTAGTTAATTCGACGGAGCTTACTTCTTTGTTGACGAGCTTTTCATGCAGCTCGTGCGCAGTAAGTTTATACAAATCCACAGCGTTTGCCTCCTTCTTATTCGATTACGCGCGGTACCTTAAAGCCGTCATTGTGAACAGCAGGAGCGTTCTTCAATGCTTCCTCGTGGGATACGCCTTCTTTGACAACGTCCTCACGCAGTACATTGCTTACCGGCAATACGTACGGGGTAGGTTCGATACCTGCGGTATCAATTTTTTCAAGAATGTCGGCATAGTTAAGAATCTGGTTGAACTGCTCGGTGAATACTTCCATCTCGGAAGCAGGAACAGTCAAACGGGAAAGCTGTGCGATATGCTTTACGTCTTCAGCAGAAACTTTCATTTTTTCACCATCCTATAAAAACTCGTTTTATTTTTACAAATAACCTGTTTTATTATAACACATTTACTGAGCAAAGTACACTGAGTGTTAGCTTAGCATAACATTAAGAGAAATATTTTGCTTTTTAATTCCGCAAGCAACCTATTGGCACAACATATACACCATCCTTACGCTGATAAGCATATTTACCTGTACCATTTAAAACCATCAAAAAGGCTGGTGCCTGCATCTTATCTGTGTCTATTTTGTCACGCAATTTTTTTAAAGTCTGTGCGCCATACTCAATAGCATCATCGCCACCAAGCTTAATTTCAATCAATCCATACGCACCATTACGCAAGTGAATAACTGCATCACATTCTAACCCTGTTTTATCACGATAATGGTATACACACCCATTCATGGCATCAGCAAAAACTCGCAAGTCACGCACACACATCGTTTCAAACAGCAAGCCAAAGGTACTTAAATCATTGAGCAAATCATTCGGCCCCACACCTAAGGCAGCAACAGCGATAGACGGGTCAATAAAATATCTTGTGTCTGCACTTCTTACAGATGTTTTAGAACGTAGATTAGGGTTCCACGCAGGCATTTCTTCGATAACAAAAATCTTTTTCAAGGCATTGATATATGACACAACTGTATTGGTATCCAAGGCACCAGAATCATTAACTTCCATATCAGCCTTTAATTTTTCATTAGAAATCTGCGCTCCCTGATTACGTGCATAAGAACGCATCAAGCGTTTAACTCTTTCCGGCTCTCTTTTGACTCCATCTACTCGTGAAATATCAGCCTTAACAATCGCATCATAATAATCATAAGCCTGGTCAAGAGCAATTTCATCAACTAAAAAAGATGCACGTGGCCAACCACCACGACAAACAAGAAAAGCTAACTTATTAATATCTAAATCATTGACACCCATAATATCCTGTTTGCCTGCAAATAAATCAGTTAAGCTAACCATACCATTTGCTTCACCAGATTCAAACAAGCTCATGGGACGCATTAAAAGCCAAGAAAAACGTCCTGTGCCAGTATGTTTTATTTCATCACTATTAGGCGGTACAGCAGAACCCGTCAAAATAAATTGCCCTTCCTCATCACGATGATCAACCTCATAACGCACTGCATCCCACAAACGAGGAGCAATCTGCCATTCGTCAATCAGCCTGGGATTTTCACCTTGCAGTAATAGCTTCGGGTTAATGTCTACTAAAGCTAAGTTTTGCTTTTCATTTTCAGGGTCAGACATATACAAAGTGCTCTTCGCAGCTTGCTCAGCAGTTGTAGTTTTTCCACACCATTTAGGTCCTTCTATAAGCACAGCACCTTTACCGGCAAGCTTTCTTTGTAAAATGCTATCTGCAATTCTTGCCTTATATTCGCGCATAAAACTCACCTCTTCTCTTTTGTCATTTTATCAGTTTTCATGGGGCGTTGCAAGTCTTTTCAGTGATTTGGACGTAATTTGTTAGGTCATTTGGACGTAATTCGTTCATCGATTTGGACGCGATTTATTAGGTCATTTGGACGTAATTCGTTCAGTGATTTGGCAATATTGAAAACTACACATAAAAAGAACCGCCTCACGGCGGTTCTCTAAACTCAAAGCATCTGGCGCTATTTCCCTTCTCGCTTGCTCACCTTAGCATACAGCCTCTTCAAAATATCCATTGCTTTATCCTGCTGCATACTGCTCAGCTGCGGCTTTACTTTTCTTCTGTTTTTGTTTTTATAGCTGCCAAGAGTAATATAAAACTCTGTGGTCGTCGCATCATGCGCAAACAGCTTCTCAGCCTGCTTTTGCTTCTGCTCCGTAAGCGGCAGCTTCTGGATAAAAGCATCCAGCTCTGCCAGATCCTCACTTGTCACCTCTGCCGACGACAGCAGGCAATTCCCGCCCTTTTTATCGACAAAAAAGCAGCTGAAGGTAGCCTGCCCTTCCTTAAAGGGATCATAATTAACCTCAAACCTGTAGCACAGGGTGCGGAACTGATGGTTCCGGCTCATATAAAAAGCAGACCATTCTACATGTGTCATCTTATCTTCTCCTTTTACCGGCGCACAACCTATATTAGCTGTCAGCAGTACAAGCACCACCAGCAGCATTTTGGTGATTTTCCATAATTTACTGTGCATACCGTTCACCGCCTTTGTTAAGCCTTAATTGCGAACCGGAGCTCTGTCCTTAGCCTTCAGGTACAGCTGCAGAAACTGCTTTTGCATTTCCGCTCTTTGCTCCTCGCTCAAAGGCGCCGTCAGCTTCTTGACGCTTCTATCCTTATAGTTGCCGATACGCACATCAAAAATCTCCATGCTTTCATCGCAGACAAACAGCTCCTTATCTTTCGGCTCGGGTTCCTTGGGCGGCGCAAGCGGCAGTCCTTGGATAAGCGCATCAAGAGGCGCAAGCTCCTCACGCGTCACAGGCACGCTCTCCAGCTCACAACGCCATATTTCGTCATTAAGATTTGTGGGAGCCTTAAAGCTGCAGTCATAAAGCATCTTGCCGCTTTTAGCATCCAAACGCAGCGCATAATTATAGCTATAATCATAATTCGAGCCGTTTCTGTATAATTGCATACTCGTCCATTCTATACGTCCCATGCTATCGCCTCCCCGCACCTGGGCATAAATCAGCTTTGCTGTCAGCAGCAGGAGCGCTGCCAATAACAGCAGGTGAATAATTCTCAGCTTATTACTTTTTTGTTTGCGCATGCTGCTCACCGCCTTTTGCTACTCTTCTGCTTATAGCATAGCGTATCAACGCAGCTTTGTCCCTACCCGAAAGAGTGATTTAGGGTAGGAAGGGAGGAATTTTTAAAATTTTTTCGAAAAATCAACAAAATCTTGCTTCACCCTACCCAAAATTGCCATTTGGGGTGGGGTGTTTTTCTGTTGCCTGATATATAATGCAGATGTAGAAAAGAATCGGCTGATTAATTATTGTAACATTCTTAAAGTTTTCTTTATGTTGGCCGATTTAAAGAAAGGTGGTCTTGTTTATGCAACGCAAAAAATTAATATCCAGAACCCTGACAACAGCTGTAATGCTTGCGCTGTACATCGGGGGGGGGTACAACCATCCATCACTTCTGCACAGGAGTATACTGACCAGCTCAATGGTGCTGGTGACGCTTATGCTGCTCATGGCATCCGCACTACTGTCGGTATGGAATCCACTTATACCTTCGCTGAGGGCGACGTAGTAAAATGGACTAACCCCGGCCCTGCTGTTGAGGTTTGGGACGAAGGAACGCATTTAAAATTTACTACGCCGCTGAATCTGCAGCTTGATGTTGAAAATGGTGCTACCAGCGGTATTCATGCAACAACCTCTAACTACGATACTCCTGGCAGGCTCACTGCCCAAGATGTGAATATCACAGGTCAGTCTACAGGCTCTAATTATGATATAAACAGAATCTATATTTCCGGCATTGATACTTATGCTGCCGATATCAAGATAGAAAACCTCAATATCGACATTACTGCCGACGGCAAGCCGAAAAGTATTGCTGATGGTATTTTCATGGGCCGCGATCTTGAGGATGAAGACAGCGAACATACTTTGACCGTAAGCGGCGCTACAAATATCAAGGCTGTTTCTAAAAACGGCTCTTCTGCCTGGGCAGCAGGTATTGAAGCCCAAGACCAGGCCAAGATGAACTTTGGCAAGCTGACAATCGCTACCGAAGCTATGGCTGAGGATGAAGCATGTACTAACGGCATCTTTGCAGCAGGCAACAGCAAAATTAACGCAGGAGAAACACATATTAACGTAAAAGGCAACGCTGTAACTGAAGGCTACAGCTACGGCCTCAACGCCATTCACAGCTCCCAAATTACGCTCGGCGATGGCAGTTCCATTTACGCTGAAAGCAACGGCGACGGCGAGATTTCAGCCATAGGTGTACGCGCAGGCTTCTATTCCGAAGTCAACCTGGGCATTACGGATATCCGAGCCGAGAACAATAGTGACGGCGGTACTGTTGATGTGTTATTTGTCGAAGATGGTGCCGTTCTTAACATGGCCGGCGGCAGCATCACTGGTGCCAACAATGCTAACAATAGAAAATTCAACGCTATCAATGCTTACGGCGAGGATCCGGATCCGACTTGGCATACCGACACTATTGTCAACATCAACCAAGGCACTGCTAACAATGTTGTAATCGTTGGTGACGTACGTGCAGCCAACACCGCAATCGTTAACCTCAACCTGAACACTGATGCTTCCAGCATCACCGGCAATCTCGACCAAAGCGGTCCTTATGTAGACAAGGATGATTCTGCCGGTACCATTAACCTCACCCTCGCCAACAAGGCTACATGGCATGCTATGGGTGAATACGGTATTGGTTATAGCTATCTGGAAAACCTCACCCTGAATGATGGCAGCATCACCATGACCAATGAAGAGGTGCAGAACATTGACATTAATCACCTGCAGGGCACCGGCGGCGAGCTGACGCTGGAGGCTGATGCAAACCTCAATACAGGCTTCTTCCGCGTAAACAACGCTGACACCGACGCTACCGCAGTCCATACCTCTTATGCAGGCATCAATGCTGATAACGTTAAGGACGCAGACGGCTTAGAAGGCCTCGTTAAAAACAGCCTGAAGATTCACGATGACAGTGCAGCAAAATTTGACGTTCAGGTAAACGAAGGTCTGCTCATCGGTCAGATGCAGGCAGATACCATCAACCACATTGACGGCAACGCAATCGCTAATGTCAAGATTGCACAAAGCACTACCGTGGATGCCATCAGCCACCTGCAAAACGCAGCAGCATTGGCCTGGAGACAAGAGGATGCTACTCTCGGTAAACGCTTGGGTGATCTGCGTCAGGGCGATGGCGACCAGGGCTTCTGGGTACGCCTGAACCGCGGCGAATTTAAATATGACAATGCCAAAAACCAGAATAATTTCTTCCAGATGGGCTATGATAAGGCTGGCGGCGATTGGCATTACGGCGCTGCTATCAGCCGTAACAGCGGTAAGACAACCTACGGCGATGCAACAGCGAAAAACCGTAGCCTGGCACTTACTCTGTACGGCACCTGGCTGGGCGATAAGGGACATTATGCAGACATCGTACTGAAGGAAGGCCGTCTGAGCAATGATTACGACATCTATGCACCGATTGGCTTAACCCACGGTCACTACAAAACCTGGGGCAGCAGCATCAGTGCTGAATACGGCAGAGAAATCGCTATGGGCGACAAGGCCTACTTCACCCCGCAGGCACAGCTTTCCTGGCTGCGTATTGCCGGTAAGGATTATACCACCGCCAACGGCATTGCTATCAGTCAGGACAGCCAGAGCAGCACCATCGGCCGCCTTGGCTTCGAGCTTGGCAGCAAGCTGGGCGACAAGGGCAACGTTTACGCCAGAGCTTCTGTACTGCATGACTTCGGCGGCAGCGCTGACACACGCCTGAGCTACAACGGTGTATCCACCACCTACAGCAACGATTTTGGCGACACCTGGTACGAGGCAGGCATCGGCTTCAACCTCAAAACCAAGGATAACAGCTATCTGTATGCAGATGTTTCCAAAGCCTTCGGCGGCGACTACAAGACACCTTGGCAATGGAACGTAGGTATGCGCTGGACCTTCTGATAGGTTATAATTCTTCAACATATAATCACATCCTATGCTGTAAGTAAACAGCAAAAAAATTGTGCGGTCGTAAAAAGCCGCACAATTTTTATTGTCATAACCAGTTGCAAAAGCTCTGCACCACTTGAACCACTTGAACCACTACTTTTGGTGCAAGCGCAAAAACCGCTCCACTAACCCTAATATATATCCCTGTAAGTAAAGTCTTCGTAAGGGTTCAAAGCCTCTATTTTATTGGATTCACAGCTAATTCAAGACATTTTTATTTATAATATATTAAACGCTATGAGCTGCAGATTTTTTAGCAAAAACGCTGAAAAAAGTGGTGCAACTGGAGCAAGTGGTGCAAAATGCACCGGTCAATACCAAATAGTTAAGCAGCCTGCTCTGTCTCCCTTTGCTCGCCGTACTTCATACACACCATCCGCGGACGATAGCATTTATTGAAGGTCAGATTCAGTTGCTTGGTAAAGCGTCCCGCATCAGCTTCAATCAGCTTAGCATCACGCAGCAGCGTTTTAATGCTTTTCGCCGGCTTGCCGAACTGCTTCAAAAAGCCATTAAAGACCTTGCTGTTGATATACACATACTCACCGTGGAAAAAGCCATAAGACTTATAGCCGGTGCCATTGACAACTTCCCTGCTGTCGGCAGCAAGATAACCGAAGCAGTCATAGTTCGCACTGACAGTATCCACCAATGCCTCATGGTAATAAGCTCCCGATTCCTGTTCTTCGGTATTTTCCAGCTCATCAGAAACAGCAAGCACCATTGCTTCTGCATCGGCCAGCAGCGGAGTAAGCTGTGCAACATCAGACCTTCCCGTCCTTACCAAGGCAAATAAAACATCAGCCAGAAGCACCAGAGCCAGCACCATCAGCTGTGTGCTTTCATGCCGGCCTTCATCTAGCAAAAACAGCCTGTCACAAGCCTTTTCGTACAGCTCCTGCCACACTTGTGACGGATACGCCTCCAGCAAATCCAGCATTCTGCGTCCTGCCAGTCCATAGCAATGCGCACTCGTTTTGTTGCACTCGCCGATAAGCTCACGCTCCAAGGCCTCCGGCAAATGCAGCTCCAGAATACGCCTTGCGGCACCGCCGTAAAATTCCGGTGTAACCACTGTTGTTTCGCTGCTTAAAATATTCAGCGTCTGCCAACGGTTAAGCATCGCCGAGCCAAGCTCCTTCGTTGCCCGCTGCTTGCCATAGCCATTGAAAAGCATATAGATAAAGGACTGCATAAATTCATTAAAATCCGGTCTGCTGCGCATCAGCTGTACATCATCAAGAAAAAACGGCAGACCGCTCAACAGCTTGGCCCTAAGCTCAAAGCCGTTGAGCGTACCATTACAGGGATAAAGAAAATTATCGTTGCCCCAGACAGAAGCAGCAAAGCGCATCAGTGTGCTTTTACCGCTGCCCCTGCTGCCGTAAAGCAACACTAGCGGACTGCCCTTAAAGCCAACGCGCTCCAAAAGCGGCGCAGCCAAAGCACAGCTTATAATAAAACGGGCAACCAAACTGCTGTCACACAGCTTGCCATAGGTTGACAGCCATTTTTCCCAATCACCCTTAGCCTGCGCAACTGCCTGATAAAGCTCCCCGTCCGACAGCATAAAAACAGTATCATCTATACCACGCCCCGGCAGGTAGAATTTATCCTGTTCCCAACCAAGATATTTGCACAGCCTTTGCTGGGGCAAAGCCTCCTGCAAACAGCTCCGCAGGCAGCTCAGATAATCAATCACCTGTCTGGCGTTACTGATATTGATATCAACATTATTGTTGGCAAGCGTAATAATCGGATTGGTACGCGAAATCTCCTCCAATGTTTTCAATGGCAGCTTATGCCACGCCTGCGCATGATAAAGCTCCAGCTGCACGTAAGTAATATCTGCCTCCGCTTCATGAAAAAAGCCTGTTATCAGCAAAGGCTTATGCGTAATCAGCTGCTCCTGAAAAACACTTCCCTGTTTATCGCGATGCAGAAGATAGATGCCATCAGCCTTAAGCTTATATTTTTGGCAAAGCTCCGTTACATTAACCTCCGGCGTAAAAATCTGCTTACACTTAGTAATAAAATTCTCTGTTTCGTTTTTTGGCATAAAAAAATGCACTCCTTCCATTAATCTTTGGCAAGGGCGCTTTAATTTTAGACAGACTCCACCCTTGCACTAAAAGCAAGGATGTTGTCACTTAGATGTTTCAGAAGCCGACGCAGGTTCCTCAAGCATACTCATTATCATTTATTACAGATGAGACTCTGCCTAGCCTTAACTCCTACTTTATCCGGATTACATCATGGTTTCGAGAATTCCCAGTCTCTTGCATAACCCTGAGTTTAGCGTACTCCAAGCAAGTTTTTTACATCTCCGCTTTTAATGCAAAGACGTCGGCCATAAGGCACATATAACCGCTGATACTACTTCTCAAATATATATCTTAATTATAAACGATACCATCATTATAGTCAACAGAATATTTTTTCTATTGCGACGATTTCTCTTTTTTTGTAATAAATTACGCCCTTCCTACCCCAAATTCCCCTTTCGGGTAGGGTGCAAACGCCTTTTTTGCGCTATAATGAAGGCAAGATAAGGAAGGGAGATGTTCCTATGTTTAAAGAAAACGACGAATGTTGTGCTATACAATGCGAAAAATGCGGCGGCACCATGTATTCCGACGCTGCCAGCACCAGCTTCATCTGCTCCTTCTGCGGCAACAAGGAGCCTTGGCCGAACAGCGAAAATATTCTTGATACCGAAATCAAATACCGCCATAAACCGGTAGAAGTTGTCAACGGTCTGGTAAAGCTGGGCCACGTATACTTTATGGAGCCTTTGCCCGAAATGCTCAAAAACGATACCCAAAGCATTGAAGACAAGCTGGGCGTTTTCAGCGCCCTCAGCACCAAGACTTACAAAGAAAGCCACACCATCAAGCTGCCCTGCCCGCTCTGCGGTGCCGATGTTACCGGCGAATCCACGCAGACTATTTTTACCTGCGAATACTGCGGTCACCGTCTGACGCAGGAGGAGCTGAAGGCCGGCGGCTACAACAAGGACCAGCTCATCGGCGCAGGCTCCCGCAGCTACCCCTCCATCGCCCTGCCCTTCAAGCTCACTAAGGAGCAGGCCTTCGGCAGAGCACAGCTGCTGATGAAGCGCGAGCCTATGTCCTTCAAGGGTGCGGAAAAGGCCATCAAAGAAAAATTTACCGCCTTCTATACTCCCTATACACTTGCGGACCTGCGCGTCAAAGCGCAAATCTCCAGCAACAAGGGTGACTGCGAAATTTATCAGGAGGTTTTAAACTGGGTATATCCGCAAACCTATGTCTTTGACGAAAACGCCGTCGATATGGTTGCTCCCTGGAATTTTGATGAGTTCGCCCCCTTCGACCCCGTGTTCTTAGAGGGTGACGTACATATCACCACCCGCAGCAATCTTTTCCCGGTACAAAAATATCTTGACCGCATGATCAACGAACAGCTTTGCAACAAGCTCTGCGAAAATTACGGCTTAAAGAATGTTACGATTGAAAAATGGGCACGCAATATCCGCAAGCATTCGGCTGACATCATGCTGCCGATTTATTATGTTGACTATACCGACAACAGCGCCGGCGAGCGCTTCGTCATCGTCGTCAACGGTCAGACCGGTGCTGCCAGTGCCCGCTTCGTCAACAGCAAGGACAAGGTACGCAGCCTGCAGCTGCCAGCCAACAGCAAGCTACCGCGCTTTGCCGAAACCACTATGCGTACACCGCCCATGATTGTGCGTTATGTTAAGCCCAAATTCCTGCATGAGGTAATTCCGCCGGAGAAGGGCTTCAAAAAGAGTCTTTTCCAAATGCTTAAATTCTGGTAAAAATCCGGCTATAGCCGGAGCATAATAAGCCACCTCCTTGTACAAAAAAGCAGAGAGTTGTGTTTCACGTGAAACACAGCTCTCTGCTTTTATCGTTACTGCAGGAAGCTTCCTGCTTTATTACTTTCAGAACAATGGCTTGCTGTTGCCGCACTTCGGCTTCTTCTGATTCTTAATGCGGACACTGACGATAACCTCATCGCCTTCCACCGTCTGCTCCATATTAACCGGAATGCCGACATCCTTAATAGCGTTGACAACCTGCTTAATACTGTTCAGGTAAATGCGGACATCGTTGACAATCACCATGCGGCGGCGTTTTTCCTGCTGGTTGTTCTCCAACAGCTTGCTGATATATTCCTCTGTCTGGCGCACACTGTAATTCTTGGCAACAATAACCTCCAGCGCCTCCAGACGTTTGGTATCATCATCCAGCTTTAGCAGTGCGCGCGCATGACGTTCGCTCAGACCTGCATCCACCAGCACCTTACGTACCGCAGGCGACAGGCGCAGCAAACGCAGCTTGTTGGCAATAGTAGACTGCTTCTTGCCTACGCGCGCAGCCATAGCCTCCTGCGTCAGATGGAACTGCT
>OQVT01001594.1_pt1 | contig 14392 bp, 6 predicted proteins | sample 1691561 | NCBI WGS metagenome assembly OQVT01 (sample SAMN03418260, study PRJEB22391) | human gut metagenome | biome: human-gut; feature: organic feature; material: feces | host: Homo sapiens | place: Tanzania | collected 2013-01 | reverse complement strand
GACGCTCTTCCGATCTGAAGGACATGATACTCCGGCGTATTATGCCAAATTGAAAGAACTTGATGGCTATATCGGGCAAATCATTGGTGCACTAAAAACTGCGGGCATTTATGATGATACAGTTATTATCTTAACAGCCGACCATGGTGGCATCAACAAAGGACATGGCGGTAAGACCATGAAAGAAATGGAAACCCCGTTTATCATAGCAGGAAAGAATATTAAAAGCTGTGGAGCTTTTGAAGAGAGTATGATACAGTTCGATTGCGCTTCTACTATTGCTGCCATATTCGGGCTGCAACAACCGCAAGTATGGATTGGTCGTCCTATGATTCAGGTATTTAAAAAGTAATATTATATGAAACTACATATAATTGATATTCTTCTCATCTGTGTATATCTGGTTATCATCGTAGCCATAGGTCTTTTTCTAAAAAAGAAGGCTGCCCAGAACATGGATTCTTATTTCTTAGGTGGTAAATCTTTGCCTTTTTATATGCTTGGATTGTCTAATGCATCGGGTATGTTTGATATTACTGGAACTATGCTGATGGTGTATTGGGCGTTTGCCTACGGATTTAAGAGTTTGTGGATACCTTGGCTATGGCCGGTGTTTAACCAGATATTTTTAATGGTTTACTTATCTGTTTGGTTGCGCCGAAGCAACGTGTTGACCGGTGCGGAATGGATAAAAACCCGTTTCGGGAAAGGCAAGGGGGCTACTCTGTCGCATACGATAGTTGTTGTATTCGCATTGTTGAGTGTGTTGGGCTTTTTGAGCTATGGCTTTATCGGGATAGGTAAGTTTATGGAGATATTCTTCCCATGGGAGGTGGTTTCTCAGTATGTACCATTCGATATACCCATGCAGTATGTTCCTCATTTTTATGGCATTTTCTTTACGGCTATTGCTACGTTTTATGTAATGTTGGGTGGAATGTTGAGTATTGTATGGACGGATGTAGTTCAGTTCTTTATTATGACCGTTTCGGGAATTATCATTGCCGTTGTAGGAATGAATATGGTGGCTCCGGATGTGATTCAATCATTTGTTCCCGAAGGTTGGACTTCTCCATTCTTTGGTTGGACTTTGGATATTGACTGGAGCGAGAAAATGAATCAACTTACAGAACGCATGGCTAACGAACCTTATAGTCTTATAGGTTTATTTGTCATGATGGCATTGTTGAAAGGTGTCTTTATGAGTATGGCAGGCCCTGCTCCTAATTATGATATGCAGAAAATTCTATCGTGCAAGTCTCCTAAAGAAGCAGCATTGATGAGTGGCTCTGTATCTGTCATTTTGCTGATACCTCGCTATTTAATGATTATGGGATTTGCATTGTTGGCAATTCATTTCTTTAAAGAAGATGGTGGTATGGCGCAATTGGCGGCTACGAATACAGATTTTGAAACTATATTGCCTCACCTTATCACGAAATATGTTCCTGTTGGTTTGGCTGGATTATTATTGGCGGGATTGCTTTCCGCTTTCATGTCTACCTTTGCCTCTACTGTCAATGCAGCTCCGGCTTATGTAGTGAACGATATATATTTGAAATATATCAATCCGAAAGCACCGGTGAAAACACAAATTCGTGCCAGTTATCTGATTTCTGTTTTAGTGGTTGTCATCAGTACGGTTATGGGATTCTTTCTGAAAGATATCAACGAGATATTTCAATGGATAGTGGGCGCGTTGTTTGGTGGATATATTGCAGCTAATGTTTTGAAATGGCATTGGTGGCGGTTTAATGGCGAAGGCTATTTCTGGGGAATGACAACAGGCGTAGTAGCTGCGATTGTTATGAAGTTTACGGTGCCAGATGCTTTGGTGCTTTATTTCTTCCCCGTATTGTTCGGCATTTCTTTAATAGGCTGTGTTATTGGGACATATTCGGCTCCTGCTACCGATGATGAGACATTGATTAATTTCTATGTACGTGTACGTCCGTGGGGCTGGTGGAAGCCCATAGCCGAGAAAGCGGAGGCACGCTATCCGCAGGTAGTTCGTAACAAGAACTTTAAGCGCGATGCTTTTAATGTCATTGTAGGTATCATTTGGCAATGCTGCCTTACTATAATGCCTATGTACTTGGTGGTGCGTGGTACTGGCGGTTTTATTATATCTGTAATGCTACTTATAGTGACTACGTTTGTCTTGTGGAAGACATGGTATAAGCCGCTGTGCAGAGAAGAAAAAGAATATGATGGACTGATGAAAAACATAGGTTTCAATAAATAATAAAAAGTAATGGTCTCTCTCGCCTTGCAAACTAAACCTTAGAATCTTTCGTTGAGAAATCTGTTTCTTCTTGTTAAAATCTATATTTCCAGCCTAAGAATATGTATACTTAGGCTAAGTATATATAAACTTAAGCTAAGTATACATATTCTTAGCTTAAGTTTATAGTTTTTCTGTTGGTTTGCAGACTTTGTATGGCAAGGGAAATAAAAAAAGGGAAACTTAGGGTGAAAAAGTAGCGATTTTGACAAAACAAAAAAAGCTAAACAGTTATTGACTAACTATTTAGCTTTTTTATGTGCGCCTGATAGGACTCGAACCTACACGTCTCGCGACACCAGATCCTAAGTCTGGCGCGGCTACCAATTACGCCACAGGCGCGAAGCAATTAACATCGATAGTGATGTTTTTGTTTTGCGAGTGCAAATATAGAACAAGTTTTTAAATCTGCAAAATAAATTTTAATCTTTCAGCAATTTGCAGGCATATTCTATCATTGTGTCCTTGCCTTTTTGCATATCTTCGCTAGTCATGTCGATTTTTACGTCGGGGTTTATTCCGAATTCTATCTGATTCATCTGCGGGTCGAGCATGGGGCTGGCAGAGAAGCGTATAGACCATCCGCAGGGTATTTCTGATGTAAACGGAAGTCCGGAGCCACCTCCTGTCTTATCGCCTACGATGGTAATTAGCGGGAATTGCTTCATGCTATTCACAAAGTCGTTGGTTGCACTGAAAGAGCGGCGGTTGGTTAATACCACGGCACGTTTCTGCCAGCGTATTCCGTTGGATGGTTCTATGTAAACGGGGTAGGGATTCGAGAAATCGCCGTGTCCTTTTCCGGTTTTATGAGTCATGTATCCTACCAGCGTCTTCTGGTTTGTGAAGCGTGCCGCAAGTTTTTGCGCCGTTGTCAGGTTGCCGCCTCCGTTGTTTCGCACGTCTATTATCAGTCCGTCGCATATAGCCAGACGATTTAATGTTTGGTCGAGGTTGCCATCGCCTATGCCGTTGCTGAAACTTGAGCAATAGATATATCCGATGTTGTTTTCCAATATCTGATATGTCAGTCCCGACGATTGGTTATAGTCTTTCTTCAGATAGATGCTCTGTATGCTGTCGCTGAAATTGCGCGGATAGCTATCGAACCACTGGCGATATTGCGATGAGGCGAGCGAGCTGGTAAGGTTTACATGCCCGTCGCGCAACTCTGCCACCATTTCAGAGAGTACCTCGAACAGTGCTTCCCATCCCATAGACGGTGTGATACGCTTGGCGTATGCGTCGTGTACTTGGTCCCAGTCGAGCCCGTACTCTTGTTTCTTATATTCGAGGAAGCAATATTGCTCATCGATTATTTCCCAGAGCGATTCGAAGTTGGCTTCAGGCGTATTGCCCGATACATCTTCGCGGATGCACGAGGTTGCGTTGAGCAAGCTAATCAGCAGAAATAATATATTGAGATGTTTCATGGGATATTAAAATGGAGTTGTTTTTTCAGACATGCTAATTCGGTTCTTTCCGCGCAGCAGATATATGTTGCGCACAAATCCTATCATGAAATCGTGAGAATACGAGTGGCTTTTCAGTCCGTTTACTTTCGACTGTTGTATGTCGCACACATATCCTGCTCGCATGATAACCTTACGGATGGGGAAGTCTACTGTTAGCATTTGGAAAAGCGAAGGATTGTTATGCAGCGACGTAAACTTTACGTTTCCTTTATGATTTCCTACAGAAAACATTTCGTAGTACGACTCTCCGTATTGTGGCGAGAACATGGCTCCCGCCAATGGTAAGTTGGCTTGGTAGCGTATTGTGAGTGGATACTGCTTGATGCGTACCTTATATATAGCCGCTCCAGAAAAGCCCACGCCTCCGTATGCCTTTGCCTGAGCCGGGTTGTTAGAGTTGCGAGAGTTATATACCACTCCGGTGTTGATGCCGATGTAAGGTCCCGCCAGTAACTTTAATCCCGGAGTTATTTCTCTGAATTGGTAATGCAAGGCGCAGTTCCAATTAATCATTCCTGCGTAGGTATTGGCAGTACCCGATATGTTTTCTGTGTACGCCCCTTGCACCTGAATAATGTTTTGCACTGATACATTGCCTTGAAGCAATCGGGTCATTCTCATGCTTTCGTGCATGAACCTAACATCCGGGCCGTTGTACTCTAAAGGCGATAAGTAGGTTTCGAACACATTATTATGTCCGGCACCTATCATCGTAGAGCGCATTACATAGCGGTTGGCCCGTATGCTGTCTTCTTGCGCTTTTGCTTCTGTGCAGAAAGTCATAGCCGCGGTCCATACCGCCAACAGCAGAGTCAGTTTATATATCATATTTCTCGTTTAGAATAAATTCATTTGTCCGTTGTCGCCGTCGTCGTTCGTAGTTTCTTCGTCGCCAGATTCAGGTTCTGTTGTTTCTTCCGGTTCGGGCATACGTGTCGGTTCCAATTCTTCTATATTTCCTACTGTATATGTAGTGAGTCGTTTTCCTTTTGCCTTGTAGCTCTTTACTCCCACAAAGTCGCTTGCTTCTACTATAAGCGGTTCGCGGAAATCGTCGTGACCTCCGAATACTACCTGTATGCGCGGAAATACTTGTTCCGACAGCAGAATAAGCTTGCTGTGCTTGTTCTCGCCTAAGTAGTTCTGCTTCTTGGCGGTCGCCTCAAAGGTGAATCGTTTCAGATAAGGATAGTTCTGTTGGTCGGCATCGTAAAGCACGGCAGTCCATACCTTTTCCGGGTCGTATTTCTCTATTCTTTGAATATCGGCATCGTAGTGATTGTTCAAATCGAAGTCTGTGGTATAGAAATCACCGTTATTCTGAATAATCAAGATGCTTTCATCGCTTTGGAATTCGCCCAAGTACTGTCCGCGTCCGTCGTAGTTAAGGCGAAGCACATCATGGTCGAACCATACTTTTCGTCCGCCCAGCGTAGAGCCGCCACGTTGCTTCAAGCCGATTTTATGGACTTCGAATTTCGTCAGCAGGTTACCCATAGACTGTCTTCCCTTGATGGCTATGGTACTGAAGTCTTTCTCGAATATAAGCTTCTTGATTCTCGGGTTAGGGCGTAAGGTTACCTTTATCACTTCCGCCTCACCGTTGGGGTTGGCTGTGAAATAAGAAATCTTAGAGCCGGGCGTACCTTGCGTAACGTCGTACTCACGGTCGCGAATCATTGAAGTCACGTTAAAACGCTTTATGTAGTAGTTGCCTTCTTTTCCGTCACGATATATGGCGTTATATATGGTGCGCTTATCGTTCTTCTTGAATATGTTGACGTATAGTATGTTCTTTCCGATAAACAACTTATCGGCTATGCGTACTATCTTATATTTTCCGTCTTTATAGAATATTATTACATCGTCTATATCAGAGCAGTTGCAGACAAACTCGTCCTTCTTCAGTCCGGTACCTATGAATCCTTCTTCGCGGTTTATGTATAGCTTTTCGTTTGCTTCTACTACTTTAGTAGCTACGATGGTGTCGAAGCTGCGAATCTCAGTGCGGCGCGGGAACTTGGCTCCATATTTCTCTTTGATGCGCTGATACCAGTCGATGGTGTATTGCGTGATATGCGAAAGATGATTGTCTATCTCCGCTATCTCCGCTTTCAGTCGCGCAATGAATTCATCTGCCTTGTCTTTGTTGAACTTCAGGATACGGGCCATCTTTATTTCCATTAGCTTGAGGATATCGTCTTTGGTTACCTCGCGCACAAACTGCGGGTAATACGGAGTTAGTCGTTCGTCGATATGCTCGCACGCGGCATCCATGTTGGGCGCTTGTTCAAACTTGGTGTCTTTATATATTCTTTCTTCTATGAATATCTTTTCTAGCGATGCGAAATGCAGAGTTTCAAGTGCTTCTTGGCGTTGGATGTTCAACTCCTTACGCAGAAGGTCGAGTGTGTTGTCTACCGATTTCTTCAGCACTGTGCTTACAGAAAGGAAGTGCGGCTTGTTGTCATCGATAACGCAGCAGTTGGGCGAGATGTTGACCTCACAGTCGGTAAATGCGTAAAGTGCATCTATTGTTTTATCCGATGAAGTACCCGGCGCAAGGTGAACAAGTATCTCTACGTTGCCCGATGTCAGGTCTTCTACCTTTCTAATCTTTATCTTTCCCTTTTCGCTTGCCTTTACTATCGAGTCGCACACGTTGGCAACGGTCTTTCCGTATGGTATTTCGTGAATTGCCAGAGTCTTGTTGTCTACCTTCGAAATCTTGGCACGCACACGTACTACTCCTCCGCGTTCACCGTCGTTATAGCGTGACACGTCTATCGAGCCTCCAGTAAGGAAGTCTGGATACAGTTGAAAGCTTTCGCCATGCAGATAAGCTATCGATGCGTCGCAAAGCTCGTTAAAGTTGTGCGGAAGTATTTTAGATGACAGACCTACAGCGATACCTTCCACTCCTTGCGCCAGCAAGAGCGGGAATTTGACGGGTAGAGTAACCGGCTCCTTATTTCTGCCGTCGTATGATGCCTGCCATTCTGTAGTCTTAGGATTGAATACCACATCGAGCGCGAATTTAGACAAACGTGCTTCAATGTAACGAGGAGCGGCTGCGTCATCGCCGGTAAGTATGTTTCCCCAGTTACCTTGGCAGTCTATGAGCAAATCCTTTTGTCCCAACTGCACCAAAGCGTCGCCTATAGAGGCATCGCCATGCGGATGGAACTGCATGGTGTGACCTACGATATTTGCTACTTTGTTATATCGTCCGTCGTCGAGGCGCTTCATTGAGTGTAGAATACGTCGTTGCACGGGCTTCAGTCCGTCGTTGATATTAGGCACTGCACGCTCTAATATTACGTACGAAGCATAGTCCAAGAACCAATTTTGGTACATTCCGCTCAATTGGTGCTTTACGTTTTCGTCTTTTTTATCTACAGGTTTATAATCTGAATGCTCCTCTTTTCCGTTTATTGAGTTTTCAAGAGTTTCTTCTTTGTCAAAGGTATCGTCGCTCATATGTAAGTTTCAATCTAATTGTGGAAAGATAGGTCGTATTAAATATTCGATATTACACTATCTTGCAGCAAAATTACAAAAAAAATGGATTGAATTGAAGTGCAATGGCACAAAAGAATAGGGTCGGTTTTTCATGCAATTGGCTTTTTCATTAAGTTTGCATCAGAAAAAGAAAATTTAAAGGAGGATTATATATGAAAATAGGAGATAAAGTTCGTTTCCTCAGCGAAGTTGGGGGCGGAATAGTAAGAGGCTTTCAAGGCAAGGATACAGCATTGGTGGAAGGGGAAGACGGTTTCGAGATTCCTATGCTGATAAAGGAGTGTGTAGTGGTTCAGACCGATGATTATAACATTCCCATCAAGGCTATGAAAAAGCCGAAAGTGGAAGAGCCGGAGATTGAAGCGGAGGAAGAGGAAGAAGACGATCGCCCCATTACTTATCGTGCGCCCGAGATTCGTGGTAACGATGTGCTTAATGTGTTCTTGGCGTATGTGCCTCAGGATATTAAGGCTATCTCATCTACAGCTTTCGATGCTTATCTGGTTAACGACAGCAATTATTTTGTAGATTATCTGTACTTGTCTGCCGAAGGCAAGAGCTGGACATTGCGTAGCCGTGGTACGGTTAAGCCTAATATGAAACTTCATCTTGAGGAGTTCGAAAAAGCCGATTTGAACAGCATGGAGCATGTGTGCGTGCAGTTGCTCGCTTATAAAGACGACCGTACGTTCTTGCTGAAAGATGCCGTGAATATGGAGCTTCGTATAGATACGGTTAAGTTCTATAAATTGCATACGTTCGAAGAGAATGATTTCTTCCCTCAGCCGGCGCTCATCTATGATATTGTTCGCGATGACGAGCAGAAGAAGCAAGTGTTTCTTTCTGCCGACGACTTGAAGAGCGCTATTCTTACTAGGAACGGAAACGAAGGTGGTGTTCCGTCTAAAGTGAAGAACCGCCAGCAGCATAAGGTGGTTAAGAATAATATTGTAGAGGTAGACTTGCACATCGACGCTTTGCTGGATGATACTACAGGCATGGGAAACGCCGAGATGCTGAACTATCAGATGGATGTATTCAGAAAGACTTTGGATGAATACCGCACTAACACCGGACAGAAGATAGTCTTTATTCACGGTAAAGGCGACGGAGTGTTGCGTCGTGCCATTCTTGATGAGTTGAAGCGCAAGTATAGAAATTACTCCAGCCAGGACGCTTCTTTCCGTGAATATGGTTACGGAGCTACCATGGTGACTATCAAATGATAGGTATTTACTTATTTTCACTTAAAAGGATGCAGTAAATAAGAAATAATTCCGTTACTTTAGAAAACAAAGTTTGATTTTAAAGTGACGGAATTATGAAAAGGACAAAGTTATTTGCTTGGCTGACTGTCGCATTTAGTTTGCTTCCGTTATGCTGCAAGGCTCAAACGTACGAGCAACTATGGAGAGATATTGATGGATATGTAAGAATGGATTTGCCCGCATCGGTTGTTTCTACCGCCGATAAGATATATGCTAAGGGGCAGACCGAAAGAAACATTCCGCAGATGATGAAGGCGTTCATTGTGCGTGCGGAGTATCGTGGAAATATTTCGCCCGATAGTCTTGTGATTGAAAAGAATAGGCTAAAGCGATGGGCTGAGACCGAAACCGATCCGTTGGGCCGTGCCGTGCTGAATTGTATAGTTGGCGATATGGTTTTAAACAGTCCGCAGCACGATGTTGATGAGGCTGTGCGCTATTTTGAGAGTTCGTTGGCTAATAAGAGAATGTTGGTAAAGGCGTCTGCCAAAGATTATTATCCGATGACTAACAGCGGATGGCTTAGTAAGAAGTATTTTGGCGATAGCATGTTCGACTTGCTTGCTCGTCAGGCTATACGTTCGTTGTCGAGTGCTTCGCGGTTTGATTCTATGCCCGAGCAAGAAGCGGCTTTCTCTTTTTATGATGATTTGATTGCTCATTATGAGTCGGTTGATAATCGTACTGCCGCATTTTTATGTAAAGAGTCTAAGTTGGTGTTCCGTTATGAGAATATGGGGATATTTAAGAAATACCAATCGACTGTCAATGAAAAAGTATCTGAATTACTTTCGCTCGCTTCTCAATATAAAGAACTTCCCGTATGTGCCGACGCTTATCTTAAAGCGGCATCATATTGTCTTAACGCAGGCAATAAAGTTAAAGCCGTTGAGGTAGCCCAACAGGGATTGAAAGAATATCCCAAAGGCGAGTGGACCGCCGATTTACGTAAGGTAATGGATAATGTGAAACATGCGGAGATTACTGTTTCCATACCTTTCATTTATCCGGAGCGCGATACTGAGGTAAAAGTCTCTTTCGCTAACGTAACCGATGTTACTCTGGAGTTATATCGTCTTAATCTTTCGCCGGCATCTAAGGCGTTGTCAGAGGATAATTGGAGTTCACTGCTGAAAAAGTACGGGTCGAAGGTGGCTTCTCGTAAATATAGCTTAACGCCGTCGGCAGATTATAGCAGACAGGATACTACCTTGCGTTACACTTTGCCTCAGGCTGGCATTTATGTATTGAAGCAGATAGCGCATGGCGTAAGAAAAACTACGTTTGTAGATGGATATGTGCTGTATGTTTCTCCTTATCAGTGTGTAACTGTTCCTGTACCAGACTTTAAGCGTGAGGTGATTATCATTGACCGCTTAACGGGGCGTCCTGTACCGGGAGCGGAATTGGTGGAATATGATTCAGAGAGCCTTAAGCAACTGAATGTTTATAAGGCTGATGATAAGGGCAGTGTATTGCTGGCGCTGTCTCGTAAAAATAGACGTTCAGAGTTTAACGCACGTACTCCGGGCAATGATTTCATGGCTCTTTCGGCATTGGGCAACAGCTTCTATTTGTCTGGAGCTAATCAGCAGGAAGGATGGGACAATAAGGCGAGGCTTTTTACAGACCGCTCTATCTATCGTCCGGGACAAATGGTTCATGTGTCGGGATTGCTTTTCGCTCAGCGAGGCGATTCTGTGCAGGTGCGTACAGATAAACCTGTAGAACTTAAACTCTATAAGGGCACGCAGACGGTGGCGAGCCTCAAGGCTACATCCGATAGCTTTGGTGTATTCTCTGGCGATTTCGCATTGCCGCAGTCGTTGCTGCCGGGGCGTTATGTCATCTCAGGCGAGAAAACTTCTGCGCTTATCGATGTGGAAGAATATAAGCGACCGACTTTTGACGTTAAGTTTACACCGTATACTGCAACTTATACTCTTGGCGATTCTGTCAGTCTGCACGGTGAAGCCAAGGCTTTCTCCGGTGCTCCGGTGCGTAACGCTAAAGTGAAGTACCGTTTTGTTCGCTCTTGCCGTTGGTGGTATAGATGGAATAAGCAGAACGAGGTTACGTTGGCAGATGGCGAGGTGCTTACCGACTCTGAAGGACGGTTTACGGTGGGTGTTACACTGAAAGCTCCCGATGATATTGATTGGGGCGATAGCTATTCGCCTTGTTTCTACGATTATCAGCTTACGGCTGATGTTACGGGCGGTGCCGGCGAAACTCAGAGCAGTACGTTGTCGCTTCCGGTGAGCCGTCAGTCGTTGTACTTGTCTATCCGTAATCTCGATGATATCGTGATGCGCGAAAAACAACCGTCTGTTCAGTTCTGTGCTCAGAATGTAAATCGTGAGCCGGTAAAGACCTCCATAGAGTATCGTGTTTATCGGTTCGAGGCTGATAAAGATGGCGATAAGGGTGAGCTGAAATGTAAGGGTACTACAGAGAGTCAACGCTCTTTTGTTCCTGCCGATGTGTGGGCTTTGCCTTCGGGTAAGTATGTTATTGAGTTATCTGCCAATGATGATAAGGGCCGTAGTTGTGTGGCGAAGAAGACTTTCACGCTATTCTCTAAAGACGACCGTAGGGTGCCCGATGAGTCGGTGGCGTGGTTCTATCAAGACGGCAACAAGTTCAATGAGAAAAATCCTTCTGCCTTTTATGTCGGCACTAATGAACACGATGTATATCTGCTTGTTGATATTTACAGCAATAAGCAGCGCATTGAGTCACAGCGTATAAAGTTGGATAACGAGTTGCGTGCTTTCTCATATCCATATAAGGCTGAGTATGGCGATGGCGTGCTGATTAATGTAGCTTTAGTGCGTAATGGTGTACTTCATAATCGCAGTTTCAGCATTGTTCGTCCCGAGCCGGATAAGAAACTTACCCTTACATGGGAGACTTTCCGCGATAAGCTTCGTCCGGGCGATAAGGAGGAATGGCGAATGCATATCACCGACCGTACAGGAAGTCCGGTGCAGGCTAATCTTATGGCGGTGCTTTATGATGCTTCGTTAGATAAGTTGCATGCGCATAATTGGAATTTCGGTCTGGCTTTCCCGCGTCCGTTGCCTTTTGTAAGAAGCTCTTTGATGTGGGGCGAACAGTCTCTCTATTTGTCGGCTGCAGATTCTTACGTAAACGTGAAGAATGGCTTGAATCTGATTAATTACTCATCGTATTATTCATCATGGAATCCGGGAAAGGTTGATTATACATCGTTATTCTTATTCGGAGGAGTGGCTCGCGGATTTTACGAACTGGAGAATATGAAGGAAAGTACCGTGATGGCTTACGGGGTAAATAAACGTGGCAGAGCAATAATGATGAAATTCGTATCTGCAGAGACTCCTATGTATGATAAGGCATCGCCTGATACCGGAGCTAATGAAGAGGTAGCGATAGAAGCTTCTATGGCAGCGGAAGAAGAGCAGCAAGAGCCTGTTACGGTGCGAGAGAATTTTGCGGAGACGGCTTTCTTCTATCCGCAGCTTCGTACCGATTCCTTGGGTAATGTTACTGTGGCGTTCACCGTGCCCGAGTCGCTGACGGAATGGAAATTCATGGGCTTTGCTCATACACCTTATTTATATAATGGCATGCTTACGGATAAAGCCGTAGCGCAGAAGCAATTTATGGTGCAGCCTAATATGCCGCGCTTCGTCCGCAGAGGAGATAAGGCTACTATTGCCGCATCGTTGGTCAATATGGCGGCGCAGACTGTGAGTGGCGTGGCGCGTATCGAACTGAGCGATCCTGTTTCGGAATCTGTAGTTTATCGTGCGTCGCAGAAGTTTTCGGTTGCCGAAGGCGAATCGGGCGTGGTAAGTTTCGGCTTCGATGTACCTCAGAAATACGATGTCTTGGTTTGTACCATAGCGGCTTCGGCTGGCGAGTTTAGCGATGGTGAGCGTCATTACCTTCCGGTGCTGACTGATAAGCAGTGGGTAACGGAGACCGTAGCGGTGCAGGTGGATGGCGATGAGGTAAAGACAATATCTACTTCTAATCTGTTTAACGGTAGCAGCAAGACGGCTACAGATTGTCGCCTTACTATAGAGATGACTGCCAACCCCGATTGGTATGCGGTTCAGGCATTACCGGTAGCTGGAAATCCGCAGAACGAAGACGCTCTGTCGTGGGCTACCGCTTATTATGCTAATGCCTTGGCGGGCGTTATAGTTGAGGCTAATCCGCGCATAAAGAAGGTGTTCGAGGCTTGGCAGGCTAACGGTGGTGATAAGGAGACGTTGCTTAGTAACTTGGAGCGTAATGCCGATTTGAAGAATATCTTGCTGAAAGAAACTCCGTGGATTACCGAGGCGGTGGACGAAACGGAGCAGAAGCGCCGCATAGCTTTGCTGTTCGATTTGAATACCATGCGTAGCCGTCAGCAGACAGCGGTGCAGAAGTTGGCAAGCTTGCAGAATGCAGATGGCGCATGGAGTTGGTATAAGGGAATGCCGGGCAGCCGTTATGTCACTACGCAGATAGTAGAAGAGTTTGCGCGACTCAAGGTGATGGGTGTAACCCTGGATGGTACTGTGGCGGCATCTTACGCTAAGGCGGTGAAGTACTTGGCATCTTGTGCCAAGAAGAATTATGAAGAAATGAAGCGTATGGAAAAGAAGACCGGACATGCCGTGAATATACTGAACGAGCAGACCATCCATTATTTATATATATGCTCGCTCGATAAGGTAGCCATGCGTGGTGCGGATAAGTCGGTCAACGATTATTTCATCGCTAAGCTTGAGAATCGCTCTGCCGGTTATACCATCTACGGAAAAGCGTTGGTGGCTATCGTGATGCAGGGTGCTGGCAAAACCAAGCAAGCCGCAGAGTTGGTGCAGTCTATAAAGGAATATTCGGTATATACTTCAGAGATGGGGCGTTATTTCGATACCAAGAAGGCTCTTTACTCTTGGCGCAACTATAAGATTCCTACCGAGGTGGCGGCTATGGAGGCTGTTTATCGTGTTTCGCCCGATGTTAAGATGCTGAACGAAATGAAGCAGTGGCTGCTTAAGCAGAAGCAAGTACAGATGTGGGAGTCGTCTATATCTACAGCCGATGCCGTATATGCTTTCTTGTGTATGAACGGTAATAAGCTGAACTCTACCGGAAAGATGACAGCTACTGTGGGTAGGGCGGTATTCGATACTCCTGACGATGCTTTGGGATATACCCGTAAGACTTTGACTGGTGCTGAGACTAAGGTGGCTTCTCTGCGTATGGAAAAGAAAGGCGAGGGCTTAGGCTGGGGTGCCGTTTACGCTCAGTATCATGAGGACTTGTCTCGTTTGTCGGAGTATAAGGGTAACGGCGTTACTATCGTCCGCGATTATCTGTTGAATGGCAAGGCGGTTCGTTCCGGTCAGACTCTGCACATAGGCGATAAGTTGACCGTGCGTCTTACAGTGAAAGCCGATAGAGATATGGATTTCATTCAGATAAAAGACGGTTGCGCTGCTTGCATGGAACCCACCGACCAACTTTCGGGTTATACATGGAATGACGGTTTAGGATTCTACCGTGCGTCTTACGATGCCTCTACCTGTTTCTTTATCGACCGTATGCCTAAAGGAACTCATCAGATAGAATACACGGTACATGTAGACCGTGCAGGAACTTACCAGTCGGGTATAGCTACCGTGCAGTCGGCTTATTCTCCCGAATTCGGAGGTCATTCTGCAGGCTTTACTGTTGTAGTGGAAAAGTAATTGATGATGATGGATTAAAGCTTAAGGTTGTAGATTATGAAAAATGTCCTGAGCCTGAGGAGAGATTTGTGTTGGATTGTGGACAATGTGCAATGTAAACGCCCTGTT
>OQVT01001592.1_pt1 | contig 14394 bp, 10 predicted proteins | sample 1691561 | NCBI WGS metagenome assembly OQVT01 (sample SAMN03418260, study PRJEB22391) | human gut metagenome | biome: human-gut; feature: organic feature; material: feces | host: Homo sapiens | place: Tanzania | collected 2013-01 | reverse complement strand
ATAGAGTTCCGAATAAGCCAACTGCCATAGTAAGAAATTGCTCAATCGCAGTTCTCCACTGGTACGGATTAGCAAATCGGGGTCAGGCATATTGCGAGTCGTCATGCACGATGATACAAACTCCTCGTTGATATCCTCCACACGCAACCCGCCCGTAAGTGCCATTTGCACAGCCTGTTGCATAGCGTGTGTTATTTCCCAGCGTGAGGAATAACTTAGGGCAATGACCATTTTCAGCCCTGTATTCAGGCTCGTCTCGCGCATACATTGCTCGAATTTCCGGCGTGCCTCCTCGGGCAGACGGCTGATATCGCCGATAGTGAGCAACCGCACGTTGTTCTGCATCAGGGTAGGAGTCTCTTTTACTATTGTATCCACCAACAGACTCATCAGCGCATCCACCTCCTCTTTCGGGCGGTTCCAGTTCTCGGTGGAGAACGTATAAAGCGTCAGATACTCTATACCTATCTCTGCAGCGGCAACGGTAATGTCGTGTACGGTCTGCACCCCCTGCTGGTGTCCGAACATACGCGCCAAGCCCTGTTTCTTCGCCCAGCGCCCGTTGCCGTCCATAATAATAGCCACGTGGCGCGGCATACGTGATTTGTCTATTTGGTCTTTATATGTCATCATTCCCATTATAATTACGCATTATGCATTGTGCATTGTACATTGTGCATTGCTAATACATACAAGTACGGCAAACTTTTTTCTCTTGGGCAAATTCAAAAACTATGCCGAGAGTGAGTTGCGAGGTTACATCAAAGTTCAATATATTGCTGCCATTGAGATCGTATGTATTGTTCAAGTTTGCTATACCCTCCAGATTGTCAGCCATATAGATATTATGCTGCCATGCTAAATTCAATCCGAATCGTTCCGCAAATTTCCATTTCAATCCGAAACCCATCGGGATATAAAACGCCACGGGTACCTTGCCGCCATAGTTGCTCCAGTCCCAACCGCCGATATTCATTCCGCTGCCGTACACCGCCACGCCTACGCCGAGGAATATATAGGGAGTTAGCGGTTTGACACGTGTGTCGTAGGTTTTCCCGCCAAAACGGAAGAAATTAAACTCCGCCATAGCGTCAAGGTTGATAATCTGCGTACTCCACATCGCATCCTGTTTCTGCATACGATCATCGTATTCATAGCCCGTAATTCGCTGTGTCAGCCCCTTTACCTGCAATGCCCATCGGTTGGTAAACTTATACCGGAAATGCGCCCCGTATGCCTCGCGCGGATGGTTGAAAATATGCGTTGTCGCATCGCCCGCATAGTACCCGCACCCCGCCTGCAATCCCAATTCGCACAGATAGGGTCTGTCGTCTGCCACGGCAGCCGCAGAGCATACCATTCCCGCGAGCATTACCCATACCCGCAACAATCTCCCTGCCTTACGACCGCCCGAAGACCTGTGTACTTGCTTACTGCACATTTTCCAAATACAATGATTTTCCAAATACGATTAGCGTGCAAAGTTACACAAAAAAACAGACATACACAAGCACTGTGCTATTTTCTCCGTGTTTTGCCTATAATCCTCTCTTGCCATACATACAATATGCAAAAAATATACAGATTATACAGTTCCTATACCTCATAATACCGATTACGTAGAAAAGACGCAAAAAAGACGTAAAAAGAATTAGTTTTTACAGGGATGTTAAGTGTGTTTTTATACACATTTTATGCACTAAATATGCATTCTGCATAGTATTGCGACCTCTTAAAATCCGTTATCTCTTGTTTATTTCACAAAAAATCCGTACCTTTGCCTTGTCAACAAAATACTAACTCCTATGTATGCCGATATTAAATGGTATGAATACTTGTCCGTAGAGCGCGAACGTCAGTCTGTCTTTACTTTCAACCAATATTCGCGCCTGGATGTGTCGTATAATACTGCTCCCGACTACCGCAATGATTTCGAGAGCGATTTTGGGCGTGTGATATTCAGCAATGCCGCACGACGTATGCACGACAAAACACAAGTATTCCCTCTTACCAACGGGGACTCCGTACATACACGCCTTACACATTCCATGGAGGTGATGAGCGTCGCTGCCTCGCTGGCGATAGGTATCTGCCGTACGCCGCAATTCAGAAACACATACTGCAACGACGACCGCGATTGGGAACGTGAAATATCCGCCATTCTCAAAACGGCAGCATTTGTACACGACATCGGCAATCCGCCTTTCGGGCATTGCGGGGAAAACATCATACAAGACTATTTCCTGCATCGGGGGCAGCATCTGCTGGACGATTTGTCGGAGCAACAACGTCTCGATTTTACACAATTCGATGGTAATGCACAGGGATTTCGCATCTTGACAAAAATGCCTTATCTCAATGATTTATACGGACTCAACCTTACCTACTCAACCCTCGGAGCATACTTAAAATACCCCAACATTGGTTCAAAAAGCAAAAGTGAGAACGTGGCACTGCACAAACACGGAGTCTTCACTTCCGAGCAAACAATTTTGGAACATACCGCCTCTCACTGCCATCTCTACCGTAAAGACGGCAGTATAAAACGGCATCCGTTGGCGTTCCTGGTGGAAGCCGCAGATACGATTTGCTACCGTGTTATGGATCTCGAAGACGGCATCTCAAAGCACTTGATTAGTATTGAGCAGACTTTCAAGTACTTGGCAAATAGTCTGCAATGCAATGTGATGGATATTGTCAGGATGTTGCACTTGGAGAAATCATACAACAATGACCACTATACGCATGATAAAATGGTGGTGGATCTACGTGTGGCACTGATGAACTATCTTACACACATAGCAAGACAAACCTTTATAGATCACATGCAAGAGATTGACCAGGGTACGTTTGGTAAAGAACTCTTGGAAGACAACCAACTATGCGGTGCTTTGGGTGTTTTTGAATTAGAATATATCTTCCGTACATCAGAGATTGCACGTGCCGAAATGATGGGGACAACAGTCCTGTCCGGTATATTGGAGAAAACATTACATTTGCTTATCGAAAAGCAGGATTGGCGTGTGGAAAAACTGATTTCCGTCTCTATGCAGCATTTGGCAGTAGCTGAATACAAAGCACAACATCCTGAGATACCTACCGATGTTGCCACTGACATCTTACACCTCGATCGCTATCATCAATTGCGCTTAGTGGTAGATTGGATAGCAGGTATGACCGACAAATATGCCCTTGATACGTATCATTTTCTCTGTGGAATGTAACAGTCGGTCCAAACAAAACAGATTCACAAATTATCTCCATACGAAAAACACCTGTCATCTTTATTCCGACAGGTGTTTTCGTATCCACGCCACTATGGCATACGCCAACGGAGTGGAACAACAGATTTCCATCAACACTTTTGCTAGCACTTGAAAACCAATCATAGTCATTACCTGCGAAAAGGAGACAACGCCAGCAAAAGCAATACACACAAAAATAGTGGTATCCAGCGCATATCCCACTATTGAACTGCTGATGGTGCGCGTCCACATCGGGCCACCAACGCGTTCTTTCAGTAAGCTCATTACCCACGCATTGGTAGTCTCTCCCACCAAGAAGGCACACACCGACGCACACATTATACGCGGCACAAAACCAAATATTTGTCGGTACGACTCTTGCATACCTATCGTTTCAACCGGCACCGGCACCAACGTTCCGATCCAAGCAAAGAGAGTAAAAAGCATTTGACAGCAGAAAGTAAGAAGTATCAACTTTCTGGCGGTATGGAATCCCCATATTTCGGTAATCACCTCACCCAACATATATGTAACGGGAAAAATGATAGTACCTGCATCAAAGATACTGAGATCGCCTATACGAATGATTTGCGTAGCCATCACGTTGGCCGTCAGATAGCACGTAACCATCACAGCGGCAATGGCTACTAAGATATTACTTTTGCTATATTTCATAAATAAGGATTATACTGCTTTTCCCGCCCGATAGTGGTAGAATAGCCGTGCCCCGGATAAACAATCGTATTGTCGGGCAGGTGCTTGAGTTTATCAAGCGAATGAATCAACGTAGGCATATCTCCACCAGCGAGATCGGTACGCCCGACAGAATCTTTGAAAAGGGTATCGCCTGTAAAGACACAGCCTTGCGGACGCCAATAGTAGCACACACAATCTTCCTTATGCCCGGGGGTATGCAACACCTCGATTCCCTCAAAATCAGGTATCTGCAATGCACCTTCCGGCGGACAGATAATCGGTTCTATACCATACTTGCTACGCACAAAGTCCACTCCGCATATATGGTCAGGGTGAGTATGCGTAATGAGCAAGGCTATAGGCGAAAGGTTCTCCTTGGTTAGAAAATCCGCCATTCGTTTTTCTTCCGTCTCGCCATACATACCTGCATCAATCAGCAGTGCCTTATGGTTCTGCTTCTGCTCATCCCATACCACGTAGGTACATTCGCGGTATGGATTGAAATAGGAAGGTTTGATTGTCATTGGAGAGGAATTAGAAGTTAGATGTTAGATGTTAGAGCGCTACGCTGTGAGAAATCTGCAATTAGATAAGGATAGTATCTTATAAGGAATCACCTATCAATCACCTATACCTTATTCGATGGAGATATACAGGCTACATAGGTAAGTAGATGACTTGCTTGGTTTCAAACCAGTCGCCCGCAAAGAGTTGGCTAATAGGCGTAATCTCCACACGCTTTTGGAATGGACGCAGTTCGTCTGTCAAATCGCCTCCCTTGAGTACAACCAAGCCGTTTGGCACGGCATTCCGTTGAGTACGACTGATATTCTTCTGCACCAATTTAACCAAATCGGGCAAAGGCATTACAGCCCGAGAGACCATAAAGTCGAACTTGCCCTTCTCCTCCTCTACACGCTCCTGAATGCAACATACATTGGTCAGTCCCAGAGCATTGGATACCTCCTGCGCCACACGCACTTTCTTGCCTATCGAATCAATCAGTGTAAACTCGCACTCGGGAAACAATATTGCCAAAGGTACTCCGGGAAAACCGCCCCCCGTGCCGACATCCAAAATTTTGCTCTGCGGCTGAAAAGGCAAAACCTTGGCAATAGCCAACGAATGCAGGACGTGGTGTTCATACAGATTATCAATATCCTTGCGAGAGATGACATTGATCTTGCTGTTCCATTCACGATAAAGCGCATCAAGCGCAGCAAACTGCTGCTCCTGATGCGCTGTTAACGAAAAGTATTGACGAATAATATCCATTGTATATCAAATAATTAGCCTAATTTGGATAATTAGTCCAATTAGAATAACTATTTATTATTCCGCCATATTGGTGAAAACATTCTGGACATCCTCGTCCTCTTCTATACGGTCAAGGAGTTTTTGTACCGACTCTTTTTCCTCATCGGTAAGCGTTTTATAGTCGTTCGGAATACGTACAAACTCACAACTCTGAATTTCAAAACCGTTATCCTCAAGGTACTTCTGAATCTGTGAATATTGGTTAAAATCGCCATAGATAATGATATTTCCGTCCTCGTCTGTACCGAGTTCTTCCACACCAAAATCAATCAATTCGAGTTCGAGATCGTCCAAATCAACCCCTTCTTTCGGACTAACTGTGAAACAAGCCTTGCGGTCGAAAAGAAACTGCAAGCACCCCTGTGTTCCGAGCGTACCGCCGTGTTTGGTGAAATACGAACGGATATTGGCCACCGTACGCATATTATTGTCGGTAGCCGTCTCGATAAAGATAGCCACGCCATGCGGACCGTATCCTTCATAATTGATTTCCTTGTAGCCTTCCGATGATTTATCAGTGGCTTTTTTGATAGCACGATCAATGTTCTCTTTAGGCATATTCTCACGCTTGCACTGTTGAATCAGCGTACGCAAGCGCGGGTTGCTATCGGGATCCGGACCGCCCTCACGAGCAGCGATGGTGATTTCTTTACCGAGTTTGGTGAATGTGCGAGCCATGTGACCCCAACGTTTCAGTTTGGTTGCTTTGCGATATTCAAATGCGCGTCCCATACTTGTTTGTTTATTTGTTTTATTGTTTATAAGTTTATTGTTAATGCGTAAGTTTATTGGTTACTAATAATAGTATCCATTGGCACTGCCTGAACGGTATCCTGCTTTGGCAGCAATGTAGAATCTGCGTGGTCAAGGATTGTCTCGTAGGTAATCTCCTCAAAAGTAATATTAAATTCCACACGACGGTTCAATGCACGCCCTTTGGCTGTTTTATTGTCGGCGATAGGCACTTCCATACCATAACCATGTGCCGTCATACGCTCTGCAGGTACCCCCTTCTTCACAAGATAGTCCATCACTGCATGTGCACGCTTGTCACTCAGGTTCTTGTTAAAATCCACTTTACCCACATTATCGGTATGTCCTTGCACCTCAATCATAAAGGTCGGATTATCAATAAAGGTCTTGGCAATCTGATCAAGCAGCGGATACGAAGCTTTCTTGATGTTGGCTTTTCCGTTCTCAAACTGGATACCCTGCATTGCCTTTTTGAGCAGGTTACGCACCTCACGTTTCACCTCAGGACAACCTTTGTTGTATTTCGGGCCTGCTACCGTCGGACATTCGTCCTTCCAATCCGGTACACCATCGCCATCAGTATCTATCTCGCATCCTTTCTCGTCTACAAAACCGACTGCACCAGCAGGTGTATTCGGACACTCATCCAAATAATCGGGTACACCGTCGCCATCAGAATCTATCGGGCACCCCTTCTCGTCCACCATACCATACGCAGCCTCCGGCGTATCAGGACATTCATCCAAGTAGTCAGGGACTCCATCGCCATCGGTATCCAATAAGCAACCTTTCTCGTCAATATAGCCCCGCGCCTCTACAGGTGTTCCCGGACATTCATCGCGCCAATCGGGAACTCCATCACCATCAGAGTCTATCTCACACCCTTTCTCATCAACCATACCGATAGCACCGGCAGGAGTGTTGGAACATTCATCAAGATAATCGGGTACACCATCGCCATCGGAGTCTATAGGGCAACCGACACTATCCACCAACCCATAAGCTGCTTCGGGCGTATCCGGACATTGGTCAAGGTAATCAGGTATTCCGTCACCATCGGAGTCTATAGGGCATCCCAAAGCATCCACTTGTACATTTTTCGGAGTATTAGGACACATATCCAAACGATCATAGATACCATCTTTATCGGTATCTTTTTTGCTCTTATTGGTTCCCCATACAATACTGAAACCTAACGCAAGGTTAACACCTTTTGCCTTGTAGGGAATAGGACAATGAATAGTTTTCCCACCGTCTTGTTCTATATCATAATAGGCATACGAAGTCGGTATATAATCCATTGCCAACGTCAAGTTGATACCATCGTACGGCATAAAACTCAATCCTGCACCAATATTACTATACTTGCCGTTATCGACAAGCGAGTAACTGAGCGCAAGGTTAAACCAATTACAAGGGCGTAAAGCCGCACCGAGTGTAACCTCCTCATATAAACGACGATTATACAAACGTGTCTTTGACAAAATACCTACGCCGATGCGGTTATCCCAAAAATTAGCATCAATACCAACATTAAATTTGGCACTCAGCATACGGGCAAACCCTGTACCTGCCAATGTAGCGGTAGTGCCATCCACAATACCGATCAGATTGGTCTTTACATCACTTAGCAAACTGTCGGAATCAAACTTCCCGTCCACGACATAATGGTCGTAGGTAAAATCTCCAACGCCCGTAAAGGTGGTATCAATTGTGCAATTATAGCGACGACCGCCATTCCAATAGATGAATCCAAGATCATTCACGGCGGCTGTAATTTGCAGTTGCTCAATAGGTTTATAGGTGAAACCCAGGTCAAAAGCCGCACCATAACCACTCGGAGTAAGCAGTGATTTAATCAAAGCACCGGTGTCTTCGGTATTGATAAGATCATCAGCATTAAAGCCTTCCATAGTCTCCTTATTTATTTCCTGTGGAACGATGTCCCAATTGATTGGTGCCGCCACCATCAGGTCACCTGTGCCGTGTATGCGCCACTCTGTAGCCGAGGCATCGATACCGAGATTCGAACTTGACAATCCTGCATACATTGTACCCAACAGCACTTTCAGTTTGCCGCCGACCGTCCACTGGTCATTGATACGATGCGAATAGCCAAAACCCATCTCAGTGTACATCGTAGCACGAATACCTAACTGATTGAGGTCTATATAGTTGACGCCTCCATTCAAGTCCTGCATACCTCCACCGAGTGCAAAACCGAACAAGTCGTAGGGCAGGGCTACCCCACCCTCAATACGCTCTGTGATATTAAAATGGAAATAACCGTTTTCATTCTTGGTGCGAAAACCAAAACTTAGCAAGTCTGCAGTAATATCACCATCCACCAACGTAGCCTTACGGAAAGAACGAAGCAATGCTGCCTTATCACCATTGGGGTGCAATGCCGTAATGGTCTTTCCTGTGAGCGGATCTATATAGACAAGGTCACTCATTGTTAGCGAGTTATTACCCACCCACAGACTTGTATAGCCAAGCGGCGTGAAATTGATATACCCATTGCTCACCGGTTGAAACGCAGGGTTTACCAAGTGGCGCATAGGTGCGTTCTCCAAGAAATAAAGTGTCGTTACTTGCTGTGCCTGAACACTGATTGCGCCCGCCAGGAGAGCCACAACCGTTAATTTTCGAAATACATTTTTCATCGGTCAGTTCTCCTTATTTTTCAGCAGTTATATTATCCAAATCAAAAATAGCATCCACTTTAGCAGTCAGCCCCAGTTGTACTTTCAGTTTGTTATCCTCAGCAATGCGCACATTGAAACCACCGTGTTGATATGCACTTTGCAACGATTCATCATCAATACTTGCCGTATAGACAATACTTTTAATCTTGCTGAATGTATCAAAATGCTTTTTGTCTATTGACAGGATCTCGGTCTGTTCGCTGGTCATCGGTATCGCCGTTCCTCCCTCAAAACGGTAAGTTGGCGCTTGAATACGAATGGTATCGGATGCCGTCAAACGATATGCCTTGGTGGGGTCATCCGGTTCGGTAACCACATTTCCATTCTCGTCCAATGCATAGAACACGCCTTTGATATCAAGCGGAATAGAATTGATTATCTTTATTATAAGTTTTAAGTCGCTCGTTTTCAGCGTATCAATCATATCCACAGAAGCCAATAACGAATCCAATGTATATCGGCTGATATCAATATCCTTAATGGTATCACTGTACTCTATACCTACCCCTTCATTAAAAATAAAAGGCAATGTAGCAATGGCGTCCACATAAATTCCGGTATTGGGAGTAATACGTATTTGAGGAGTACGTTGGCGATTAAAATCAATGGAGAATTTATATCCGAAGAAGTCAGGACGGATAGCAAACAAGCGATCAATATGTCCAAAAGCATCGGTGTTATCAAAGCGTACATGCATAGTTGCCGCGTCGCCTATCGTGCTTGTAAGCGACAGATATTCATCTGGACTAAAATCGCGATAAAGCGTTTGATTGCCATTGAAAGTTGCATATCGTTTCTGCGATTTGTCTTCGGTCTCCACAAACAAATAATCACCTTGCAGCATCAATGCACCTGCCACTTGAGTAGTAATCTGCATATCTATAACAGGCTCAGCAAAAGGCAATTTGGCTTTCTTGAGTTGTCTCCAAGCCGCCCACTCTTCGGCAATGTTTACCGTATCCTCATCATACATATCTTTTGATGGAGTAAACATACCCCAAATAGCCTTATAGTCAATAAACTGCACACCCAGATGATATTCAAACGCAGCATCGTCAGCAATCGTTACCTTGCCCGCAGAAGTAGGTACCGTAAAATTGAAATAGATGACAAAATCACAAGTATCTATTACATTACCGAAATACGCCTCAGGAGTGGCAGGCGTCCTGTTCTTCATCAAATTGATAGTAAACTCCGTAACACTGATTGGAATGTCTTGGCCATATCCATACCCATTGCCCTTCGAATAGACCACCACATTTTTACCTTGCGGACGAGAAAAAGCGGCCCCCAAATCAATGCTCACACTATTGATCCATTCCCATTTTAGCGGCAAATTTTTGGGGACAATCGTACTGACAAAATGCGCGTTCTCTATCAATGCGCTATCCAAACGCTCGTTATTCTCGTTATTGTTGATACCCTTCAATTTCAGAGTCAGCGGAAATGCCAATGTAATCTCTTTATTATCATCACCCGTAATTTGATGATTATCCAGTTCCGGGGTTCCCTGCAACTTGTCATACACATTCATTGTGAGTGTTTTCTCCGAAATATACTGGCTCAAGTCCACTTGGTGGTACTTTTTGTCTATGCTGAATGTATCTTTGAAAGTTAGGATTCCCTTATTGTTAAGCGAATCCACATAGATATTCGGCACCTGCCCGTCGGCAAGAAAATCACCGATGGTTGCACTCATCGACCCCACAGGCAGAGCGATACCCATATCCAACTCTGCGGTTTTGTCGATGTTTTTCAAGTCAACATTTGCTTTACAGCCACCCATAGCAAAGCCCATACAGCAACCTGCTACGACAAAGAGTAGATGTTTTGCTTTCATTGTGAATTTAGTTTTTATATGTACAAAATAGCGCACAAAGGTACACTTTTTTTTTCACATACACAACAGATATTGGCAGTATACAAAATTTTACAAGAAAGCAATGTCTCTTCGTATTGGCTTATTTCTGCAGATAGGTCTCTAATTGTTCCCATTCGCGGGTGGCATCACGGAGACCAAGGTGATACACTTGCTTCAGGTGAAACGGATTGCGCTCCAAGCGGCGCACCGGTAACAACGTCTCGGGCGAGAATACAAATATCTTGCCTTCCTCTTTCAGTTGGCGCACCTGTTGCATACGTTTGTTATAGTTCGCGCTGCGCACCCGCAATGCTTGTTGCAAGTTCTTCTCTTGCGGATAGAAAATCTTACTGAGCAAATACATGTGTTCATTCAGACGGAATTCAATGGGGCGCGTCAGCACTACAATTACCTTATCGCACCCCTCCTCAAACGCTTTATCTAACGGGATATTATCTACCAATCCGCCATCCAAATAGTCATTTTCACCGATATGCACCCTACGGGAAATAAACGGCAACGTACCCGATGCACGAAGCCAATCTATCTGCGTCATACAATTTTTGATATGTATATATTCGGCTTTGCCGGTTTTGACGTTGGTTACAGTAGCAAACACTTGTGTTTTAGAGGCTTCGTACGCGGCTTCGTCAAATGGAACCAACTCGTTGGGAATACGATTGTACGAAAAATCCACATTCACCATATTGCCCGTGCGGATAAGAGAACGAATGGATACGTAATTAGGATTGTCACAATACCGATAATTGTAGTCAAAGGCTCTGCCACGTTGCTTGGATGGGAGGTTTACACCAAAAAGCGCACCCGCCGATGTGCCACACAACACATCAGGTTCAAAGCCCTTATCCATCATTACATCCAACACTCCGCAGGTATAAATCCCACGCATTCCGCCACCTTCCAACACCAGTCCGGTCTTCATATTGTATAAAGCATTTTTACGAAATCAACAAAATGTACTTTGCAATATACACAAAGTTTCCATTCATTCTGTTGATTGTATGCAAAAATTATGCTAATTATCCATCTGTGTTACACAGAATCTACCCTTTTGTGGCACTCTTTGTGCATTTGTATATGCCGGATAGAGTGAGGGGAAAAGAACGGACGACAGCGTCTGTTCTCGAATGTATCACCCTACCACTACCCTAGCACTATTTGTTTTTGTACTGCTTTCAGACCGGTTTCGCCTATGTAGGACAAATAGGAATTGGCGGGTAGATACCGCTATCTGACGATTACCCGGAAGTTGGTGCCAAAGGTTTCCTATGCCGCAAGCGACAAGAAAAATGAGATAAATAAAAAAGAAATGAAAACTTACAAAATTAAACCAACAGAACCCTTCTTGCGGTGCAACACACACTGCATTTTGGAAACAAATACACGAAAAATTAAACCAAATATAGACAAATACACATGAGAACAACAAATATACAAGAGGATTACACCACACATCAATTATCATAAAAATTACTCACCATAAGTATCTTATATTGAACCAGTGTTGGTTAATTACATATTCAAAGAAAATAACGTCCGTTTGTTTGTTCTTCATTGCCGTTAATTGGTCATTAATGCGCAGGGGGCTAACTGCGAAGTACTGGATAAGAGAGGTTGCCCAATTCTGTTTGAGCAACCTCTAATTGTTATTTTGCATTTCTACAAACGCAATCTACGTGAATCATGCGAAATCTTTATTTCACTTCTACACCCGTCGTGGTGTAGGTCTTGCCATCGCGGAGAATCAGTACTTGTCCGTCACGGAAGACTTTACGGGGAGCGGTGGCGTCATTGGCACGTATATCCTCTACGGCGGTAGTGGATATGAACTGCGCCTCAAGGGTGAGGTCTTCGGTAGCAGTCAATATGTACGGGTTATCCGTAATGCCATTGCTCCAACGGGTGAACTCGTAGCCGTCGTTGGCAGTAGCCGTCAAGGTAACTTGCGTACCATAGTCATAGATGCCTGCGCCTGTTACCATACCTTGCTGCGGGTTGCAATTGATGGTAATGGTATGTTGGTCAATAGCAAATTCGGCTGTGTAGGTAGCATCACCTTCTACCGTTATCTTGCGCGGGTTTTCGGTATTACCGTCAGTCCATCGGGTGAAATAATAATGCTCGTCGGCGTTGGCTGTGAGGGTGGCGGTGGTGCCGTAGTCATAAGTGCCATCGCCTGTCACCTTGCCGTTCTGTGCAGAGGTGGTAATCGTGTACTGATTAGGTGCAAACTCTGCCACAAGAGACACATCTTGCGTGAGCGTGATTGTTCGGGGATTGTCGGTGTTGCCATCGCTCCAGCGGGTAAAGTGGTAATGCTCGTTGGCTACTGCCTTGAACACTGCCTCGCTATTTGCACAAGAAGCCATTTCTATCATCTCAATAGTTCCATTGTTCAAATCCCGGCTTGTTACATTCAAAGTAAAACCGGTCGGCTCTATGTAGTTTGTAAAGTTTTTCCACCCTTCTGCTGACTGATAGGCTTCTTTTGTGCCGCAGGGAATATACACAGGTATATCCGTCGGGACTTCTTCAAATGCCGCTCTGTCCGCAACAGGGGGTACTTCAGCCTAAACGGTGATGGAAGTAAGTCGGCTACACTTATAAAATGCTCTAAATCCAATGCTTGTTACACGGGATGGAATGGTGACAGATGATATGGATAATTGTGCACATAAGCGGTTAGGGATACTCTCCACTTCGTCGCCGAAAGTAAAATAAGGAACACCAATAAACGGACTCAAATATACCCAAGGAACAGCCCAACCGGCCGTACAATTTCGGGCATTCCATTTGACACTATCAATGCCTGTACAAGCAAAGGCATCTTCACCGATGTAAGAAACATTCACAGGAATGGTGATTTTTGTTCTGATTTTAGTGCACCCCGAGAAAGCACAATATCCAATGCTTTTCAGACTCTCAGGAAAGGTGATAGCAGTAATACTCTGACAACCATAGAAAGCCTCACTTTCAATACTCTTCACACTATTACCCAAATTGACAGTAGTCATCTTTTTCATTCCTGCGCATAGTCCTGCAGGAATACTCTCTACATCATTTCCAAAAGTAAATGATGCTATTGTAGAACGCAAATCAATATCAACCCACTCTCCTTTACTGGCACTAACTACACGATAATAGAACGGCGTATTTCCTGCTTCATAACCACTATAGGCTTTCCGAACATTCCAAACTATGTTTTTCAATGAGGTACATTGTTCGCCAAAGACCGAGTAGCCAAATGATGTCAGATTGGCGGGGAAAGTTACATTGGCTAACCGTTTACAACGATTAAATGCCCTATCTTCGATAGTCGTTACACTATCAGGAAAAACAATAGACGTCAGCCTTTCACAGCCGGAGAAAGCAGATTCTCCTATAGTCCTAACACTTTTGCCAAATGTGACCGAGGACAGGCTCGAACAATTGAAGAAAGCGTCGACTTTAATATCCGTTATACTATCGGGAATAGCGATAGAACTAAGGGCAGTACAACCGCTGAAGCCCTCAAAAGCGGTTACACTATTCGGGAGATTGATAGATTTAAGGGCGGTGCAACCGCTGCAATCACCGATATATTTAACACCGTCCGGAAGCGTGATTGAGGTGAGGGATGTACAATTCCTAAAACCGCCCAAGTATGTCACCCCTTTCGGTATATTGATGGATTTGAGAGCGGAGCAACCACTTAAACCACCGATATATGTTACTCCCTTTCCAATGGAAACAGAAGTAAGACTTGTACAACCGCTGATGGAGGTCAAATATGTCACACTATCAGGAATTGTAA
>OQVT01001591.1_pt1 | contig 14395 bp, 9 predicted proteins | sample 1691561 | NCBI WGS metagenome assembly OQVT01 (sample SAMN03418260, study PRJEB22391) | human gut metagenome | biome: human-gut; feature: organic feature; material: feces | host: Homo sapiens | place: Tanzania | collected 2013-01 | reverse complement strand
GCATTGCCTGCCATACCGCCTGCGTAGGCCAGCAGCTGCTTCACGCTCTCGGTCGTGATTCTGTAGAACATGTAGGTCGTCCTTCAAAGTTTAAGACACGTAATTATGTTCATGAATCTTATACTGATTTGATTGGTGATAATGGTGTAGATGACTGGAAGGTAGGAGATTTTGTCAATCATGACATTTTTGGCAAGGGTGTTGTAGTAAAGGTCAATGGTAAGCTGATTGATGTAGCTTTTGGAGTCCCTCATGGGATCAAGACTTTAATGGGAGGTCATCATGCTTTAAAGCGCTTATCTAACTGATTTTCGGTTTTATTATAGAGAGAATTTTGTTATAATACGTAAAAGAAAAGGAATGAGTAAGATGTCATTTGAAAGACTTAATGAATTAAAAGCCTTATTAAATAAATACAACTATGAATATTATGTACAGGACAATCCTACTGTAAGTGACCAGGAATATGACCGTTTAATGGAAGAATTAATCCGTATTGAACAGGCTAATCCTGCCTGGATCACAACAGATTCTCCTAGCCAGAGAGTGGGTGGAGAAGTATTAGATGGTTTTAAGAAGGTGACACATCAGCGTATGATGATGTCTCTTGGAGATATTTTCAATGAAGATGAAGTATATACCTTCAATGATCGTGTAACAGATGTGATTCCTAATCCAGAATATATATGTGAACTGAAACTTGATGGTTTATCTGTATCACTTGTATATCAGGATGGTGTTTTACAGTATGGAGCAACAAGAGGAAACGGAACCGTGGGTGAGGATATTACTCATAACGTTAAAACAATCCGTTCTATCCCTCTTCATATTGATTTTAAAGGACCATTAGAAGTACGTGGTGAAATCATCATGCCTAAAAAGGCATTAGAAAGACTTAATGAAGAACGTCAAGAGGCAGGTCTTCCTCTCTTTGCGAATTGTCGTAATGCAGCAGCAGGCAGTATTAGACAGTTAGATAGCCGTGTGGCGGCAAAAAGAGGATTGGATGCATTCTTATATCATGTGCCAGAAGCTTCTCAACTGAGCGCTTCTACACATTATAAATGTTTAGAGAAAATAAAGGATCTTGGATTTAAGACAAATCCTTATACACGTAAATGCAAGAACATTCAGGAAGTATGGAACTATATTGAAGAAGTAGCTAAACTAAGACCAACACTTCCATATGATATTGATGGTGTGGTTATCAAGGTGAATGACCTTGATTCACAAAGAAGACTTGGCTATACAGCAAAAGTACCTAAATGGGCTATTGCTTATAAGTTTCCAGCTGAAGAAGTCATCACTAAACTTAAAGATATTATCTTCACAATTGGACGTACAGGACAGATTACACCTAATGCAGTCCTAGAACCTGTTCGTGTGGCTGGTTCACTTGTTCAGCGTGCAACTCTTCATAATGAAGACAATTGTATACGTAAAGATATTCGTATTGGTGATGATGTTATTGTAAGAAAAGCAGGGGATGTTATTCCTGAAGTTGTTTCAGCCATTAAGGAAAGACGTACAGGCCAGGAAATACCTTTTAAGATGATTACAGTATGTCCTAAATGTGGGACTCCACTTGTAAGAAAACCTAATGAAGCAGCTTATTATTGTATGAATGAAGAATGTGACTCTAAAAAGATAGAAAAACTGATCCATTTTGCGAGTCGTGAAGCAATGAATATTGATGGATTTGGTGATAAGATCATTGAACAGTTCTATAATCTAGGGTTTGTGACATGTATTGAAGATATTTATCATCTAGATGTACATGAAAAAGAGATTATGGATATCGAAGGATTTGGGAAGAAATCCATGGATAAACTCTTAGAAGCGATTGAGAATAGTAAAGCAAATTCTCTAGAAAAGCTTTTATTTGGTTTAGGTATTAAAGGAATTGGAGCCAAGATGGCAGATACACTTGCTTATCATTTTGGTTCAATGGATGCACTTCTTAATGCGAATTATGTACAATTAACAAGTATTAAGGATGTCGGTGATACAATTGCGTCTTCTCTTGCAGCATTTAAACGCAATGAACGTAATTTAGAGCTGATTGCACATCTGAAGGAATTAGGACTCAATATGGATTATTTAAAAGTCCGTCAGGAAGGTGATAATCCATTTAGAGATAAAACGGTTGTTATTACGGGTACATTAACACTTATGACAAGAAAACAGATGAAAGACTATTTAACAAGTCAAGGTGCGAATGTTACAGGAAGTGTATCAAAGAAAACAGATTTAGTGATTGTTGGGGAAAATCCAGGATCTAAATATACAAAAGCCGTAGATCTTGGTATTTCAATCATGAACGAATCAGCATTTAAGGAGGCTAGCGGACTATGAATAAATTTTTAAAAGCTCTTGTTAGCATCATGCTTATTTTTGCGACAGGATGCTCCAGCAAAACAGTAAAAACATCAAGTAGTACAAAAGAATCATCTGCTAAGACATTTGATGGTAACTACTACAATATGATTAATAATGGACGTTCAAAAAATAGTGAAAAATTCTATTTGAACTTCGGTGGTACAAAGGACCTTGTGACTATTGGCTCAGGATTACAGATTCTTTCAACTAGCCACTTTTCTACAAATGACTATTATTTATCAGAAGGATTAGAATTAACACCAACTGATTACAATAATCTTCTAAAAAGAGATCCAGCAGGGACTAAGGAAGAAGATAAGAAATATCCTGATACATTACAGGTAGAAAGTGGTAAGACTTATGAAGGATTACAAAGCCCTGTACTTGTATCAAATATTACTGAACAGGATTACTACAAGAAGAGTGGTTCTAGTTATGCATTAAAAGGTATTTCTGTCGCAATTATTCTTGATCCTAAGGAACAGATTGATGGAAAGCTTTCTTCTCCTGCAGTGACATTAAGTGATGAAAAGCTAAGAAGCTATGCCCAGCAGTGTGTTAAGAAAACATATAAGTATATCCGTTCAAAGAAGAAGAAATTGGCAGATGTTCCAGTATTAATTGGTATATATCGTGCCAACAACAATGAAATATCTGAAACAAATGGTAATTATATTTATGAATCATTTTGTGAAGGTGGTAGTACCGGAACATTAAAGAAGGTTAATCATGAAAATGTCTTCTTTACAAGTTCTCGTGCATCTAAGTTAGATCCAGCCACTGCTTCAGATTTTGCGACAATCAAGTCTAACTTGAAGAAGGCTTCTACAGAAGCCGCTGGTTTAGTTGGTGAAGCCAACTATATCAATGATACGATTCAGACAATGAAAATCACAGCACACTTGAATATCAAGACATATACAGAATTACTATATCTGACTTCAGTGATTGCTGATAACATTAATAGTAAATTTACACAGGACTTTAATATCAAGGTTCTTGTGTATTCACAGGATGAATTGATGGCTGTGATTATTAAACAAAAAGGCGAAGATGCGAAGACATCTATATTAGAACAGTAGGAGGTCAATTATGGACGATACAGATTTAATGTTGAAAAAACTAGGAAGAAAAACCATGTTCAACATCACTGACGAAGAAATGCCAGCATTAAGAGAACAGTATGAAGTATTCATGAGCCATGTACAGGCACTTGATGAAATTGATACTGAAGGTGTAGAACCTCTAGCATTCCCTTATGTGGTTGAAACAACATTCTTAAGAGAGGACGAACCTAATCATGTGATTAGTACAGAAGATGCATTAAAGAACTGCAAGACTGTACAGCGTAATCAGATCAGAGTTCCAAAGGTGGTAGGATAATGGTGACACATACTATTGAAGAATTACATGAACTTTTCAAAAGCGGAGAGTTAGATGTAAAAGAGTATTATAAAGAATTATTTGAAGAAGCAAAGAAACAGCAGGAAAGACTCAATGCCTTTGTAACTATTACTGAAGAAGAAGCATACAAAGCTATTGAAGCTCCTATGACTGATGATCTTTTATCACATATTCCATATGTATTAAAAGACAACTATAACACTAAGGGTATTAAGACAACTGCATCAAGTAAGATGCTTGCTGATTATGTACCAGTATATAATGCACATGTTGTTGATTTATTAAATCAGCACGGTGTTGGTTTAGTAGGTAAGGCTTCTATGGATGAACTTGCAATGGGAGGTACAAATAAATCAGCACTGACTGGTCCAGTACATAACCCATGGGATACAAGACGTATTTCTGGTGGTTCATCAGGAGGATCTGCAGCATTAGTTGCAAGTGGACTTATTCCATTCGCATTAGGTAGTGATACAGGTGACTCAATCAGAAAGCCAGCAGGATTCTGTGGTATTGTTGGTTTCAAGCCAACTTGGGGTAGAATCTCTCGTTATGGTGTTATCCCTTATGCCTCTTCATTAGACCATGTAGGTGCATTTACTAGAAATGTACGTGATATGGCTATTGTGACTGAAGCATTAGCTGGTAGAGATAACCGTGATATGACTTCTTCAAACAAAGAAGTACCACACTATTTAGAAAATTTAACAACTGATATTTCTAATTTAAAGATTGGTGTTTTAACTACTGTATCTAATGAAGTAAGAAATGAAGAAGTAAAGAAGACTTTTGAACATGTTGTTGAGACATTAAAGTCTCTTGGTGCAACATTTGAAGATGTTGAAATGGATAAGAAGCTTATGAAGACTTTACTTCCAACATATACAATTATTGCGAACTCAGAAGCAACAAGTAACCATTCATGCTTAGATGGTATCAAGTATGGTGATAGACAGCAGGGAGATACTCCTGATGATGTGATGATCAATTCACGTACTGATGGTTTTGGTGATCATATTAAGAGAAGATTTATTCTTGGTAACTTAGCTCTTGCAACTGAAAATCAGGAAAAGATGTTCAGAAAAGCACAGAGAGTAAGAAGACTTGTTGTAGATGAATTAAATAAGATCTATGAAAATTACGATATCATCATTGCACCTAATGGTGGAGGTGTTGCACCTTTAATTGATGAAGCAGCTGAAGATTACTTAAGCGATGAATATATTATTCTTGAAAACTGGTTATGTCTTGCCAACTTTGCAGGTACACCATCTATCTCTATTCCTTCTGGATTTGTAGATAATATGCCAGTGGCTGTTAATATCTCAGGACGTATTTTTGAAGAACAGACTGTCTTGAATGTTGCTTATGCATTAGAAGAAGCATTAGGATTCAAGAACCAGTATAAGAGGGAGGACTAAAGATGGATTACGAAAGAGTCATCGGGCTAGAAGTACATTGCGAATTAAAGACTAATTCAAAGATGTTCTCTGCTTCACCAGTTACATTTGGTGAAGATCCAAATACAATGATCAACGAAGTAGACATGGGTATGACAGGCATATTACCATGCTTAAATAAAAGAGGTGTAGAATTCGCTATTCGTGTATGTCATGCGTTACATATGGAAATTGATGAATTACTATGCTTTGACCGTAAGAATTATTACTATTCTGACCTTCCTAAAGGTTTCCAGATTACTCAGGATAAAAGACCTATCGGACGTAATGGTTATTTAATGATTGAGGTAGATGGAGAAGAAAAGCGTATCGATATCGAAAGATTACATATGGAAGAAGATACTGCAAAACAGCTTCATTTAACTGATTACTCATTAATCGATTACAACCGTGCAGGTATTCCACTAATCGAAATCGTTACTAAGCCTTGTATCCGTTCTGGTAAAGAAGCAAGTGCTTATCTTGAAGCATTAAGACAGGTATTCTTATATACAGAAGTATCTGATGCAAAACTTGAAGAAGGTTCTATGCGTTGTGACGTCAATGTTTCTATTCGTCCATTTGGTCAGGAAGCATTTGGTACACGTACAGAAATCAAGAACTTAAACTCTATCAGCAACGTTCAGAAGGCTATTGATTATGAAGCAGGACGTCAGCAGGAAGTCATTGAATCTGGAGGAGAAGTTCTTCAGGAAACAAGAAGATATGATGAAGTAGAAAAAGTCACTACAGTTATGCGTTCTAAAGGCGATGCTGTAGACTATAAGTACTACACTGAACCAAATATCCTTCCTATTAGATTGGATCATGCATGGGTAGAACAAATCAAGAATGAATTACCTATGATGGCTGGAGAAAGAGAAAAGCATTACGAAGAAGAATATGGTATTCCTAAGGTAGATGCGAAGATTCTTGTTTCTACTAAGTCTATGTCTGATTACTTCAATGAAGTTATTAAGTATACTAAGAATTATAAGAATGCATCTAACTGGTTATTAGGTGATGTATTAGCTTTCTTAAACAAGAACAACCAGTCTTATGATGATATTGAATTAAATCCAGAATATCTTGCTAAATTAATCAATTTCATCGAAGATGGTACAATCTCTTCTAAACAGGCTAAGAAAGTCTTTGAACCAATGATGACAGAAAACAAAGATCCTGAAAAGATCATTGAAGAAAAGGGTATGAAACAGATTTCTGATCCTAACGCATTGAAAACTATGGCGAATGAAGTATTAGATGCGAACCCACAGTCTATTGAAGACTATGCAAATGGTAAAGATCGTGCTGTAGGATTCTTAGTAGGACAGGTTATGAAGAAGTCTAGAGGACAGGCTAACCCAGGTATGGTTAACAAGTTACTTGTTGAACTTCTTAAAGAAAGAATTAAATAACTATACTTTACTTTATTTCTTTGGTAAAATAGAAGGGTAAAGTAGGTGATTAATGTGTCCAAAGAAAGATTTCATTTTGATGATGAAGAAGAAGTAGTTATCCAGACACCTAAGAAGAAAGCTGAAAAGAAGCCAACTCCTAATGAAATGGGTATTGAACCTTCTAAAGAACCAAAAAAGAAAATTCAAACTAAATATATTGTGCTTGGAATCGTTGCGGTACTTGTACTTGCATTCGGAATCTATTTATATAGTGCTTTAAAGGATGAAGGACCTGTATACGGTGATCGTTGTGAAGGACTTGTAACAGTTCAAAAGAGTGTCTTAGATGATACAATGAATGAAGCAAAGTCTAAATACAGTTCTATTGCATCTATTGATATTGAAACTGCATGTAAACAGTTCAAGGTAGATATTGTCTTTAATAACGGTACATCTGCTAAGACTGCCCAAGAGGTTTCAAAAGAAGTTGTAAAAATCCTTGATTCAAAAGGTGGTCAATCTGCTTATGAAGGATCTAATTATTCAGAATTATTGAATAAGCATAATGGTGTAAAGCAGTATGAAGTGAATTTTTACTTAACTGGTGGTAATGATACAGATTATCCAATCTATGGTACTAAACAGGCTGGTAAAGATGATATCGGATTTACTCTTTCATCAGTAAAGGATCAGGAAACAACAAATAAAGCGAAAGCAACTGAGCAATAAAATGAAAAGCGATTTCTAATCGCTTTTTTTTAACGAGGAGGATATATATGAATAAGAGAGATAAGTTTATAGGTGAATGTATCGATTATACACATGATGGTTTAGGTGTTGTAAAGCATGATAATACAACTATTTTTGTGAAGAATCTATTACTTCATGAAGTAGCTGAAATAGAAGTCATCAAGGTTTTGAAGAGTTATTGTGTAGGTAGAGTAGTGGAATTAAAGACACCTTCAAAAGAACGTATAGAACCAAAATGTGAGTGTTTTAAACAATGTGGTGGCTGTTCTTTAATGCATATGTCAGATTATGAACAGCAGTCTTTTAAGACAAATAGAGTGAAAGAAACATTCTTAAAGATTGCCCATCAGGATTTAAAAGTCAATGACTGTTTGATGGACGTGGATCCATATCATTATCGTAATAAGGTACAGGTTCCTTTTGGTATGCAGGATGGTCATATTGTTTCTGGATTCTATAAAGCACGTACAAACGATATCATTAATAACGATTACTGTCTTATTCAGAATGAATTCTCTAATAAGGTCATTAAACGTATTAAAGAATTATTTGAAGAATATCATATCCAGCCTTATGATAAACTCACTAAGTCAGGGAATATCAAGCATATCTTAACGAAGACAAGCTATCATAAGAATGAAGCGATGGTTGTATTTATCTCTTATAAAAAGAAGATTCCACATATTCATGAAATCATTAATACTCTTACAACTGAATATCCTGAAATTCGTACTATTATTCAGAATATTAATCCACGTCATGATAATGTGATATTAGGTGAAGAAGAAAAGGTATTATATGGTGAAGGGTATATTGAAGATACACTTCTAGGTAATACCTATAAGATTTCTATGAAGTCTTTCTATCAGATCAATCCAAGACAGGTAGAAGTACTCTATTCTAAAGCTATTGAATATGCAAGATTTAAACCAACTGATGTCGTTATTGATGCATATTGTGGTATTGGTACTATTTCTTTGACTCTTGCGAGACATGTAAAGAAGGTTTATGGTGTAGAAGTTGTTCCACAGGCAATTGTGGATGCGAAGGAGAATGCTGAAAGAAACAACATTACAAATGCTGAATTTGTATGTGATGATGCAGGTCATTTCATGACTGAGTTTGTAGAAAGACATGAAAAGGTAGATTGTGTCATGGTGGATCCACCTAGAAAAGGATGTTCTACTGAATTCCTAGAAAGATTGACTACACTTTCTCCTGAACGTATTGTTTATATTTCATGTAATGTAGCTACACAAGCAAGAGATCTAACTTACTTGGTAGAAAAGGGTTATAAACCAATAGACGTACAGCCAGTTGATATGTTCCCACATACGCCTCATGTTGAGACGGTGGTTCTGTTGACTAAAGTACACAAGAAAAAGTGTAAAAAAGGCTTGAAATAAGTGCTTTTCCGAGGATTTGGATGTAAATCCAGCTCCTCGGATTTTCTACGTTTTGGGAGCTGCAAATAGGCAGATTTTTATAGTTGGATAGACAGAAGTATTGATTTGGGGCTGGGTAGACAAAAATATTGAATTTGGTTGTCCGTTTTTTAGTACGGTATTTTTGATAATATGATAATTGGAATTAAGGGTTGAAGTTGAAGTACGCAAGGGCGTCCAGGTTGACTTTAGACTAAAAAGAGGCTATAATAAGACTAAATTGAAAAGGAGTTAATGTATGGATAACACAGCGATTTATCTCGATACTTATGTCTTACAGCAAGATATGAGAGTGCGATTACCAAAGTCCGTTTTATCTAATCTGGATGTTGAGAAGGGTAAAACGATGTTTGATATTTATCTCGATCTAAATAATAAGAGTCTAATACTCAAAGTCCGTGAGGAAAGGAACCAAGACAATGAATAAAGAATTAACTGCCGTTTCGCTTTTTACTGGAGCCGGCGGTATGGATGTCGGTTTTGAAAGAGCTGGTATTAAGGTTGTATTTGCGAATGAGCTTATGAAAGAAGCGGCCCAGACATACAATGCAAATCATCCGACAGGGGTGATGGTGAATGATGATATCTACAATCAGTTAGAATCCATTGGTCAGTATGCTGGTGCAGATCTTGTATTTGGTGGACCGCCGTGCCAGGGCTTTTCTGTTGCGGGAAAGATGAATCCTGATGATGAACGAAGTAAGTTGATATTTACTTTTTTAGACGTTGTAGAGAAAGTTAAACCTAGAGCATTTGTAATGGAGAATGTCAAGGCTTTAGGAAAACTGGAAAAGTGGGAACCTGTTAGAAAGAAATACATGGACATAGCTGCAAAACTAGGATATTTCTGTGTACCTTTTGTTTTGAATGCGACAGAATATAATGTGTCTCAAAAGCGAGAAAGAGTATTTTTTATAGGTATAAAGGGAAATGATGACCCGTTTTTTGAAACCACAATAGCTAATCTTCTGGAGGAGCAAAAGCATAATGCACCAACTATAAGAGAACTCCTTGGTTCTTTGGGAAAGGCGGGAAGCGAGTCTAATCCTAATACTTGTACTGCAAAAATAACATTTGCAACTCATCCGATTATGAGGAAATCCCCATATGCCGGAATGTACTTCAACGGTCAGGGTAGACCTATAAATGTTGATGAATACGCAAACACATTACCCGCATCAATGGGTGGTAATAAAACGCCATTTGATGAGGTAGTCGTAGGGCTTGTGCTTTGAGACATGCGACACTACCTTTATAGAAAGGTCGGTGTTGATATCGGTGAGATCCTTGACTACCGAAAGGTCTGACGGCGAGAAATAAGGGTCGACGATTATCAACTCGTTCATGCCTGTCTCTGTGTACCAGTCGAGAAGTAGCTTTATGGCCTTTTGCTGTTCACCTATACCTATCACCTCACAAGGCAAGTCGTTGTGATCGTCTATCATACTCTCTATCTTGTCAAGGCGGTCCTTGGTGCCTGCTGCCAACGAAAGTACCAGCTTAAGATTGTACTTCATGGCACGATGGATGTTAAAAAGCAGCTTTTCCTGATTTTTAGACATCTGATGCTTACGCTTTATCGTTTCCATAAGATAGGTTACGGCAGCGTGGGCATCGCTTATGCCATTGTTGTAGATGTAATCCATCGACAATGCGAAAATCTTGTCTACATCGTACAGCTGTCCCTTGCCGTCTATCAGATCGCTAAGTCTTGACTCGAAGAACTCCTTCTGCTCGTTGGTGTTAAAATTGTCGATGGAGGTCATGTCCTTCTTAGCCTGTTCCAGTTTCTTGACTGATGCTATATGGCTTTCCAACCTACGCTTGTAGCGCATACGGGCTGGGTCATTGTCGAGCATATCCACAAGCTGTTCGGCAAGTTCGGGATTATGCTGATATGCCATATCTACAAGACGCTTGTGGTCTTCGAGTGTGCCATTGAATGCCAGACTCCTCATCACGCTCCTTGCCACATCGGGCACCAACGTTCCGAGATTGTAGTCGAGACACTCGCTGATGCTCATGTCAAGACGACGAACCTTGTCGTACGACGAATTTATAGTCTCTGAAATGGCTATGCCTTTTTCGAAGAATTTCTGTTGATCGGCACGTTTGGAGAAATAAGGAGCTATAAGGAAATAGAGGAAGGCTTGGTCGGCCTTGTTGTCTATGCTGTCTATGCGCTGCTGCCATGTAGCCATGTCTTTGGTGCCGAAATCCTTATTGAGCGAACTTAAGGCTGCCTGGCAGGCTATCTTATATCCGTCGTGGCGTATGCCTGATGCTGTAGGCAGACAGGTGTTGACTATACTCTCGGCGCGTCCTATCACCGTATTCTTCTGGTCGCTGCTTAAGGGCTTGATCTTCTGATTGGTGATACGCAGACTTTTGCAGATTATGTCGATTATGGAGAAGAAGCTCTCGTCGTCGGAAGAATGCTCAAGCAAGTCGAGCAGATGGGTGTATTCGTTGTACAACAGCTCGTAGGCCTTATGCTCGAAACCTGACTTTGCCAGACAGTTCTGCTTTACGATGATAAAGTTGCAGACGTTGAGTATGCAGTCGTTTCGGAATGTCTCGTCATACGTATTGAGCAAGGTGAAGAACTTGGTCTGGCTTCGGAAGAACAGGGCTGGAGATATGTAGTAGATTATGCACTTCTGGTCGAACGGTGAAAATACGGAATAATCTACCGGGAAATAAGTGTCGGCAATGGAATTGAACGTCTGCTCTTTGTCGGCAAGATGATATTCCAAGGCTATTGTGCCCCACATTATAGCCTTCTCGCTTGTAGACTGGAATCCGTTCATGTCTTCGGAAAACTCACGCAACATACGCTCGTCGCACAGACCGAGCTTGATAAGATTGCACAACGACAGCGTATAGAGCTGTACCGACTCGTTGTAAGCATCAACACATGACGACGATGCCAAGAAGCAGTTTTCCTTTACCTTGCGGCATTGGTCAATCATGTCGCATGCCTCTTCCTTGGATTTCTTGGCGAAGTTCTTGGCTATATTGAATCCTATCTCTATCTTTACCCATGTTATGTCTATCGACCTCCAGCTTTCGAGCAACTGGTTCTTTACCTTGTCGGCAAATGTCTCTTTAGGGAAGTTGCGTCGAAGCCATAGGTAGATGCGCATACATATCAGACTACGGTATTTGGCACTCTCTATTTCCTCCACAAAATTGAAATGACGCTTTACCGATGGCAGCAATGCTGCATTGTCAAGCTTGTCTGCCGAATCGAGCATGTCAGACATCAATAGCATGGGCGCCTGACGGTCGGAATATATAGTGTCGGTTTTGGACAGCAGCTTGAAGAAGTACTCCAAGTCAATCTTTTCTTCGTCTTGCTGCCGGAGATACTGTATGGCTGCTATAGAATAGGCACGGCTGCGTCTTGCCTTGGTGTTGACCTCGCTTATTATCTCGTCGATGACTGTAGGATAGGTGCATACCAGGGCCTTGACGGGACCTTCTACCACCTTAAGATGATAGGCTGTCTCCTTGAGCAACTGAGAGATGCCTGTAGTAATCTGATTGCGGATGTCGACAGTAGAATCGATGATCTTCTCAAGCTCTTTTTTGTTGCCCAGCTGTTCGTATCTGCCCAACAGCTTGGCAAGACATGTTATCTTGACGGATTCGTCGCTCAGATTGAGAATGTCGAAATATAGCTTTTCGAGCATCTCCTTTGCCTTGTCGGGCATTTTCGCCTTCAACGACTCTATAATGGTTAGTTCGACATCTACATAGTCGAATGTGGGATACTTGATGGTGTCGCCCATTGCATCAAGATAAATCACTGCCTGACGCAAGTCGTCGACGCTCATCATACGCATCGACTTGCATATAGTGTTGAGTATCCGGGCTTTGGGTATCTCTGAGTCGGACTCTGCCACTATCAGACGGAAACCTTCAAGCACCACCTTGCCTATGCCCGGCTTGTCCTCATGGTTGGGAAGCCAGAACTGAAGGAAGTATAGCTTCTGCGTATTGCGCGACAACTTGGACACTTCGTCCAGGAACTGTTCCACGTCCATATCGTCAAACAGGTGCTTGGCTGTATTGGTGAACGAACGTAGATTGTCGTTCTGTATCTTTGAATTGACAAGATCGAAGTTTGTGACATTGCCCTCACTGTCCTTACTGTATGCCATTGAAAGCATGGCATAGAGCTTGTCGGTAGTGGCTATATTCTTCTGCTTCTTGGCGATGCGTTCTATCAAGCCGGTGGCTGCTTCTATGTCGATAGGCATAAGGAGCTTTGCCAGCTCAACTGCCTTGTCGGGGATGTTCTCGAAGTCGATGGTTTCTACCAGCTGGCTGATGTTGTCTTTCAGTATGGCATAATCGTCTTGTGGCAGGAACTTCTTCTTCTGCGCTATGAGCAGATATGACTTAAGGCGTTCTTCGGCAAGGTATATGCTCTGCGTAAGGGCTATTGCCTGTTCATACTGACCTACTGCAAGGAGTGCCTCTATCTCGTTGTCCCACAACTCGTTCTTCTCAATCTCGCACGACACCGACTTGTTTAAGGCAAAGCGGAACAGCGATGCTGCATAATCGTCAAGCTTCTCCTTACATGCGTCGAAACCATAGTCGCACTGCTCATTGAGGGCTGCCTGCGAGCACTTCTTAATCATGATTTTCTGCACATTGCCTGTATTGAGATACTTTATAAGCTTGTCGGTACGATTGACGGATTTGTATATGGCTGGCAGATAGTTGCAATATGCCAGCGGGTCGTCTTCGTTTTCCAGCACGTCAATGATACGCAATTCTATGTCCTGACGATATGGATGCAAGGCTCCACGCAGATACTTGTGGAAGATTTCGTCCTGAAGACTGATGATGTCCTTATCTGAGATGACGATATAATCGGTGTATTTATCTGACAGCATCGTACGCAAATAGTTTTCGTCGGTTTGCAGTATCTTGGATGTCAACGAGAATGACAACGGGAATTCGGCATAAGCCAACAATGCGAACAATTGATAGGCAAAATTGTCGCCATTGCCGAACAAATGCTGGCAGTCTTCCTCATAGAGGTCGCTGTCGCCGTCAAGGTCGGAGGTACGGAGTTCTTCTATTCGCCCTTTTTCAATAAATTTGCTGCGTATCAGGTCCATACGATGGGCGTTGCCTCGGGTAAGGCAGAACAGCATCTGATGGTCGGCTGTGGACAGCTGGCTGGCAGATGCCTGATTGAAATATTCCTTTACCTCTGCCTCGCCAAAACGTATTATGTCTATACGTCCTATCTTCAACTTGTTCTGTACGGGCAATAACGGCATTATGTTCTCTTTCTTGCCTGAGAAGATGAAGAGAGCTTTGTCCCATGGCAGATTTGACAACAACTTCTTGACTCCTTCCTTCTTTTCGGAAGGGATATCGTCGAATCCGTCAAAGACAAAATAGAGTTTCTTGCCCGTCTGCTTTATCTTGCGCAGCACAAAATTAGTTATGGACACGAGGGTGCTTATCTTCTCGTAGGCTACGGGGGCGCTGAAAGCGTACCAATGCAGCTGTTCAAAGAGATTCTGCTCTATTACATCAGGGTCGAGGCAGG
>OQVT01001590.1_pt1 | contig 14402 bp, 17 predicted proteins | sample 1691561 | NCBI WGS metagenome assembly OQVT01 (sample SAMN03418260, study PRJEB22391) | human gut metagenome | biome: human-gut; feature: organic feature; material: feces | host: Homo sapiens | place: Tanzania | collected 2013-01 | reverse complement strand
CATACGACATTACAGGATCTTGTGGACTGGCAGCGAGAGAAAAACGGAGATTATGTCATCTAACAGTGATGATTAGAAGAAGCATAAAAATTTAGAGAGGATACGATTATGAGTAAATTAATTTATATGGATAATGCAGCAACTACGCAGGTTTATCCGGAAGTAGTAAACGAAATGTTACCATATTTTACCGAGTATTACGGTAATCCATCCGCAATCTACAGCTTTGCGGGAGAGGCAAAGCGTGGTGTGGATCATGCGCGTGAGACTGTCGCAAAAGCGATCGGTGCAAAAACGGATGAAATTTATTTTACCGGCGGCGGAAGCGAATCGGATAACTGGGCGTTGAAAGCAACTGCGGAAGCTTATGCAAATAAAGGAAAGCATATTATTACAACAGCTATTGAACACCATGCAATCCTGCATACCGGACAGTGGCTTGAGAAACACGGATATGAAGTAACTTATGTCGGAGTAGACGAAGATGGAAAAGTGAAATTGGACGAGCTGGAAGCTGCTATCCGTCCGGATACTATTTTGATCTCCGTTATGGCTGCCAACAATGAGATCGGAACCATCCAGCCACTGAAAGAAATCGGTGCGATCGCAAAGAAGCACGGTGTCTTATTCCACACGGATGCAGTACAGGCTTTCGCCCATATTCCGATCAATGTTGATGAGATGAATATCGATATGCTTTCTGCCAGCGGTCACAAGATCAATGGTCCAAAAGGGATCGGAATCATGTATATCCGCAAAGGCGTTAAGATTCTTTCCTTCATTCATGGTGGAGCACAGGAGCGTCAGCGCCGTGCGGGAACACACAACGTTCCGGGTATTGTCGGAATCGGTAAGGCAACAGAGATTTCGGTTGCTAACATGGAGAAGAACAATGAGTATGAGATCAAACTTCGTGATCACCTGATCGATCGTGTTCTGAATGAGATTCCTTACTCAAGACTGAACGGACATCGTACGGATCGCCTTCCAAATAATGCGAACTTCTGCTTCCGCTTCATTGAGGGTGAGTCGATGCTGATCCTATTGGATCAGGCAGGCATCTGCGGCAGCAGCGGATCGGCTTGTACATCCGGATCTCTTGATCCGTCACATGTACTTCTTGCAATCGGTCTGCCGCATGAGATCGCACACGGAAGTCTGCGTCTGACCATCTCGGAGAAGACGACTATGGAAGATATTGATTATACGGTTGACACATTAAAGAAGATTATTGAGCGTCTGCGCAGCATGTCGCCACTGTACGAAGATTTTGTACGCAAGAATAAGTAAGCCGAAAGAAAGGCTTATGCTTGACAAGTTATAAAATATAATCAGAGCGGACACTGGTTTAGAAATTTGGAGGAGAAATTATGTATAGCGAGAAAGTAATGGATCATTTTAATAACCCGCGTAACGTTGGTGAGATCGAGAACCCAAGCGGTGTTGGAACTGTTGGTAATGCAAAGTGTGGAGATATCATGCGTATGTACCTTGATATCGATGACAACGGCATCATTCAGGAGGCAAAATTTAAGACATTCGGATGCGGTGCCGCTGTTGCAACAAGCAGTATGGCAACCGAGCTTGTAAAAGGCAAGACCATTCAGCAGGCTTTGGAAGTAACCAATAAAGCGGTTATGGAAGCACTCGATGGACTTCCGCCAGTAAAGGTTCACTGCTCACTTCTTGCAGAGGAAGCAATCCACGCAGCATTATGGGATTATGCAGAGAAGCACCATATCAAGATCGAAGGCCTTGAGCGTCCGGTCAACGATATCAGCGAGAAGGAAGAGGCTCCGGAAGAGGAGTACTAAAAAAGCATATGCAATGTGGTCAACCTGTGCTAGAATTAGTGCAGGTTGATTTTGTATCGGGGTGTAGAAGAACACCCGTGAGAATTATCCCGAAGGAAAAAGCGAGGCGCAGGTCAAAACTCGTGGACGCGCTCATATAAGATAGATGAGGTAAGTAGAAATGAAGGAAAAAGTAGTAGTGGGAATGTCAGGAGGCGTGGATTCATCGGTGGCGGCATACCTCCTCAAGGAGCAGGGATATGATGTTATCGGAGTCACGATGCAGATCTGGCAGGACGAGGACGTATTCACACAGGCGAGAGAGGGTGGATGCTGTGGATTGTCTGCGGTTGATGATGCCCGTCGCGTGGCGGATCGGTTGGAAATCCCATATTATGTTATGAATTTTAAAGCGGATTTCCAGAAAGCGGTCATTGATTACTTTGTGGATGAATATGAGAAGGGACGCACGCCGAATCCGTGTATTGCCTGCAACCGCTACGTGAAGTGGGAGTCGTTGCTGCAGCGTTCTCTGGAGATTGGCGCGGATTATATCGCAACCGGTCACTATGCGCGTATCACGAAGCTCCCAAATGGAAGATACAGCATTCGCAATTCTGTGACGGCGGCGAAGGATCAGACCTATGCATTGTATAATCTGACGCAGCAGCAGCTTGCACATACATTAATGCCGGTCGGAGACTATGAGAAACCTCAGATTCGTAAGATTGCAGAAGATATTGGACTTCCGGTTGCAACGAAGCGTGACAGTCAGGATATCTGCTTTGTACCGGATCATGATTATGCCGGATTTATTGCAAGAGAGACCGGACGGGAGAGTCTTCCGGGCAACTTTGTGGATGAAGAAGGCAATATTATGGGACAGCACAAGGGACTGATTCATTACACGATCGGTCAGCGAAAGGGACTTGGAATTCCGAGTGCTACACCGATTTTTGTGAAGGAACTTCGCCCGGAAAACAATGAAGTCGTACTTTGTAAGTCGGAAAGCCTTTTCCGCAGAGAATGTACGGTCGCAAATGTCAATTATATGGCGGAGGAAAGTTTAGCAGAACCGGTACATGCAATCGGAAAAGTCCGTTATTCGCATGCGGGTGCACCGTGCATGATCTATCCACAGGTGGACGGAACGCTTCGCATTGTGTTTGATGAATCGCAGCGTGCGATGACGCCGGGACAGGCGGCAGTATTTTATCGTGATGATTATGTGCTCTGTGGAGGAACGATAGAGCGGGAGGCGCGATGATTTGTTTTTGTGATGGGGACTGGATGATTCTGAGGTGGAAAACGACAGGAATTTGTAATGATATGTGGAAAATCATGAAAAACACATGGAAATGAAGGAAGTACTTGCAATTATGGTGGAAACCGTTGTAGAATATGGTTGCGAGTTTGCTTCACGAAGGCTGGACACTATATGCTAATTTTAAAATAGTTTGCATATTTTATAGAGAGGAAGGTGGCAACAAGAAATGAAGGCAGTCAGAAATAAAATATTGAGTGGAATGATGGCGCTTGTGCTTGTTGTTTCACTCCTTGTTACAACGACGGTAGATGCCTATGCAGCGACGAAATATGTGAAGTCCTATACACAGACGTATACTTTGAAGAAATCTACAACTTATATGATTCCGTTAAAAATGAAGGAAGATGCAACATTGACAGTCCAGATAACAGTGCTTGACGGAACAGCCGGAGAGCAGATGTTTGTAGTCCCATGGTTATGGGAAGATTATGAGGCCTTGCAGGGAGTCAGCTGTGATGCTGGTGAGAAATTAGGGTTAGGCTATTATGCGAAAGGTAAAAAGAGAGTCGATGAGGTAACTTTCAAAGGCACAGCAACGAAAGGAAATAATTCTTTTATTACGATTGCAGTTGGACATACAGATGACATAAAACTGAAAGTCAAGATTACAAGTAAGAATAAAACATTTTGTCCGCAGGACATCGAAGTGTTTACAGAATAGAGATTAAGGAGCATCGGAGAAATCCGGTGCTTTTTTATTGCGATTTCATAAGCAAAAGCGAAAAACATATTGACACTCCATCCGAATAGGTGTATATTCAAAACATCAAATGAATTCCCACTAACTCAGTGGGAAAATAAGGAATTAAAAGCGGGATAAAATATAATAAAGATGGAGGTCACAAATATGGCAAATATTTATCAGGGAACATTAGGACTTATCGGTAATACACCACTCGTAGAGTTAACACATATTGAGAAGAAATACGGACTTGAGGCAAGACTGCTTGCAAAGCTTGAGTATTTTAACCCGGCAGGATCGGTTAAGGATCGTATTGCAAAGGAAATGATCGAACAGGCGGAGAGAGACGGAAAGTTAAAGGAAGGTTCCACGATCATCGAGCCGACATCCGGAAACACCGGAATCGGACTTGCAGCGATCGCAGCTGCCAAGGGATACCGCCTGATCATTGTTCTTCCGGAGACGATGAGCGTTGAGCGTCGTAACATCATTAAGGCATATGGTGCAGAACTCGTTCTTTCCGACGGAAGCAAGGGAATGAAGGGAGCAATTGCTAAGGCTGAGGAACTGCATAAGGAGATTCCGGACAGCTTTATTCCGGAGCAGTTCGAGAATCCAGCAAACCCTGCAGCACACAGAAAGACAACCGGTCCGGAAATCTGGGCAGATACCGATGGAGAAGTTGATGCATTTGTAGCTGGTGTCGGAACCGGTGGAACCATCACAGGTGTTGGTGAATTCTTAAAGAGTAAGAAGGCAGATGTGAAGATTGTAGCTGTTGAGCCGGCTACCTCTGCAGTACTTTCTACCGGTCAGGCAGGCGCACATAAGATTCAGGGTATCGGAGCTGGATTCGTTCCGAACACACTGAACACAGAGATTTATGATGAAATCATTCCAGTATCCAACGAGGATTCCTTCGCATTAGGTAAGGAGATTGCAAAGGAGGAAGGCGTGCTGGTAGGTATTTCTTCCGGTGCAGCATTGTATGCAGCAATTGAGGTCGCAAAGCGCCCAGAGTTCAAGGGTAAGACAGTTGTAGCGTTACTCCCGGATAGTGGAGACCGTTACTATTCAACGGATTTGTTCAAGGATTAAATCCTTTGATTACTCATATTACTTACAAGGGGAAGTGTCGGTTTACGGCACTTCCTTTTTATATGAGCAACGTGCCAAAGTCGATGCTTTTCATGTTGTAAATCTTAAGCAAAAGTTTATGCTTTGTTCATTCCGTTTTCACAGCCCATCGTATATAATATGATTATGATAACATTTCAAGAGATAAAGGGGTAAGAAACCATGCGAAAGATAGATACCTATGTAAATGATTATATTGAACAGGCGATGACGGAATTAGTGAAAAACAGCCTGATGTCGGATGAATTCCTGGATTTTGTGCAGGAGAATACGAAGCCGATGGACAGTTTGATGGCATATTACCGGTGTGCGATCATGGAGATTGAGACGAAGTTCAAAGTATTAAACGAACAGTTCTCATTGGAATATGACAGGAATCCGATCGAGTCGATCAAGACAAGGGTGAAGTCTCTTGACAGTATCATCAAGAAGGTACGCCGCAAGAACATTCCATTGACGCTTGAATCGATCGAGCAGAACATTAACGATATTGCCGGTGTGCGCGTTGTGTGTTCTTTTCCGGAAGATATTTATCTTCTGGCAAAATGCCTGCTTCAGCAGGATGATATCCGATTAATCGAGATGAAGGATTATATTAAGAATCCGAAGCCGAGCGGCTACCGGAGTCTGCATCTGATTGTGGCAGTGCCGATCTTCCTGCAGAACGAGAAGCGGGAGATGAAAGTAGAGGTGCAGCTTCGAACGATTGCGATGGACTTCTGGGCGAGCCTGGAGCATAAAGTCCGTTATAAGAAAAATGTTCCGCCGACCGAGGCGGAACAATTAGCGGCAGAACTTACCGAGTGCGCGGAGATCAGTGCACAGCTCGATCAGAGGATGCAGAACATCCGTAACCGGCTTACTCAGGCTGCCGAAGAGAACAAGCCATCCAACCGAAAGGGACTTCCGATCTTAAGCCCCCTTGGAAAACTTACGAACTTTTAGATGAACACCACGCTCATCGGCAATCTTCTGACAGGCATCGATATCTTCCTGTGGAAGAACATCCACGATGGAGAGCTGTGTGTGTTTCATCAGGCGTCCGCATTCCTCTGCAAAATCAAGCATTGCCGCATAAGCGTTTGGGAATGACGGGCGCGTTATTTTGTCATATTCCTCCGCGTTTGGCGCATTCAGACTGATGGATACGCTGTCAATGACCGTTGCAAGTTCCGGCACGATATCGCGCTTGTGGTAGAGATTTCCGAGTCCATTTGAATTCAGACGGATCGGCAGTCCCGTTTTCTCCTTTACATATCTGGCGCTGGCAAGTAAGTGATCTAATGAGCAGGTCGGCTCGCCGTATCCACAGAAAACAAATTCATTGTATCCGCTGAAGTCAAAGGCATCGATTGCAGCATAGATGTCCTCAAGTGTCGGATCCACCTTATGCCAAAGCGTCTCGGCATCGCCGACACCATCTTGCTGCGAACGAATGCAGAATGTACATGCACAGTCACATTTGTTTGTAATATTTGCGTATACCTGATCTTTGTATACATATAAAATGTTAGCCATAATCAAGCCTCCGATAAATCATAGATTATTTTAAGAAACGCTTCTTGAATCCCATCTTGTCAAGGAAGATTCCTAAAATTATAAATACAATAGCACTTCCGCCACTCTGAATCAAGCTTCCGGATAATGACATTAAGAAGGCGGTCTTGGTTCCGAAAAGGATTGCCTCTGCAATATAGTAGCCGGTTCCGCTTAACAGGAATGCGATCACAGTTGCAACGACATTGTGGATATTCACGATTTTCTCAGTTTTATTTGTGAATGGAATCGTGATGATCATCTTGATGATGATGGTTGCCGGTGCCCACATCGGCGAAGTCAGAAGATCCGCCATACCGCCTCCGATCGCTGCCGCTGCCAATGCGTATGGTGTTGGAAGAAGGGTGGCTGCAATGTAGATTAAGCTGTCTCCGAAGTGGATGTATCCACCGTTTGCTCCGACTGGCACGTGGCAGATGTAAGCGGTCATGACCGTGATCATGGCTGCGAAGATCGCCGTGGAAGTCAGAAGACGGATTCTCTGGTTGGAAAGGGCTTTACTTGTAGTTGCTGCTTCATTACTCATGGTTGAATTCTCCTTTTCAAGTTTTCTCTTATTTTATAAGGCGGATACATGGAGCAGATCCACCAGGTATTTCTCAAAGTTGATTCCGTCATTCGGCGGAATGTTGTCATTCATCGTATCGGCAATGCTATGGTAAAGAAATCTGCCGGCTAGATCGATGGAATCCTCGGTTGTCATTCCATTTACCCTGCAACCACATAGGACAGATGCGAACAGATCACCGGTACCGGAAAAACTCCGGTTGAACAGATGGGAGCGACTCGTGTGTACGCCGCGCTCCGTGACGGCGATGTTATAGATAAAAGGCGTTTCTTCCTTTCGGCATTTGACACCGGTGATGACAACATCCTGTGGTCGCTCGGCAAGTTCGCGAAGTTTTTCGGCCGTCTCAGAGGCAAAAGAAAGAAAACTCTCTGCGTCATGATAGTTCATCGCTTTTGCGATGTCGGTTCCGGAGAGCAGACATGCTTCTGTCAGGTTTGGTGTGATGACATCCGCCTTTCGTGACAACTCTTTCATACCATCTAAGAGATCATCGGAGTAGATGCCGTACACGCGCCCATCGTCGCCCATTACCGGATCGACCAGAAGCAGTGTATCATCGCGCCGAAATTGCGTGATCAGATCAAGCAGATGTTCAATTTGCTTTCGCCCGGTCATATATCCACTATAGATGGCATCAAAATGCGCATTGTTCTGTGTCCAGGCATCAATGTATTGTGGCATCATATCGGTCAGATCTGTGCAGTGAAAATACGGATAGCCGGTCTGCCCGGTCAGAACCGCTGTGGCAAGAGGGCAGCATTGCACGCCCAAAGCCGAAAGTACGGGGATCGCGGCAGTGAGTGAACATTTGCCAAATCCCGATAGGTCGTTGATAACGGCTGCTTTTTTCATGGGAAATCTCCTTGCTTAAAAATTCGGGATGATAAGTCATGCCGCGAATCATGTTAAGACTTATTATATACAGAACTGATATGCTGTAAATGTTCAGAAAAAGAAAAAATTATAAGACCAGAAAATGCTTTTTGAAAATGCGTAGCAGGTATGCTATAATGATACAACAGAACACAAAACTAAGAGGTGGAGCAGTATGTTTGAGAAGAAACAGATCATATACAGTGAAACAATGGGCTTGTGCCAGGTTGATAACATTGTATCATTGTCTGCCACCCGTGGAGAAGCAGGAGTTCCCTATTATGTGCTTCGCAGCCTGACGGATAAAACCAAGGTGTCCTACATACCGGTTGAACATCATCAGGTTGTGCTGCGTGAATTGTTCAGCAGGGAGGAAGCACAGGCGATGCTTGGAACCGAGGAACTTGAGAAGAATGAATTATTGAAAGCAGCAGTAGAATACGTGCTACGTTCAAAGAACGAGGAGGAATAGTATGGCGCAGCAGCAGGCTGTAAACAAATTTGTGCTGGGCAGCAAGGAACTTGAGGGTAAGAATGCCGAGTTCCAGTATGACAAGGGCTGGTACAGCATTACGGACATTGTGGGCGAAGAACGCAATGTTATCTATAAATCGAGAAATGCGCAGGAAGCGTACATGAAGTGGAATGTGTATATTGGACGCAAGAAGGAGCGTCCGGTTCCGGAGAACCGCAAGAATGACAATGGTGCTGACAGAGGTGAACATCGGGATTCGGGAAGAAATAATCAGCGGGAGAAGCGCAATAATCGTGACAACCGGGAGATCCGTGAGGAGCGCGAGAGTCAGGAAGGCTGGGACAATCGTGGAGGACGGAGCCGGGAGAATCGCGACAACCGTAATCAGCGAGATAACCGCGATCGCAGGGACAGAGATCGGGGCCGAAACCGTGACCGCGAGGAGTTTGAGGACGGAAAGAGAGATTATCAGAATCGTCGCAGACGTCGCGATAATCGCAGAGACCGTCAGCAGGACGCACAACAGGATATGGAATAAGAACGACAAAAGCACAGGCGAAGACCTGTGCTTTTAAAGTTAACATATATAACGGAGAGCATGGGATTCGAACCCACGTTGCGTCTATTCGACGCAAACCGCATTTCGAGTGCGGCACCTTCGACCTCTCGGACAACTCTCCACTGATACCGATGAAATCAGCACTGCATTCATTATAACAAATCTGTTGCATTTTTCAAGATGCTTATCTTGTCCTTCATTTTGATTCATAGTATAATATATAATAACAAAGGTCACAAGGTGAGAGGCATTCCTGCTGGCAGGAAAAGCCTCTTGCCTTAGTGACCTGCACACACGTGAGCAAGTAGTGATTTTGTAAAACAAAATCAACGGATTGCGAATGTGTGTAGAATTGTGAGAGTTGTGTAGCAACGAAACAATTCGTAGTTATAGAATGTTTTGAACAGGCACATAATACTCAGGTAAGAGGAGGAGCACGCATGATGAGAATTGGAATGCTGACAAGCGGTGGAGATTGTCAGGCTTTAAATGCAGCAATGAGAGGTGTTGTCAAAGGACTTTCTGCGAATGTAAAGGATTTAGAAATCTATGGATTCGAAAATGGATATAAAGGATTGATCTATGGAGACTATCGTCTTCTGACATCTGCTGATTTTTCCGGAATTCTGACCAAGGGTGGAACAATTCTCGGTTCATCCCGCCAGCCGTTCAAGCTGATGAGAGTGCCGGATGAGAACGGACTCGACAAGGTTGAGGCGATGAAGCAGACTTATCACAAATTAAACCTTGATTGTCTGGTTATTCTTGGCGGTAACGGAACTCAGAAGACAGCCAATCTTCTTCGTGAAGAAGGACTCAACATCATCCATCTTCCGAAGACCATTGATAATGATATTTACGGAACCGATGTGACATTCGGATTCCAGAGTGCGATCAATATTGCAACAGAAGCAATCGACTGCATTCATACGACAGCGGCATCCCATAACCGTGTGTTCATTGTAGAAGTCATGGGACACAAAGTCGGCTGGCTGACTTTGTATGCTGGTATTGCCGGTGGCGCAGATATTATCCTGCTTCCTGAGATACCGTATGATATTAATAAGGTAGTGGAAGCAATCCACAATCGCACAAAGGATGGCAAGGGCTTTACCATTCTTGCTGTTGCAGAGGGTGCAATCTCCAAAGAAGATGCTGCCTTGTCCAAGAAGGAATATAAGGCAAAGCTTGCAGAGAGCAAGTATCCGTCTGTCTCTTATGAGATTGCAGACAAGATCAAGGAAGTGTGCGGAACGGAAGTACGTGTTGCAGTTCCGGGACACACGCAGAGAGGCGGAAGCCCATGCCCTTACGACAGAGTTCTGTGTACAAGACTCGGATCGGCAGCTGCCAAGGCGATCATGGACGAGGATTATGGCTGCATGATCGCGATGATCAATAATAAGACGAAGCGTGTACCGCTCGGAGAGGTTGCCGGAAAGCTGAAGATGGTAGATCCGGACAGCCAGATGATCAAAGAAGCAAAGAGAACCGGAATCAGTTTCGGTGACTAGGAGGTTATAAACCATGTCTTATACGGCGCTATACCGTAAGTTCCGCCCTCAGGAATTTGAGGACGTCAAGGGACAGGATCATATTGTAACAACATTAAAGAACCAGATTAAAGCCGATCGAATCGGACATGCCTATCTGTTTTGCGGAACGCGAGGCACAGGTAAGACAACGGTTGCCAAAATCTTTGCCAAAGCAGTAAATTGTGAACATCCAGTAGACGGAAGTCCTTGTGGTGAATGCCCTTCCTGTAAGGGCATTGCCGCCGGGACTTCTATGAATGTCATAGAGATTGATGCGGCATCAAATAACGGTGTAGACAATATCCGTCAGATCCGGGAGGAGGTCGCGTACCGCCCGACGGAAGGCAAGTATAAGGTCTATATCATTGATGAGGTACATATGCTTTCGACGGGAGCGTTTAATGCGCTGCTTAAGACACTTGAGGAACCACCGGCATACGTCATCTTTATTCTTGCGACAACGGAGGCGCACAAGATTCCGATCACAATCCTGTCGCGTTGCCAGAGATATGATTTTCATCGTATCTCGATCGACACGATTACGAACCGGCTCACGGAGCTGATGGCGGAGGAGCAGGTTGATGTGGAGGAGCGCGCGCTGCGCTATGTTGCAAAAGCGGGCGATGGCTCCATGCGAGATGCTTTAAGTCTTCTGGATCAATGCATTGCATTCCATCTCGGTGAGAAACTTACTTATGAGAATGTACTTGACGTGCTCGGAGCAGTTGATACGGAAGTATTCTCGCGCCTTTTGCGAGAAATCATTCAACGTGATGTGACCGGCGCGATCCACGTTGTCGGAGAACTGGTTGATGAAGGTCGCGAACTGGGGCAGCTTGTCAATGATTTCACGTGGTACATGCGAAATCTTCTGCTTCTGCAGAGTTCGGATGAGATGGAGGAAGTTCTTGATATGTCGGCAGACAATCTGGCGGCACTCAGGGAAGAAGCACAGATGGTAGAACCGGAAGTGCTCATGCGCTATATTCGTATATTCTCGGAACTGAGCAATCAGATTAAGTATGCGGCACAGAAGAGAATTGTGCTTGAGGTTGCGATCATCAAGCTTTGCCGGCCGCAGATGGAGACCGATTATTCATCGCTTGTGGACCGGCTGGATGATCTGGAGAAGAAGCTGGCAAGTGGCGTTGTGCCGATTGCACCGAACGCGGCTGCACAGGCAGTTACGCAAAGTGTGGCAGCTCCTGCAGAGAAGCCTCCGATGCCGAAAGCGATACCGGATGATATTAAGCAGGTCGTGCAGAACTGGAAAGCGATTCTCTCTGAGGCAGGGGGATTGTCCCGTCAGTATTTGAACAAGGCGGTCCCGAGTCTTGGAAATAACGGAGATCTGATGCTTGTCTTTGATGATAAGAATGCTTTTGCCTATCTGAATGAGGATAAGGCGGAATGCATGACACATTTTAAACGATTGATGGAGAATCGTGTCGGAAAAGAGATCGAAGTAACACTTCATATGAATGAGAGCGGCAGGAGCGCCGCTGATACGGTCCCTGATTTGCGGCAGGCAATCAATTTTGATATTGAGGAAGAAGATTTTTAATGATGATGATAGAATTGTGAGGGTTGAGAAGCAGCGTAGCAATTCGTGTATCATAGAACACTTTAATAAAATATATGGAGGTCACCCACATGGCAAAAAGAGGTGGATTCCCGGGTGGAATGCCGGGAAACATGAACAACATTATGAAACAGGCGCAGAAGATGCAGCGCCAGATGGAAGAAGCGCAGAAAGCGCTTGAGGAGCAGGAGATTACGGCAGCAGCAGGCGGCGGAGCAGTTGAAGTGACGGTATCCGGTAAGCATGAGGTTGTCAAAGTGAAGCTTGCGGAAGAAGTCGTTGATCCCGATGATATCGAGATGCTCGAGGATCTGATCATGGCAGCAACAAATGAGGCGCTGCGTCAGGTTGATGAAGCTTCCCAGAAGTCAATGTCACAGATCACAGGAGGACTGGGTGGAGGATTCCCATTCTAAGATGGATTATTACAGTAATGAGATTTCAAAACTGATTGAGGAACTGTCTTCGCTTCCAGGTATCGGAGCGAAGTCTGCGCAGAGGCTTGCGTTTCATATATTAAATATGCCGGAGGATCATGTGGAGGCATTGTCTTCTGCAATTCTGTCCGCAAAGCATAACGTGAAGTATTGCAAGTGCTGCTTTAACTTGACAGATCAGGAAATTTGTCCTATATGTAGTGATGAAGCACGTGACCACAAGACAATTATGGTGGTTGAGAATACACGTGATCTTGTAGCGTATGAGAAAACCGGCAAGTACGATGGTGTCTACCATGTGCTGCATGGAGCCATCTCGCCGATGCTTGGAATCGGGCCAAACGATATCAAGCTCAAGGAACTCATGGTGCGTTTGGAGGGGGATGTCAATGAGGTGATCATTGCAACCAACTCAAGCCTGGAGGGCGAGACGACCGCAATGTATATCAGCAAGCTGATCAAACCGACCGGCATCAAAGTGACAAGAATCGCCAGCGGAGTTCCGGTTGGCGGAGATCTGGAATACATTGACGAGGTAACCCTTCTTCGTGCACTGGAGGGCCGCGTAGAACTTTGACACAGAACGAAAACGGTGGGAGGTGATTTCCTGTGGCGCGAAAAAAAGTGACTTCATCCGATGTAGCAGAGAAAGCAGGGGTTTCCCAGGCTACCGTTTCCATGGTGCTGAATCACAAATATAACGTTTCTTTTTCCCGGGAGACCGTAGAAAAGGTAGAAAATGCCGCCCGCGAGCTGGGCTACCGTCTGATGACCAGCGGAATATCCCTTGCCATCTCCTCCACCTGGCTGATGTAGTCCGGGTGAGGATTGCAGGCATAAATGATTCCCTGGGGTGCCATTGCGCGGATCATCCGCAGATATTTCTCCTCAAGTCTTGCATCACGCTGGGTATTGCAGATGAAAACTCCGTAGCCACGCTCGTTGGCTACCGCCTCGATTCCCTGAAGGAGAAGCACATAGTAAGGGCTGGTAATGGTTGGGCAAAAGACAACGATCAGTTTCTCCTTCCTGCTGTCTTTCTTGTTTTTGCGGCCCGGAAGCTGGTAGCCTAATTCTCTGGCTGCCTGTTCTACCTTCTCTACGGTTTCTCTGGAAAAAGATACATTGTATTTTTTATTCAGGACCATGGAGACAGTTGCCTGGGAGACTCCGGCTCTCTGGGCCACATCGGAAGAAGTTGCTTTCTTTTTTGACAAAAGTACTCCTCCTTTATATCAATTTTTTCGTCAAGCAAACAAATTTCGTTCGCCTGTTAAGTCAAGCAGTTATTCGCCAACCGCTTATTTGTTTAATTGCACAACAATCACACATCATGCAATCCTACTATCTTCAATCCACCTTCTCTACATCTTTCCTCCACGATCAACCTATGTTAAACTTACTATACAACAATGATTCAATGATACATTACATAAACCAAAAGGAATCCTAACACATGACTTTAGAAGAAGAATACCGTCTATCCTGCTATGAGGAACTGACGACTCTTGGAAATCACAACAATATATATCTGGTAAAGCACAAGCTGTCTGGTGAGATTTTCGTTAAGAAAGTTTTATCCAGATTTTCTTTGGATGTTTATAAACAGTTGAGAGACTTGCAAATCCCCGGAATTCCAAAAATTCATGACCTGATCCTTGAAAATGATTCTTTGATCCTGATCGAAGACTATATTCATGGACAAACTTTGGAACAGTTGCTTGAGGAACAGACAACGCTGGTCTATTCGGATGCTCTTGCGATCATGCGTAGGCTTTGTGAGATTAAATATCGTGCCAAGAATACGCTGGAAACAGTGGAGAAACAGCAGCAGTTTAATGAATCCACCAATCAGCAGCTGATTTTGATAGCCA
>OQVT01001585.1_pt1 | contig 14428 bp, 12 predicted proteins | sample 1691561 | NCBI WGS metagenome assembly OQVT01 (sample SAMN03418260, study PRJEB22391) | human gut metagenome | biome: human-gut; feature: organic feature; material: feces | host: Homo sapiens | place: Tanzania | collected 2013-01 | reverse complement strand
GAGATAGACAAGAATTACGAAGCGCTTATAAAAACGGCTTCGGAACGTATCGCGGCGATCAAAACCGCCGCCGAATCAGAAGTCCGTCGCGCCCAACAGATAATCGGTCGTAACGTCGAAGATATGCGCTATCGTCAATATCATATCGATATCGGGAAGAGTTTCGCCCCTTTCCCACTTGCTTACGCACGACTGCTGTACACCGCACATCTTCGCAAATTCGACCTGACCGATATTCAATTCCTTTCTTAAATCCCTGATTCTTTCACTTACTTTATTTTTCATAGCAATTACATTATAGTCTTAGTAGGACTAATATATGTAAAATAGTCTTGACAAGACTATACGTATATGTTATTATCGATTATATAGATAGTCCGAATACGACTATTTATAGCAGAAGTTCCCTTTTTCTGCACAAAAAAATCACACGGGAGAAAAATTTTTTATGGCATTTTTAGTTTTAATTTTATCGGGTATTGCAGGCTTTTTATTCTTCACCCAACCACTCGGCAGCATATTTATAGGTTTGCCGATATGTAAATCGTTCGACACCGAAATGAGCGAGTTTTTGCGCGGGGAAGACCCACTCAAAAGATTAAAAACGTCTTACGGGTGGAATATTTGTTTAGGTGTAGCCGTATCGATAACCGCCGTTATTTTAGCGGCAACTGCGCTTGAAGCTTACGCTTGGGCTGTACTCCTTGGATATTTCGGCGGCGGTCTTGTCTTGTTTTTTATCGCCGGAAATTCCATTAAAGAAAACGCCGTCGAAAACGTAGACCGCGAATTATCGGAATCGTCTTTTGCGAAAAACCTTAAAAAAGACATCTCCGACACGCTGGACAATCTCGAAAAACGTATAGATGAAGCGATACCGACAGGAATGCGTATTCTGTCGCCGGAAAGAATGGCTTTACAAAAAGAGTTGATCGCCGCCGGAGCTATGATTAACGGATTACGTTACGTTATCGGAGAATACGCATATAACGCGGCAAATGCTCGAATTGCCGAACTCAACGAAAAACTCGAACGCGCGGTTGTCAAATCTCCCGACGATCAGAGATTTAACAACGTTTATAATAACGATAACCTATAATTTATTTTTAAGGAGAAATTTATGGAAACTTTAACTAATTACATTAAAAATTTTGCGTTTGAAAACTACGAAGAAACGCCCGTCAGAACGCCCGGCGGCAACGTCGGCGACGACTTTTTGCAAAAAGTTTACGACACGTCGTTTATGAGAAGTCTGAATAAGTCGTTTACCGATCAACTCATTAAAGAAGCGGAAAAGAAAACGACGCTTAAACCCGACGTAGAAGCGTACGTTATAGGTTACGGTTTGTTCGGTATGTTGAACGAGCCTGTATCTTTGCCCGAAGCCGAAAAAAGAGCGGCGGCTCTGCTTGAAAAAACGGAAGCCGCGCGCCCTGTCGGCTGTAAACAGCAAGTTGGCGACGACAACGAAGAGTTTAACGAGTGGGCGCGCGGTTACGCGGCGGTAAATTTCCTCGTCGCGGTGATTGCGGGGCAGAAAAAGGAATATGCGAAGTCCGCGTATCATTTCTTAAAGGCTTTCAAAATTCATCTGGTGCCGACGCGCACCCCCTTTGCCGATTACGCGTCTTACGTTTTCGGCAAACTTCCGCCGCTCGCAAAAAGCGACTACCCTATTTCAACGGAAAATTGTAAGGGGTTCAGCCCGACGACGCCGCTCGGCGAAAAATACCTGCCCACAGACCAAGTCTTTATGGATTCGTTCGGCGTGAACGCCGCGCTCTATAATCTCGAAACGAAAGACGGCGACGAAATAGCGGCAATTCAACTCGGATCGAGACAGCGCGGTTTTATGCAGAGAGTCGGCTCGACGATATCGCACGTGCCCGGATACCATTTTCCTCTCGATATGTACGACACTTTTATCGTCGATAAAAAGTACAACGTTTATCGCGCCCGACTTTGGGTCAACGCATACGTAAGATTAGGGGCGACTTTCGAGTTGCCGGACGAATTCACTATGCCTATATCTTTCAAAGAGCTTGCAGATATAGCTACTAACCGGGAAACTTTTATCAGATTGGGTTAAAAGGACGTAAAAATATGAACGAAAAAATAAAACGCGACGAAGAAAAATTAAAATTTTTAGCAATAAGCGAATTAAAAAAAGAAAATCCGGAATTTAATTCGCTTTATCAAAAACGTGAAAAGGTGCTTGACGCTTACGAAAAATCGCCCGAAGCGTTAACCCCGAACGAATACGATAAACCGGTCGAACAATGCGAACGCGACTTAAAGCGAATTGTAAACTTCTCGGATAACGAGTACGGAACACAAATATACAATTTCACTTACGGCGACGGAACGATAACCGAAATAACGGGCGTATTAAACCGCGATAAAAGAGTTGTCGTTCAGTATCGATTATATAACAAACGCCATCCGCTTGATTATTATACCAAGGAGTTCCATATAATGCAGACTCTCCAATACTTGTTACGCTATTGGGTATGGTGATAGCGGAAAGTTTCGTGCAAGCATAGAAAGCACTCCTTCCAATACTCGTTATAGTATTGGGGATAGTAACAGAGGTTAGTTTTGCACATCCTCTGAAAGCCCAAGCTCCTATCTCCGTTATGGTATAGATAGTGCTGTTGTCAGAAACCGTAGAGGGAATGGTTACGGTAGTGAGAGAAGCATAACTATCATCCGGTATCACTTCCACAGTACTATCATCCAGGGTGTTGTAGTACAGGTTGCCGGACTTGAAAGTGTGCGCCCAAAGGGCGGTGGTGGCAAAGAGCACCACTAACAAAGAAAGCAGTCTTGTCTTCATACTGTTTCTAATTATGAATTATGAATTATGAATTGTTTCTTTACTTCCACCTATTTATTTTACTATCATCTATTTATTTCACTTCCACGCCGGTGGTGGTGAAGGTCTTGCCGTCGCGGAGGATAAGCACTTGTCCGTTGCGGAAGATTTTGCGTGGTGTGGGGGTGTCGGCGGAGACGTTCTCCACGGCAGTGGTGGAACGGAACTCGGCTTCGAGGGTCAGGTCCCCGGTGGCAGGGAACTTATATGGATTGTAGGTTTTGCCGTCGCTCCATTTTACAAATTCATATCCGCTATTGGGGGTTGCCTCGAGGCATACCTGTGTGCCGATTGTGTAGTTGCCGGTGCCGGTTACAGCACCCTTCATGTTGTCGTAGATCACTGTAATGGTACACAGATTAGACCCGAACTCTGCCGTATAGGTGGTATCACCCGTTACAATGATGGTGCGAGGGTTGTCGGTGTTGCCGTCGCTCCAGCGTGCAAAACGGTAATTCTCTTTGGCGATGGCTTCAATGATGGCGGTGTTGTCCTCACAAGTAGTAGCCTCTTTTTTCATCACGACGGTACCTTGGTCGTTGTCTTGGCTCTTTAGGCTCACTATTGCAGTCATTGTTTCGGTATAGTTGTTTAACAAATTCCACCACTCTGCCGCTGCATAGGTATTCCGTTTGCCGCAAGGGATATACATAACGACATTGGTAGGCACATTCTTATATGTTTCTGAATATATAGTGGGCGGTGTCTCCGCACAAATGGTGATGGAGGTGAGCCCCGTGCAATCGGCGAACGCCCAATCTCCTATACTTGTTACTTTGCTCGGAATGGTGATAGAAGTCAGCCCTGTGCATTTACTGAAAGCCTCACCTCCTATCCATATTAAACTATTTGGGAGGGTAACAGATGTGAGTCCCGTGCAACCGGAGAACGCAGAACCTCCTATCCATGTTACACTATCGGGGATGGTAAGAGATGTGAGCCCCTTGCAATCGCGGAACGCCCCACCTCCTATCCATATTAAACTATCGGGGAGGGTAAGAGATGTGAGTCTCCTGCAACCGGAAAATGCAGCAATGCCAATACTTGTTACACTATTGGGAATGGTAACAGATGTCAGCCCCGTGCAACCATCGAAAATATTATTTCCAATACTCTTCATACCATTGGGGAGAGTAACAGAAGTAAGCCCTGTGCAATTTAAGAACGCCCAATTTCCAATACTCGTTACAGTATTGGCGATGGTGATAGATTCAAGCCCCTTGCAATCGCGGAACGCCCAAACTCCAATAGTCGTTACACCATTGGGGATGGTGATAGAAGTGAGCCCCGTGCACCCACGGAAGGCACCCTGACAGATACTGACTGTTCCTGCTTTCACGGCGATAGAGGTATTGCTCGGCATCGTGCCATTGTAGGCATACAGCATATTATTGATATAGACCACTCCGGTAGGGTGGTTTTCAAACCAAGGAGTACCTTTGAAAGCATACTCCCCAACACTTGTTACGCTACTTGGTATGGAGACAGAGGCAAGACTCGTGCACTCTTTGAACGCCCAATTCCCGATACTTGTTACGCTGCTTGGGATGACGATGGAAGTCAGCCCTGTGCAATTTCCAAAAGCCGTACTTTCTATACTCGTTACGCTATTGGGTATGCTGACAGAGGTAAGTCCTCTGCAATCTTCGAAGACACGTATTCCAATAGTAGTTATGCTATTTGGGATAGTGATAGAGGTAAGACTACGGCAAGAATAGAAAGCCTCCTCCTCAATACTTGTTACACTATTGGGAATGGTGATAGAGGTAAGAAAGCCGCAAGAGCGGAAAGCCTGCTCTCCGATAGTCGTTACACCATTGGGAATGGTGATAGAAGTAAGCCCATTACAACGAACGAAAGCACATTTTCCAATACTTTTCAGGCTATTGGGGAAGGTGATAGAGACAAGTGTTATTTGTTCATAGAAAGCATACTGACAAATACTAACCGTTCCCTCTTTCACCGTGATAGAGGTGTTGCTCGGCATGGTACCTTTGTAGTTGTACAACATATTATTGATATAGATTGCGCCATCCGGTTGGTTTTCATACCAAGGCGTACCTTCGAAGGCATCCTGTCCGATATTTGTTACACTATTGGGTATAGTGATAGTGGCAAGACTGCTGCAACCGGCGAAAGCAGAACCTTCTATATACGTTACGCTGCTCGGAATAGTAACAGAAGTAAGACTCGTGCAATTGTAGAAAGCACCACCTCCTATAGTAGTTAGACCATGGGAGATATTAACCGAAGTCAGTCCCGTGCAATCGGCGAAAGCAGAACCTCCTATATACGTTACGCTGCCCGGAATAGTAACGGAGGTAAGTTCTGCACATTCCTTGAAAGCCCAATATTTTATCTCTGTTACTGTATAGACCGTGCCGTTGTGGGAAAATGTAGAGGGAATGGTTACGGTTGTGAGAGAAGCATAACTACCATCCCGTACTACTTCCACAGTACTATCAGTCAGGATGTTGTAATACAGGTTGCCGAACTTAAGGTCGTACGACCAAAGGGCGGTGGTGGCAAGGAGCGCCACAAACAAAGACAGTAATCTTGTTTTCATAATATCGTTGTTTAAACGGTTAATAATACACATACAACAACACGCCTTGGCAACACCCCCCATTGGATAATGACAACACGTATCTTTACGGATTTAATGCCGCAAAGATACATAAAATATCCAATATGCGCAAGAAATAGGGAGAGATAATTTTGTAATTGACGAAAAAGGGAGGTGGAACTTGAATTATCGTGTAATTAGTCGTTAATTTTTTGCTTGGAACATGTAATTAGCCATGTAATTGAACCGTTAAGGTTTGCTTATTACTTTTCTATCCCTTGCTTATCCCTTGCTTATCCCTTGCTGAATCACCCGATAATCACCCGACAGACCCGCGATAGGCACCCGATAAACATTTTGTATAGATTCGATGAGGAATATACACAGGATATGTGTAAAATACACATAGGATAATACCGATTCAGGCATAGGACTGGCGGTGTCCTATGCCTATGCTTGATTGGCTATGGGGGTGTTTAGATGCGTTCGAGAGTGGAGAGGCGAATCCAACCTTGGTTGTTGCCCACGCGGATATTGCACCAATCGCCGAGAGATTCACGGATGTCCACTTTGGTGCCCTCGTGCAGGGTGAAAAGGTCGGTTCCGGAGCGGTCGGGCGATGACTTGGCATTGACAACGCCCTGCGTGATAATCGCCTCCTCGCGGAGAGTATCACGGCGATGAAGCGAACCGGCATTCACTCCGCTCAGGATAGACACCAGAAGCAGTACCCACGCGGTATGAAAAGCAGTCTTGCGCGCCCATGTAACACGGCATAGCAAGAAAAGCAACAATCCTACTAAACTGATGATAAACAGCGAGATAGAAAGCCACATCCATGTTTGCTCGGTGAGCAGATTGCGGAAAGAGCGCACCCAGTTGCTGATGAAAAATGCCTGTGTGTCGGTGATGTTGTCGGTGATACGCGATTGTGCAAACTCCAGATTGTACTTGGCGTCGGAGTAGGTGGGGCGCAGGCGCAACGCACGCTCGTATGCAAGGATAGACTGTGCCAACTCGCCCTGTTTGAAATAGGCATTACCAAGGTTGTAATATACCACGGCATAGTCTTTGCTTATGCCTGCGCCCGCATCATCGATGATAGTCCGGTATAGCGCAGCGGCATCGGCATAATTGCCCCCCGCGTACTGTTCATTTGCCGCCTCAAAAGCCGTCTGAGCCGTTGCCGAAAAAGACATACACAGCGCACAAAAGGCTATGACACATATATTGAATAGTCGTTTCATATCTTGTTATAGTTTCTGTTCTTCGAGTTGGTCGATAAGTTGGTTGGTTGCCTTGTAGAGGTCGTCCATTGCGTGGTCTGAGGACGGTGCATAGCGTGCAAACTCGGCAGTGGAGAGGACATTGTTTACCTCTTTGATAAGTTCGTCGCTGACTCCTTTCCCATGCAGGATAGAGGCGATATTGTCCTTGTTGAGGTCGGCGGTCGGGATAGAGAGACGGTCGCTCAGATAAGTCCACGCCGCACGTTCTATCTCCTCGTAGAAGGCTTCTTTTTGGTTGTCTTTGAGCAACTTACCGGCTTTCTTCAGGCGTTTCTGTGCCACCTTGTTGGCGTGTTTGTAGCGCACGCGGGTGATGTCGGCGTTCTCTTTGATTTGCTTGCGGAAGATGATAAATAGGAGCAACGCCACGCAGAGAGGCACGAAATAGAGCATACAGAACGCCATACTGCCATACTCAACCGACGACGCGGACTTGGTGCGCAGCGCGGGGAGCGTGGTGTTGATATAACGGATATCGGAGCCTAACTGCTTGATATCCTCCTTGTTAACGTAGTTGTTCACCACGGCATTGCCCGCCTGCTCGTTGGCACCTTTCTTCACATGAATGGTGTATTCGGGGGTGGTGAGCGTCTTGTAGGAATCGTCGTTCGTATCGAAATAGGAGAACGTAACGGCAGGAATGGTATAGTCGCCCGACGCACGCGGAATAGCCAGATACTCAATCGATTTCGTGCCACTGACGCCCGCGGTGGTGGTCTTGAAATTGTTGGTTACCTTCGGGTCGTATGGTTCAAAGCCCTCCGGCCAATCGATGGCAGGCGTCTTGAGCAGTTTCATATTGCCCGTTCCCGTGATGTCGAGGCGGATAGTAACGGCATCGTTGGTCTGCAGTTCGGTCTGCGAGATAGACGGCGTGAGGGAGAAATGACCGACGCCACCGGAGAAACCTGCAGGCTTGCCACCCGGCAGAGCGTCCACGTGGATAGTAACGCCCGGGGCGGAGACAGCGCGGGTAACATTGGTATAGGTGCCGAAGAAATCATCAAAGATACTGCGCACCTGCGCACGCGTCTGCACACGCAACACCGCCTCAAACGACGCGGGGTCAATCTTGATGTCGCCCGAATGTTGGGGGTAGAGCAAAGTACGATAGAGCGTGGCTGTCTGATAGTTGCGCCCGTTATAATGTTCCAACTCGGTCTGAATCTCGCCCTGCTCAAGGTCCTGCTTGAGGAAACCGGTGAACTCAGGAATCTTGGTGTTGTTGGTGAACTGTGCCACGTCCACGCCTGCGAAATAGAGTTTGTAACTCAGCAGGATAGCCTCTTGCTCATGCACACGCGTCTTGCTGACGATGGTGCGTATAAACAGATTCTCGCTGCTCACGCTGCCGGAGTGGTTGCTCTGTTGCGATTGCCGGTGCCCACCTGCGCCGGCACCGGTACTCTGTTGGTTCTGCTGAGGCTGCTCGTCGGCGGGCAAGACGGTGATACGCACACCGTTAGAGGTGTATTCATCGCCGCCGACACGAATCGACGCCGGCGCGATGGTGAATGTGCCTGTGCGCTGCGCCATGAGGGTGTAGGTATAGGTCTGCGAGAACGACGAAGTGCGCTTGCCATTGACAAACGAGGTGGAACTGGAGGTGGACTGATAGGGTCCGGCGAGGACATCGAAATCGGGCATCTCCGGCGCACGAAGGTCCTTGCTGCGCTGGTTGACCGAGTAGGTGAGTTGAAATGGTTTACCGACGATTACCTGCGAGGGCGCGGTGGCTTTGAAGACCACATCGTCTGCCCAAACAGACCCTGCGGCAATGCACAATAGGCATTGTAATACACAGAATATCTTTGCTTTACGTTTCATTGTCCTTTATCCTTTGTCCTTCTTTTCCAATTACCAGTCTTTTTCTACACGGCGCTTCTGACCCTGCTGGCGTTGCAGTTTCTCTTGGGTCTCTTGCTCGTCCTGCTCCAGTGCCCGGAGTATCTGTTCGGCAGTCTCTTTGTCCATTTTGGAGTCGTCTTGCTGTTGTTGCTGTTGCTCCTGCGGGTCCTGATTCTGCTCGTCCTGTTGCTCCTGTTGTTGCTGTTGCTCTTGTTGCTGATTCTGTTGTTGGTCTTGGTTCTGGTCCTTGTTTTGGTCCTGTTGTTGCTGTTGCTGTTGCTCTTGGAGCATCTGCATCGCCTTCACAAGGTTGTAGCGCGTGTCGTTGTCCTTGGGATTATTGCGCAACGATTGTTGATAGGCTGCCACCGCCTTGTCGTATTGTTGTTGGGCAAAAAACGCATTGCCGAGGTTGTGGTAACTCTCAGCGATACGCTTCTTATCGCTCTTGTTATCAAGCAGTTGCGCGGCTTTCTGATACTCTGCCTGCGCTTCGGGATACTTGTCTTGTTTGAAAAGCGCGTTGCCAAGGTTGTAGTGGCTCTCAAACGAGTTGGCGTTCTTTTCCAGCGCACGACGGTAGTCCACTTCGGCGGCGGTGAAATCCTGCTTTGTATATTGTTTGTTTCCTCGGCGCACATCGGGTGCCTCCTGTTGGGCAAAAGCACATAGACTGCACGCGAAACAACTGATTATCAATGCTATACGTTTCATAAGTTACTTGGTCTTTTTCTCTTCGTTGAAGATGTCCAATCGGGTGAGCGATTTGTTTTTACGGTTGAAGATAAAGAAATCGATAATGAGCAGAAACAATGCCACCAACGCAAACGACTGGAATTGCTCGTTGTAGTCGGTATAGACCTTGGTCTCTATCTCCGTAGTGGCCAGTGTATCAATCTCTTTCTGCAAGGTGCGCATGGCGGTGTTGGTGTTGTCGCAACGCACGTAGATACCGTTTCCCGCCTTGGCGATGTCGCGACACATATCTTCGTTCAGCCGGCTCACCACCACATTGCCCTGACGGTCTTTGCGGAAGTTGTTGGTGCCGGGCATAGGGATAGGCGAACCCTCCGGTTTGCCGATACCTATCACTATCACCTTGATTCCCAGTTCCTTAGCGCGTGCAGCCACCGCTGTGGCATCGTCCTCGTGGTTCTCGCCGTCGGTGATGAGAATGATGGCTCTGCTGGCACCCGAATCCTCGCTGCCAAACGACTGAATGGCGGTGTTCAGGGCTGCGCCGATGGCGGTTCCCTGTGTCTTGATGAGGTCGGGCGTGATACTATTCAGAAACATCTTGGCAGACACATAGTCGCACGTGATGGGCAGTTGGGTATATGCTTCGCCGGCAAACACCACCAACCCCACTTTGTCGTCCACCATCTGGTCAATCATCTTGCTGAGCATCTGTTTGGCGCGGTCGAGACGACTGGGTGCTACATCTTCTGCCAACATCGAGTTGGAGATATCCAAGGCGATGATTGCCTCAATACCCTGTCGTTTGATGGTCTGTTCGCGTTGCCCGTACTGGGGGCGTGCGGCGGCTAAGATAAGCAATACCAATGCCACCATCAAGATGGAAAACTTCACGTTTGGGCGTACACGCGAGGCGTTGGGCATCAGTTCGCGCACCAATGTCGGGTCGCCAAACTCTGCCAACTGACGGCGTTTGCGATGGGTGTACCAGATATATGCGCCGATGAATACGGGTATGCAGACCAGTATCCAAAGCATTTCTATATTTGCAAAACGAAACATATTGAATAAGACCTCCCTTGGGGCTAATAGACAAAAGACCGTTCGCTACGCTCTCTAAAAGAGCAAAAACAAAATGCCTTTTGTAAGTTATTGGTTAATCGTTCTTTGTTCTTTGTTAATTGTTCTTTGTCCTAATTGCTTACCGTGCGGAGTACAAAATAGCGCAAGATGATTTCGGCGATGAGGCAGAGCAGGGCTGCCACCAAGAACGGCGGGAAGATTTCGGTGTGTTTCGAGTACTCGCGCACACGCAACTTGGTCTTCTCCATCTGGTCTATCTGCTCGTAGATAGATTTCAGGCTCGAGTTGTCGGTTGCGCGGAAATACTGTCCGCCGGTGGTGGAGGCGATACGCTGCAAGGTGCCTTCGTCGAACTCGCTGTCCATCATCATATATTGTACGCCCATAGGCGTCTGCACGGGTACGCGCGCCTGCCCGTGCGAACCTACGCCCACCGCGTACACGCGTATGCCATAGGTCTTGGCTATCTCGGCTGCCGTTTGGGGGTCTATCTCGCCACGGTTGTTGCTACCGTCGGTGAGCAGGATAATCACCTTCGACTTGGTCGGCGAATCTTTCATTCTGTTCACTGCATTTGCCAGACCCAAACCTATTGCCGTACCGTCTTCAATCATACCGAACTTAACCGACTTGAAGAGGTTTATCAGCACCGCATGGTCGGTCGTGAGCGGGCATTGCGTGAAACTCTCGCCGGCAAACACCACTAAACCTATCTGGTCGTTGGGGCGAGCGATGACAAAGTCGGACGCTACCTGCTTGGCAGCCTCCAATCGGTTGGGTTTCAGGTCTTCGGCTTGCATGGTACCCGAGATGTCGAGTGCCATCATGATGTCGATACCCTCGGTCGATTCCGACGACCAACGGTTGGTCAGTTGCGGGCGTGCCAATGCTATCGAAAGCAGTGTGATACACGCCACGCGCAACACAAAAGGCACGTGCAACAAGTAGATACGCGCCGACTTGGGTTGCTTGCCGAGTGTCTGAGTATCAGATAGTTGCAGACTGGCATCCGCCTTGCGCAATTCGTATATATACCACCCGATGACGGGTATCAGCAGGAGGAGCAGAAATAAATATGCGGGACTTGCAAAAGTCATAATCGTTGTCGTTTACGTAGTTTGCGTATGTATCGTAGTTTCATCGTTTTCGTCGCTTTCGTGGTTCTCGGTGGGCGTGGTTTCTCTGACGAAGTCGTAGGCAGTGAGCAACGCACTCTCGTTCTCGTCGGGGGTGGTGGTCCACTTGGCGAACTTCACAAGGTCGGCGAGCGAAAGCATCTTGCGCAGACGGTCGAACAGGTCTTTCTGCTCTTTCATCAGCGGTTTGAGTTCCCGCAGGGTCTCATCGCTGGTCTTTTCCGTACTCGACACTTCGTAGCGGCGCGAGATATATTCGCGGATGACATCGGTCAGTTCGGTGTGATATTCTTTCACTTTGCCGTCCTGCCAAATCTTCTCGGCTTTTATCTCGTCCAATTTCTCCAATGCCACTTCTTCCGCCGGTCGCAGAGGCACTTGTTCCTCCTCTTCGGTCGCACCCGTTTTGTGCTTCCGGATATAGCGTACAAGATAGTAAATGCCTATCCCTAAGCCGATTAGGAGCAAGCCGAGCAGTATCCAACGTATGATACCCCACCACCAGATGGGGGCATCCTGAATATCTTTGATGTCGGTGATGGCGAGGGTGGTATCCACCTCAAACGGTTGCACCACGTTCAGTGAGAGCGGTTCGCTCCACAGCGTGTCGCCACCACACACAAACGGCTGCGGTGCGATATAGAATAGCGAATCCTTAAACGACGTAATCGTCAGATACTGATTCACTTGTATGCGTCCGTCGGAGAGTTGGGCGGTGTCGGCTATTGTCCTGTCCACAATCTCTATTTCGGGCATGAGTGTCTCGCCGTAAACGGGCAACGACACTTGCTCCGTGGCGTCCATCGTGGCTTGCAGGTGCAAGTCGGTCTGGTCGCCGATGAAGATAGTCGTCGAATCCAATACGGCAGAAACTACTATGGCTAATAACAGGTTCATATCTCAATTTAGGCCTCCCCGCCTCCACAAGAGAGGACAAAAGAGTGTATTCAAGTTGTTGTATATCAATGTAATACCCCGCTCAGTAATCCCCTATATGGGGACGGGTGTCCTACATCTTAAATAGTCTCATCAGTGCCCGCACATAGTCTTCGTCGGTACGGATACTGATGTTGTTTATTCCGGCTTTGGTGTAGAGTGTCTGCAAACGGTTTTGCTGACCGCGCCACGCCTCGGCATATCCGTTACGCACGCTTGCCAATGCGGTGTCTATCCATATACGCTCGCCCGTCTCCGCGTCTTTCACTTTCAGCAAACCCATGTCGGGCAACTCCGCGTCGCGGCGGTCGTATATCTGTATCACGTTCAGGTCGTGCTTGTGGGAGGCGATGACCAATGGTGTCGCGCCCATCTTCTTTTCCGGCACGGTGGTAAACGCAGGGTCTTGGCAGTCGCTTATCAGGAAAGCGGTGCAACGGCGTTTCTGGGCATTCGCAAAATAGTGCAAAGCACCGTTGATATCCGTGCCGGTCGAGGTCGGCTCAAACGACAACAGTTCGCGAATGATGTGCAGCACGTGCGATTTGCCTTTCTTGGCGGGGATATATTTCTCTATCTTATCCGAGAAGAATATCACGCCCACTTTATCGTTGTTTTCGATGGTTGAGAACGCCAGTGTGGCTGCCACTTCCGCCATCATATCGCGTTTCATCTGTGTCTGTGTACCGAAGTTGCGACTCCCGCTCACGTCCACCAAGAGCATTACCGTCAGTTCGCGTTCCTCTTCAAACACCTTGATATAGGGTTTGTTGAGTCGTGCCGTAACGTTCCAATCGATAGAGCGTACATCATCACCGGGCTGATACTCACGCACTTCCGAGAACGCCATACCGCGCCCCTTGAACTGCGAATGGTATTCACCCGCAAAGATGTTCCGACTAAGTCCGTGTGTCTTAATCTCTATCTTTCGTACCCGTTGTAGTAATTCTTCTGAAGTCATTGTTTCTATCTAAAATCCGCCGCTCTGCTCTCTTAATTCATAATTCTTAATTCATAATTCTCTACGGAACTTGCACCGCGTTCAGCACCTCGGTAATAACATCTTCGGTGGTGAGGTTGTTGGCTTCTGCCTCGTAGGTCAAGCCGATACGGTGGCGTAGTACGTCGTAGCATACGGCGCGCACATCTTCCGGAATAACGTACCCGCGACGATGAATGAACGCGTAGGCGCGGGCTGCGCGAGCGAGGTTGATACTTGCACGCGGCGAACCGCCGAACTGGATCATTGCTTTCAGGTCTTTCAGCCCGTACTCCTCAGGTGTGCGCGTTGCGAACACAATATCAACAATGTATTTCTCTATTTTCTCGTCCAGATATACCTCGTTCACCACGTTGCGTGCTTTGCGGATATCCTCGGTGGAGAGGATAGGTAGCACTTGTTTCTTCTCGCCCGAGATATTCTGACGGATAATCTGTTGCTCTTCTTCTTTCTTGGGATAGCCGATGACTACTTTCAGCATAAAACGGTCGGTCTGCGCCTCAGGCAGGGGGTAGGTACCTTCCTGCTCTATCGGGTTTTGGGTTGCCAGAACGAGGAACGGGTCGTCCAATTTGAAGGTCTCCTCGCCGATGGTTATCTGACGCTCCTGCATAGCCTCCAGCAGAGCCGATTGCACTTTCGCCGGCGCACGGTTGATCTCATCCGCCAATACAAAGTTCGCAAAGATAGGTCCTTTTTTGATATGGAATTCTTCCGTTTTCTGCGAGTAGATTTGCGTACCGAGTACATCGGCAGGAAGCAGGTCGGGAGTGAACTGAATACGTGAGAAATCGGCTTTTATCAAGTCTGCCAAAGTCTTGATAGCCAAGGTCTTTGCCAAGCCGGGAACGCCCTCAAGGAGGATATGCCCGTCGCTCAACAGACCGATGAGCAGACTTTCTACAAGGTGTTTTTGTCCTACAATTACTTGATTCATACCCATCGTGAGGGCATCGACAAACGAACTCTCACGCTCAATGCGTTCTTGCAGTTCGCGAA
>OQVT01001581.1_pt1 | contig 14444 bp, 11 predicted proteins | sample 1691561 | NCBI WGS metagenome assembly OQVT01 (sample SAMN03418260, study PRJEB22391) | human gut metagenome | biome: human-gut; feature: organic feature; material: feces | host: Homo sapiens | place: Tanzania | collected 2013-01 | reverse complement strand
GCCGAGCCTCCAGAAGAAAGTTGGGATCTCTCCTACCCAACCACCAACTACAAACCGTAGCTGCTTATTGCGGGTACGACCTAACCCAACACCATAATGCCCTAGCTGACGCAGAAGCTTGTGCTTGGATTGCCAGGAAACTACTATAACTCTTACAACTCATTTTAATGTTTTTTGTCACAAAAATGACAATAGCACTACAAGGGAGTTGCTTTCACGGGTTCATACCGTGAAGCACTCTTTTTGGATTGGTACATAGCATAACAGAAAGTCCCTCATAAAAATGTGACATATTTTGCTATCTCGCTAATTTTCAATATATTTTCAGTAAAAAGCAATATATGGAAAGATAATTAACCAATATCACAACTAAAATGTTAATTAGTAATAAAGTTCTTACTAAGATATTTCTTACTAAGAAGACTATTACTATCTTTGCATTCAATAATAATGAGAAAGAAAACGATTATGATAGAAAATCCATTTGAATTCGGTAGAGCTGTGGATGGAGATATCGTATCTTTCAACGACCCATTCTTCAAACTGTGGATCAGAAGAAACATTGCGCAGCTTTGATGGAATTGGGACCGCCGGGGGCAACTTGCTGATGGGACCGCCATGCTAATGGTGGAGATACATTGGAGACTGAATAATATAATTATTCTTTGTCTATTCGTTTAAGTTCTGTTTTCATCTTTTTACCATAGGCTTCGCCTCGTGGAGCAAGATATTGAAAGAATATAGTATCGCCAGAAAATTGCCAGAAAGACGTTTAGAAGCTTTGATAAAGGCTTTAGAAAATTCGATTTTCATACGCCTAACCACTTTTCAAAATCTTCTTGTTCTTCTTTATTGGCACGGATGAGACCCTCTGGCTGCTCTTTTCTTAATTTGGCATAGAGCTTTGCATCTTCGTAATCCTCGGCTATGCCATTAAGTATATCCTCAATATAGTTTTTGAGGTTGGTTCCCTTCTGAATAGCCATGATGGATAGGGTCTTAAAAGTATCATCTTTTAAGTCGATGATCTTTCTTTTGGAAGGTGTTACTGAAACTGTACTCATAATTGTATTTGTTTAAATGGTTCTACTTTTTTGCAAAGATACATAATATATTCCATATATATGATATATCTCTATGTAAAATTAACAAAGATTTAAAGTTGAAGGACTGGAGTAAAGTCAAGACTCTTAAATAATGAAGAAAATCAAACTTTATGACTACCAGCAGAGGGTGCTGGAGGACATCATCCACGTGCTGACCACGAAGGAGATAACCCGTTTCCGCAAGAAAAAGGGTTATGAAGAAGGAAACTCGGTCATCGTGCAGATGCCTACGGGTACGGGAAAAACCTACGTGATGGCATCGGTGGTGAAATGGTTCCTTGATAACTACGAGAAGGGCGAGGTGTGGATTGTAGCGCACCGTCGTGAACTGGTGGAGCAGATGCAGCAGACGCTGGACAGATTCTGTCTGGACTATGGGGAGAAAGAAACGGTGCTGAAAGCCAAAGTAAGAATCCGTGTGCTCTCTATCCAATGGCTCGGCAGGCATATCGGAGAATTGAAAAAGGCGGACTGCACTCCTGGAATGATCGTGGTGGACGAAGCCCATCATGCTCTGGCACGCTCTTACAAAGACCTGTTTGACCGCAACAGGGATGCCTTGAAACTGGGTATGACGGCAACGCCTTGCCGTATGAAGAAGGAATCGTTCGGCATGCTGTTTGAACGTCTAATAAGCTTTCCGTCTACCAAGGAATTTATCAAGAATGGTTATCTGGCACCCTATGACTATGTGGTCATCGGACAGTACTCGCAAGACCAGTTGACCATCAACTCTTTGAAAGGACGAGGCAGCGATGGTGACTATTCCATCAAGGAGATGGATGAGAAACTGAATGTGCCTCAATCCATCAAGCGTCTGTATGAGAGCGTGGTGAAGCATGCCGACGGAAAGAAGGGTATCGTATATGCCATTGACATCGACCATGCCCAGATGATAGCCGCTTATTACAAGGCGATGGGTATCAAGGCGGTGGCTCTGGACAGCAAGACTCCTGCCAAGACCCGTCAGCGGATGGTGGAAGCATTCAGAAAGGGTGAACTGGACTGCATGGTGAACGTGAACCTCTTTGATGAGGGGTTCGACTGTCCGGATGTGGAGTATATCCAGATGGCGCGTCCTACACTGTCACTTGCCAAGTATCTGCAGATGGTGGGGCGCGGATTGCGCATCAACCACAAGCAGAAGGATAAGGTATGCATGATTATAGACAATGTGGGTAACTACCGTAAGTTTGGCTTGCCTGATAGGGAGCGGAACTGGTCATCGATGTATGCAGGGTTGAGAGCTGGAAAGGGAACCATTCCGCCTTCTGCCAAAAAGACAAAGAATGTGATAGTACCCAACAATGACATGGTATTTGTGGCGCAGTATAACAAGAAGAAAACGGAACAGAGCAGCAAGCAGCGCTATGAATATCTGCAGGGTGTGAAACCCTTTGAGGAATTGCGCGAACTCTTTACTACTGCCGACTTGGTGAAGTTTGCCAAGCATTCTACGCTTATCAACGAAAACGATATGAACCTCGTGAATGCCATCAACTTCATCGACCAAACAAAGGTTGAGGGACAGCCTACCGAGGAGCGCATAGTGCCACAGCTTAGTGAAAACGAGCAGAAGCAACGTTCTGTGAGAATCACCATCAAGGGCTTGCTCTATGGCTTGGCTGTGATGATAGTTTTGGCAGTTGCTTATGTGGCATATAACTTGTATTCACTTTTGAACTAAACGAACAATGGAATTTGCTAATAAAGAATATTTCCTGCTTCTGTTATTGTTGATTCCATATATATTATGGTATTTCCTTGATAACAAGAAAAAGGAACCAACTTTAAGAATGAGCGACACCTTCGCTTACCTTTATGCTCCAAAGAGTTGGAAGGTGAGGTTGGTGCATCTACCAATGGTGTTGAGATGTATTGTCTTCTCATTGGTAGTGATAGTGCTGGCTCGTCCTCAAACTCATAACTCTTGGGGTAGCCGTACTGTAGAAGGTATCGACATTATGCTTGCCATGGACGTTTCTACATCTATGCTTGCTGAAGATTTGCGACCAAACCGTATGGAAGCTGCTAAGGATGTGGCTGCAGAGTTTATAAGCGGTCGCCCAAGCGACAATATTGGTCTTACCATCTTTGCTGGCGAGTCGTTTACTCAATGTCCAATGACCACCGACCATGCCAGCTTGCTCAACCTGCTGCAGAATGTTCGTACCGACATGGCTGCTATGGGACTTATCGAGGATGGTACTGCCATTGGTATGGGATTGGCTAATGCCGTTAGCAGATTAAAGGATTCTAAGGCAAAGAGCAAGGTGGTAATCTTGCTTACCGATGGTTCTAACAACCGTGGCGACATTTCTCCTATCACGGCGGCGCAGATAGCTAAGAGTTTGGGCATCAGAGTGTATACTATTGGCGTAGGAACCAATAAGGTGGCACGCTATCCAATGCCTGTAGCTGGTGGAGTGCAATATGTGAATATCCCAGTAGAGATTGACAATAAGACTCTCTCAGAGATAGCTGCTCTTACTGATGGTAACTTCTATCGAGCTACAAACAACAAGGAACTGCAACAAATTTACCACGATATCGACAAACTCGAAAAAAGCAAGATGAACGTTAAGAAGTTCTCGAAGCGATATGAGGCTTACCAGCCATTTGCCTTGGCTGCCGTTTTGCTGTTGCTGTTGGAGATATTGTTGCGCAATACTGTTTTAAGGAGAATACCTTAAGCTTCATAAAATAAATTGATTATGCTGAGATTTGAAGATCCTATATATCTATATATGTTGTTGGCAGTACCAGCCTTGGTATTGCTGCGACTTGCTTTGTGGCGCATAAGGAAAAAGAAGCTGAATGCTTTGGGCGACTATGCTTTGCTCAAGCAACTGATGCCTGATGTTTCGAAGTACCGCCCTACGGTGAAGTTCTATCTGCTTGTTGCTGCCACACATGCCAAAATAAGACATACACTTTGTACTTTTTTGATTTTCATATTTCTCTCTCCCTGATAAACTCATTATGGTTACGCTTATGAAATAATATCGTAGAAAAACACTGTCTCACAGACAGTGCGCATCATTTCATGCAACTGGCAGCCATTTTACAGGCCCTGTAGCTTTGCGTCCCAGACTTTCATCTGGTTTGCCGATTGTCTTTCTGTTACAGATTGTAACTTTGTGCAAAATATTGAACTCATTATACTCCTACATTCCACTGTACACAAGAAAAACCTCTCCGCTTTAACGCTAAAAAAGCAAAAGAAGAACAGCCGATTATATATTCAAACTGTTCTCCTATTTCCGAATTCCACGCAGCATTGACATTACTGTTTTCTGCTCATCTGTACTTATAACAATCCTCCAAAATAACACATATTAACCCAGCTCATCAGGGTGTGAAATCCTGCGTCAGATATCTTTGTCGCGCGTCAGCACGCCTGCATGTATCTTCCTTGTCTTTCGCACTCTGCTGAACAATCTTAAATGCATTATTTACGAAGATTGCTATAGATTGTTCCATATTCTTAAAACAACAGCTCCATCTGATCCCCCACTTCAATTCTCGCAGTGACAAGTTCATCCGGTTCTTTTCCTCTTTTGTGTTCGGCTTTCAGGTACTGGGTACCGCCTCTCAGACTCGCAGCGATCAGATTCAGCACATATATATTGTCAAAACGATTATAGATGGACTCTCCGCCCAGACCGGTAAGGCAGATAAGCTGTGTGTTACTCTTTTTTGCCATATCCATCAAAGGAATCAGCAGATGGGAGGCATTGGTCTGTGCGAACGGGTTGTCCATGATCAGAACCTTTCCCTCATTTTTATCTGCAAAAATGTCCGTATCATCCCGTCTCATATAATACAGAAGGCTGGACAGGATTACAAATGCAGACAGAAATCCTTCTCCGCCTGAGTTTCTGGAAACCTCTTTCCAGGTAATCGGATACTCTCTCTGGGCTTCAATCTTATAAAGATGAATCTGTACATTTCCGATTCCTACCACCTGATCATAGAGATTTCTGGTAGTGATACCGGAACCGAAGAACTCCTGTGCGTTTTCATTTTTCTCAAAAAGTTCCACGCCTTCCATAGTAATTTTATCAATAAAGTCTTCCAGACGCAGACGATAAAGTCCTGCATTTTCTTCCCAGTCCGGAAGCTGAATCTTTAACATTTTGATATTTCTTTCCCTGATGGTGATGGTTGAATTATGGTCAATTTTTCCAAGGTTACTGTGGATTTCCCGGACATAATCCTCCAGAAGTTCTGTGATACGTTCCTTCTCCCTCTCTACTACAGAAATATCTACCTCCAGCTTCTCCATAAGGCTGTCATAGGACTGTACTGTAGTTTTTAACTGAGTCAGGACACGCACTGCATCATCTGAGAGCTCCAACATCTGTTCCAACGGTTTCCTGTAGAAATCATCCTGAAAGCTTTCCATACGGACAATCTTATTCAACGTGCGCACCAGTTCTTCCTTCTTCTGTCTGGTATCCCGCATTTTCTGATTATAATCCCTGATCAGGATTCCCTTGCAATTTCTTAATTCTTCCGCAGACAGATTCTCCGAAACCGGCTCATGTTCTTCTGCATCCACGGGAATCAGTTCATTGTACTCTGATAAAGCAGTCAGATTCTCTTCATAGCTACGAAGCTTTCCACTCAAAAATTCCTCCTGCTTCTTCTCTTCTTTCTTCTCATAAAGAAGCTGATTTTTCCTTGCCTGAAAATCCTGTCCCTGAATTTCATCCTTTGGCAGAGGTTTCTCCATACCGCACACAGAATGAATTCTTTTTGTCAGTTCACTCATCTTACTCTGGGCCACTGCTGCCTTTTTGTCTGCATCATTCCACTGCATATCCTTTGTCTGGATCTTTCTGCGGAAATCTTCCAGCACTCCCTCCTGATGTGACTCTTCTTTTCTGTCATAGATCACACCGGACCACTGTTCAGGCTTTAAGTGATATTTTTTCTGAAGATAATCCAAATCTTCCTTTTCCCTCTGGTAACGCGCGGCAGACCTTCTCTCCTGCTCTTCCAGATTCTTCAGCTCCTGTGAAAGAACAGAGGTGATTGCCTCATAACGCGCTTCCATCTGCTCTGTGGACATGCTGTCAAATCTAAACTGCTGACTTTGCTGTTTCCTGACCTCATCTGACTCTCTGCTGCCTGCCTCATATGACGCATATCTGGTATATTTTTCATCCAGTCTGTCTTTTTCTCTCTCCAACATATTCAGATTATGCTCCAGAGTCATTTTCTCCTCCAGAAGCTTTTCCTGTCTGTCTTTTGCAAGCTTCTGGTTTTCCCGGAAACGAGTTTCGTCCTTTTTACATTTTTCCAGTTCATTTCGGTTATTTTCATAGAAAGCATAGTCTTTTTCCAGCTGCGAAAAATCTGCCAGACGCTGTTTCTGACGGTCAATTTCCGCAGCGGATTTTATGAGCAGATTCTGTAACTTTTCATGTGCTGTTTTCAGACTGTCAAGCTCCTGCGCTGCATCCCGAATATCCTTTTCCAGAGATTTTTTCTCTTCCTCAAGAGTTTTCAGAAGCTCCTGGATTTCTTCCCATTTTTCTTTTGTTACAGACTGGTTTTTCAGTGTTTCCTGACGCTGAAAATACTCTGCGTATTCCTTTTTGCGCTGATCTACAGCCTGATTTAGCTTCTCCAGTTCTTTCTTTTTCTCCCAGATCATTGTCTGAAGCTTTTCTTCATCCAGGAGGTTTTCATTAAACAAAATATAAAAGCTGATTCCCGGGAAATTTACGATTTTGTCTGTGTACTTTTCCTGAAATTCTTCTATTTTCTCACGCTCTACAATAGGCACAGGGAAGGATGTGCAGACGTTTCTGTCGTTTCGTCCCAGCTTCTCGATTTCCTGTCGGGTGAGGATCAGGGCATATGGCAGAAATGGATTCTTACGGACCAGCATCTGGTTTTTCTTCTGAGAGTATCCGTTCTTTTTCAGCCATTCCATACCATAAACTGTATGGATTCCCAGATCATCCAGTTCTTTCTCCAGTTCCTCAGGAAGCTCCAGAACCTTTCCGCTGGTAAGGCTTAAATATTCTTTTTCCAGAGAATCCTCTTCCTTTTCCAGATTCCGCCGCAGCTCCTCCAGCTCACGCAGCTTTCGCGCAGAGTTTTCCAGTATCCTGTCAGTATCCAGAAGATGGCGTTCCTCCATATCCAGATATTTCAGGATATTCTTCCTGATTTCCAGTTCATTCTGATAGAGCTGATACGTATGTTCCTGGTTCTCTGTCTCTGACTTTTTATGAATCAGAGCCTCTTTCTTATCCTCCAGGCTACGCTCCTGACGGCGGATCAGCTCTTTGTCATCTTCCCATTTCTTCTGATTTTCTGTACGTTCCCTCACTGTTTTTTCCAGTTCCTGTTCGTACATCTGGCGACGGATTTCCAGTGTTCCTGCTTCATAGGTTCCCAGAATATTTCGTACTAATTCTTCCTGATACTTGGCATTATACTGGTTTTCCAGACGGGTATAAGATTCAATCCGGCTTTCCAGTTTTCCTTTTCTGCCAAAGCAGTCGCGAATCTTTTCTTCCAGCTCTTCGGATCTTTTCGCCTCTTCCCGTGCTTCTTTTCCCTTTTTCTGTATATTTTCAGACAGGTTTTCCTGTTGCTGATTATTATCCTGAATACGTTCTTCAAAAATATTTTTCAAGGTCAGGCCAAGTGCTTTTCTCTCCGGTTCCAGATCAGCTCCCTGCTGTCTGGCAACTGCGATTTTCTCCCTGAGAAGATCCAGTTCTCCTTTTTCCTCTGACACAGAATCCTGCTGTCTGGCACATTGGAGAATATGAAGCTTCTTCTCTGTCTGTTCTGCCTGTCCCTGAAGATTTTCACGCTCCATATCGATCATATCACGGTTTCCGATATGAAGATTCTTCTCTTCCTCATAGTCATAGACCTGGCTGGAAAGCTCCTCGTATTCTACTCTGGAAAGCTTTTGATCCAGACCTTCCAGCACTTCTTTTGCATGATCATGAGCTTTCTCAGTCTGGCTTAAGAGTCCATTTACATCATGGATAAACCAGGCAATTTTATTCTGCTGTTTTCCTTCCTCTGTCTCCGCACTCTGGTACTCTTCTGCCTGAGTCTGAATCTCATTTGCCTCTTCCTTAAACTGACGGATCGTGTCTCTTCGCTTAATTTTGGAACGGTTATCCTTATACTGTCCAGCATATTTTTCCAGAATAGACTGGAACTCTTTAATGCGGTTTTTGTCCTTATTCAGCTTGCTCTCAATAGCCTCAAGAAACCATTTCTCTGTCAGTCCTTTTTCATCTCTGCAGTCCGCAAAAAGATCTGACAGACCGGATTCCTTCAGATTGATTTTCTTAATAATGGTTTCCCATTCTTTATAATTGATCTGGTATTCCATCAGCTTATCAAAGTACTGGCGGGACTGGGCATAGTTTGTCAGATCATAATAGAAGAACTTCATATCCCTGTCTTTTTTGTAGGTTTCAAAAAGCTGTCTGCAGGAGTTAAAATTCTTCAGGATCATCTCTTTTTTGCCCTTTTCCACTACAGGAAGGTGATGGATATCCTGAATACAGGGGCTCTGATATTCACTGACAATTCCAATAATATCCAGATTCTCTTTTCTGTCCTCTTCCATATCCTGGGATTTTCTGACCATAAGACCTGTAAGAACATAGCCTGCCCCCTGATCCAGTGCCCATTCCACCAGGATAAAGGATGGCTTATTGGTAGTAAAATAGCTTTCAAATAATCTGTCTTTGGTATTGCGGTATCTTGGATGCACAAAGGGCGCAGTCAGCATCTGGACAAGAACAGATTTCCCACCGCCGTTCTGCAGAGAGATCAGTGTGCTTTCTCCATTAAAGTGCAGAGTTTCATCGCTGATGCGGTATGCATTGTTATTGTAATTCACGTTGATCAGACGCACTGCATTAATCTTGCTCATCTTTTGCCACCCCCAGTACTCTCAGAACCCGCTGGTAATTGTTCTGGTTCAGAAGATTCCAATCCATAAAATTATCCAGCTTTCTGGTTGTTTTTATCATCTCATCCTGTACCACATACTCGATCAGTCCCTGTTTCTGAAGGAACATCAGAATGTTGTAGATAAAGCCTTCCTTGGTTGTTTTCATCCTGGAACCTCTGTCATCAGACTTCAGCGCCTCGTAGGTTTCGTAAAGGATTTTGAAAGAAATCCCTGCGGTATCTCTGGGATTCTCTCCATCTTCCTCCTCTTCAGAGGCCGTCTCTTCTGCTGCCCCTTCCTTCAGGCGGGCAGAAAGACAGTTCATAAGTTCTCCCACACGCATATATTCTCTGGATTTACTGCTGCTTCCCTGTCCGTCAAAAAATTCTACCAGCAGCGTAAGGATTACAAACTGTGAGAGATAATAATCTTTGTCCGTTGCCCCGGATTTACACAGTGTACTTTTAAGCTGCTGCTTGGAAAAGCCAAGGAAATTGTTCTCCTCCTTGGGAATCAGATAAATTACATTCCCGTATCGTTCGATATTGCAGCCGGCGATATCACCCTGAGATTTCACCAGATTCCTGATTGTTTCTTCTTCTGCATATGCCTTATATAAAAGCAATTCATCTTCTTCCCGCAACTCATGATGTTCCAGGAGATAATAAAATATCTCCTGACTGGTGCGGATTTCCTCTGCTTCGTATGCCATATCTGTTATTCCTCATTTCTCATGATTCGGATCAGGATATTAGAACAGCGGATGCTTTTTTTCACTCCATTTTCGCTGAAAACATTGTCAAAGGTGACTGTGCTTCCATCTTCTATCCTGTATACCTCTATTTTACCGATTTTTTTGTCTGAAAATCTTTCTTCTGAAAGCTGGAGAAGCATTTCATTGAGCTGAAAGTCTGCTGTCTGATCCTGGATAAATTCGCTCCGTTCCTTTTTCAGTGCTTCCATATTGATCTCTTTGTTTCGTATCAGTTCCACCATGATTTCTTTAAATATTTCAACATTTGGAATCAGTTTCTGCTGCATTTCTTCTGTATTTTTCTCATTCTCCTGAATGTTTTTCCAGATATCAGAAAGGGAAATTTCGCCTTTTTCAGATGCCTGCTCAAGCAGAAATCCCTGACTGCTCTCATAGCGTTTCAGCTTCTGTCTGCGCTTCTCTTCCTGCTCTTTCAGATATGCATCCTCATCAAAATCCAGCATCTCCTCAGTATCCTCATCCTCATTTCTGACAGATGGTTTCTGATATAATAAAGCTTTATTCAGGTTATAAACCTTGTCCGGCTCCCGATTGAATAAGGGTCTTAAAAAATAGTCCAGATTTCCCAGTGCCGACGGATTCTCCAGCACTTTATCATAAAAATCATTGCGCATGGAAAATCTCCGGATCAGGGACATCTGCGACAATGCTTCCAGTTCTCTGGTATAAAGTGCTTTCAGGTCAAAATGACTGCTCAGGATTTTCTGGTGCTCATCAATAGTTCTGTTCAGATAGCTCTCAATAATACGGAGATTCTCAAGGTTCTCCTCTTCCTTTTCACCAAGACGACGTACATTGATATTCTCTTCTTCCAGCTTCTTTACCCTGCTTCGCACCAGTTCCCGGTATTTCTGGAATTTTTCCTTTGTGTCACTGATCGTATCCAGATTCTCCAGAAGGATTTCCTCGTAGTCCTTTACTGAATAATTCAGGGCATTTCTGCGGATTTTTCCCATAGCTTCCTGAATCTTCTGAAGCTGGATGCGCATCAGATTAAAGACATTCTTAATCTCATCCACAGCCTTATCATAGCTCTGTTTTTCCAGATGCATCTGAAAAATCATTTCATGGATGGTAAGCTTCATATTATTTTCTATTTCAAGGGTGGAAAGTATCAGATTGTATCCGTCGTCTGTAAGATAATAAGAGGTTCTGCGAACCTCCTGATCCAGATACACGATCCGGTTCGCCACATAGCTGATATGCATAATATGATAAGCATTCTGTTCAAAATCGTATCCATCAAAATACATGGCACGACCTTCATTTGACAAGATTACATTGACAATAAAATCGCCTAATTTCCTACAGTCATCATAGGAAATTTCTTTGCCCAGATATCTGGTATTAATGGTATCAATATAGGCTCCAATGTCATCCATAGTACAGTTCTCTTCCCGCAGAGACTGCTCCATAATATAGAGCAAAACCGCGAAAATGAGATTCATTTGCTCATCAAATATCTGGAAACCAAACTGCTTCCAGGATGTCTTCTGGATACTGTTCTGACTCAGAACACCGTACAGACCTACATTTTTCATTCGTTTTGGAAAGTTTTTCAGAAATTCGTATTGCAAAGCTGCCTCCCTGGGTTAGATATAGTTTGTACCCTGTTGTTTATATGTTTTCAAGTCTAACGTATATGAGACTTGATGCGAAATTTCAGTTAGCGTCAGTTGACACATTCTTCTTATAGCACTCCTGACGGAGCGTTTATCTCAGTCAGAAATTGGACTCTCGCTGAGATAAGTTTATAAATAAATTTACATAACTGTACAAATCCTGCGTCAGAATCCGCATCAAAAATCTGCGACATTTAAGATTTCCTGCGGTATATATCTGTCCTTTTCCAGGACAGCTTCCATTTTTTTAACCATTACTTCATCAAAACAGGAGAAAAATTGTGTACTGATATTTCTGTTCTGATGCTCCTTTGTCTCTGGAAGTTCAGTTATCTGTTCTGCCTTTTCCAGCATAGCCTGATATGCCGGCACAAAAGGAATGATTTTCCATCTGCCACGAAATTTTTCTGCCAGATTTTCGTATATACCGATACCCTCATAATCCAGATCCCCGAAATAATAAATTGTATTCTCCGGATGTTTCATATAGGGTTCCGCACACAGGTCAAAATCCTGAAAAGAACGGATAATACCTTTTCCTGCACCATAAATCAGAGTTCCGATTTCTGCACCCAAAATTTTAGTATATCCATTCAGCAGATAATTGCGCATACTGAAAAAAGGATCTTTATTTTCCAGAATCAGAATATTCTGCGGCGTATTTCTTGTATGTGTATAATATGAAAGAGGCTCTGTTGTCCTGTATACATTCAGAGCCTCCACATTAAGTCCACAGCGTTTCAGAATCTTCTTTCCCTGTTCTCTGTCCAGAAATTTCTCTCTGTGCCATATTTCAAAGCTTCTTTCATTCAGAGATTCCGGTGTCAGTAATGCATCTGTATGTTTTTTCAGATATTCATTCAGCATAAGCACCCACACTCGATCCTTTTCATACATATCCGGACGCCCGAGATAATAATCTACAGAAAGCATGGTAGAAAAAATATATTTTATTTCTTCTATATAACTACTGTAATCCTTTTGCTCTTCTACAATCCAGTATTCACGATAAAGCATGGGTTTCTTTCCATTTCCTTTAGAAGCTTTCACAGGCTTTATCTCACCCTTCTCCAGCAATTTCATTATATATTCATATTGTTCCTGATAAGAAAGGTGCTGTCTGGTATGAAGAAGAGCATCCAGTGATATTCGTTTCATAGATATACCCTCCAAATGACCGGCTAACATGTATTCAGCCGATTGTCTGCAGTATAGCCTTCAGAAGATCTCCCTGAAGATAATAGGTCGTCTCAAAATGAAGGTATGATAACGATACCTTATCCCATAACAGTAAGATCTTTGGCAGAAATTCTTCATCTCCATCCCAGAACTGAAGCAACACGGAAAAATCCGGAAAAACAGGCATTTCAAATGTCAGATCCGCCCCTGCCAGACGCTCCCTCTGCTTTCCGCCCAGGCAGATACAGGCCTGCTTTACCTCTTCTACCTTACCTGAAAATGCTCTTGCATACTTTTCCACAAAGGGGGCTGTGGACGGACTGCTTCCGGCAGTTACAAACCTGCCCACAGGCTGCCACTGCCCGGTCAGAGGCGGCAGTACTTCCTGCCCGGAACAGCAGAGAAAATCATAGATTGTCATAACAATTGTATATTCTCTGCAGTCCGTCCATTCTTTATCCACAACATATTCAATGGCACCATTTCCACGATTGATCCGATATTCTGTTCCGATATATTTCAAATACAGATATTCTTCATCATATTTCAATCCATACTTCTCTATCAGCTTATCCTGATCATGCTTTAGAAACAACTCTCTTCCTGTATATACCTGTTTTTCATAATTATCCATAATATACTTTATTCCATTTCTTATTTAACCGGATCCGCCCGGCACATTACTCTCTTTTCACAGGTATATTCTAGCAAACTGTCTGTCAGAAATCAATTATGTTTTATCGGGTTTTCTGTGACCTTCGCCCACAAAAAACACCTCGTGGGATATTACCAGTGAACAGTAACACGGAGTGAACAATAACTGCACAGTAAGTGAACAATTTATTGACAAATAACTGATCAGATGTAATAATACCACTCAGAGATAGTATTTGGACTCAAAACTATACTCTGGCTGAAATCACTGGAATCTTATATAAAAACAACCAGCCGGAACCCGGAAACGGGAACGGAGGGATGTATGTAATTTTAAAAGATACGAGCCGGTATTTATGATACAAAAAAATCAGATTTCCAATAATCTATGGAATAGTAAACCGTATTTTATGTATCAGAAACAGGACTCAATATACAGGGAATCAATCAGAAGCGTTTCAGAGTCAAAGTGTATCCTGATGCGCTTTTTTACGTGTTATATGAAGATATTTTTCTTTTTATAACACTGCACAATTCTGATTTTTTCCACAGGAAAGGACTATATAAGATGACAATAGAAATGTTAAAAGGAAAGATCCACAGAGCAACTGTTGTCCAGGCTGAACTGGATTATGTGGGAAGCATTACTGTGGATGAAGAACTGCTGGAAGCTGCCGGAATACTGGAATATGAGAAAGTTCAGATCGTAGATGTGAACAATGGCAGTCGATTCGAGACATACACAATCTGTGGAAAACGCGGAAGCGGTATGATCTGTCTGAACGGAGCAGCAGCAAGATGTGTGAGTACAGGTGACAAAATTATTATCATGGCTTACGCCGGGTATGAGCCTGAAGAAGCACGCAACCATAAGCCTGCAGTTGTATTTGTAGATGAAGAAAACAAGATCAGCAGAGTGACCAATTATGAGAAACATGGTCTGCTGAAAGACATGGCCTGAAAGGTTTTATCCGCACACGTTTCGCACTGGGCGCAGTAAAACAAAGAGCCAGAAGCTAACATCATAAGATGAAAGTGAATTCAGAAAAGAGGCTATCTCAAAATCTATGATACCGGTCCATTGACCGAGAAAGAGGAGATAACAATGCAGGTAACAAAAACAGTAGAAGAAACAAGAAAACAGATCAAAGCATGGAAAA
>OQVT01001578.1_pt1 | contig 14450 bp, 2 predicted proteins | sample 1691561 | NCBI WGS metagenome assembly OQVT01 (sample SAMN03418260, study PRJEB22391) | human gut metagenome | biome: human-gut; feature: organic feature; material: feces | host: Homo sapiens | place: Tanzania | collected 2013-01 | reverse complement strand
TGTGGTAACTTCATTCTACCAGAGCCTGCAAGCTATGTCTTCTTTTATGCGGTTTTCAATTTGCGCAAGTTATTGTACCTTATCTTGTAGAACGATTATATGACACAAACATAACCGTCAAAACTGAGGGCGGCTGGACACACATGGGACAATAGTGGTGGGGAGTTGTGAAACTTCCCACCACTATAACGTTCAGGGTGTGAAGTAAATGACGAGCAATGAACTGAAACATGAAGCCAAGAAACAGGAATGGAGCATGTCTATACAGGAAGCCGGAGTCTGCATACACTTTTGCGCATAAATCTTGACGGCACCATGCCCTGATGGGGTAGAGACAGACGTTAGGAGGAGAGCATGGGCAGCGAGCGGAGGTATTCCCTCGACAGAGCCGGAGGTTTATTCTAACACTCAAAAAAACAACAGCAGGCGGAAGCCTGCCGTTGTTTTTTTGAGGTGCCGTATAGGCTTATTTTTCTCTGCGGCGACGGGCAATGACAAATGCAGCGCCGCCCATGGCTGCCACACCCAGAGAGATCCATACCACCACAGACACGCCCTGCTTGGGCTGCTCGTCAGGCACCGCATGATCGTCCGGTGCATCGGTGACCTGCTCGCTCAGCACGTCGGTCATGTCGTAGAAAGCCGTTTTGCCGTCCAGCAGGCGGGCATAGGCCGTCAGGGCGCAGAGCGCCTGTTCGGTGGCCATGGCGTCCACCGCACCGTCCATGGTATGGCGGAAGCCGTTGTCCAGAACATAGGCCAGCAGGGCATCCAGCAGGGTCAGACCGTTCTTGGCGAAGCGGCTGTCCTTGGCGGGGTCAATGCCGAGCGCGGCCAGAGCGATGAGCACCTGCGCGCAGGACTCGCTGTTCAGCGTACCCCAGCTGCTGTAGCCGCCGTCGGCCTGCTGGAGCTCAGACAGGGTCTGAACCGCCTTGTCCACGGCAGTCTGCACCTCCGCACTGCCGGCGCGGTAGGGCGCCAGAGCCTGAAGGACCATAGCGGTCATGTCCGGATCGGCACTGCTGCCGGACAGGGCCCAGCCGCCATCGGTGAGCTGCTGCTCCAGGAGATAAGCCACCAAGCCGTCGCGGGTGGTCTGGCGCCCGTCCTCTGCCGCGGCGGGCACATCATATTTGCTGCTGTCCAGAGCGAGGAGCGCGAAGACAGCGCCGTTAAGGCCTTGGTAGGTCACGTCATCCATGTCCGCCAGCTTGGCGAGCAGGTCATAGCCGCCCACATTGGAGGGGTCCTTGCCGATAGCCGTCAAGGCCAGTATGGTGCGGGAATACTCGGTGAACTTCTTGTCGGTAAGCTCGCCCGTGGCGTCCTGCACAGCCTTGACCACACTGTCGTAGTAGCTGTCGGGCACCGGCCGGCCACTGCGGGCCAGTGCGATGACCAGCCACTCGCTGCCGAAAGCAAGCTGGTCAGTCTTTACGGCGTCCAGAGCATCCTGATACGTTTTCTTCCAGCCGGTGACGCCCTCGGTGTTTGCCACCTCCTGCTGGGCTTTCTGTATCTCGGCATAGGCCGTCTCGGCGGACAGCAGCTTGTCATAGTTGGTAACAAGCGCCTTCTCGGCGTCGGAGAGCTTGTTATAGGCTGTGCGGGCGGCGGCGATGGCGTTGCCGCTGTCTTTGCTCACCGTGCCGATGGCGTCGATGAGCTTGATGACATCCGCGGCAGTGACCTCTCCGTCGGCCATTTTACCGGCGTCAGGGTCCTTCGTCCAATCCAGCGTGTAGTACCAGAGGATACTGTCGCCGTTTTTAATGCCGCACTGGGTCAGCGGGATGCTGGGCAGAATGCCGTTGACCTTATACAGCCAGCCGGAGTTTTTGCCGGAGGTGAACTCGCCGTAGGTTACGCCGTCCTTGGTCATGGATCGCACATAGCCGTTTGCAGCCCCGGCAGCGGAGATATTTCCGGCCTGCAGCGCCGCGCTGAGGGCATGGTACACGGTACTGCCCTGGTTCAGCTTAACGCTGCCGCTGAACCATGTGCCGCTGGGAGTGGAGATGGTCACGGTGACGCTGATCTTCTCCTCCGTTTCCTCCGGGTCTTTGGGCTTCTCCGTCTCGCCAGTGCCTACCGCGTGGGTAGCCCTGACGGCAGTACCGCTGAAATCCCACGCGTTGAAGGCATTTCCCGCCTTCTGGAATTGTGCCAGAGCGATCAGAGCACGGAATCCCTGATCGGTGGCCATGCCGTCGGCGGTGTTTTTGTCACCGTAGCCAAAGAAGCCGGTGCCATCGGACAGGGCGTAACACAGCATATCGTCCACCACGGACAGGCCGCTGGCCAGCTTATACGTATAGGGATCCTCGCCCACAGCGGTCAAGCCCAGAATGACCATGGCGTCGGTGTAGACATTGCTGTAATAACCAGCGGAGGCCACATGGGTTTTCAGGCCGCTGGTCAGAGTGGCCAGCAGAGCCTTGGCCCGGCTATTGCTGCCGGCATAGGCGGCCAGTGCCGCCAGAGCCGCACCGGTACTGTCGGCATCGGTATAGAACACACCGCTGTACGTGCCGCCCAGCATACCGTCTCTGACAGAATTCTCCATCGTGGACAGCAAGGCGCCGATCTGCGCGTCGGAGAGCTTCACATTGCCCTGTGTATTGGCCAGCAGGATATAGGGCGCGGTGTAATACATCACGGCGCTCATGTCTTCGGCCCGCAGTCTGGCGGCGTTGTTCACGGGCGTGTTGCTGTTGACGGGGTAAATGCGCGTGCTGTCGACGCCCAAAGAGCGCAGAACGATCTCGATGCGGCTGCGGTCACTGGCGGTGGCCGTGTCGGTGCTCGCCTCGGCAATGAGCAGGTCGATGACATTCTGCCGGGCCGTATCGGTCAGCTTGTGGGTCTTGCCGCCAAGGGACTGGTAGAGGGCCATATCCATGGCAGTCCAGCCGTCTTTTGTGCCGGTCAGCGTGGCGGCAATGCTGTCTATCAGGGCCTCGGTCTGCTTCAGCAGCGTGACAATCACCGTCTTGCTGACAGTGCAGCTGCCTTCAGTCAAGGTAACGGTTACGGTGAAAGATGCGCCGTTCTTTATATCGTGTGCCTTCTTCAGCGTCACTGTGCCGTTGGCGGCGATGATATAGTCATTCTCTGCCACAGTGGTGGTGATCTGCGCTGTCACCTCACCGGTGTACAGCTTGAAGGCTGCGTCCTTTGCCGAGCCGTAGGGAATGGCAATATCGGTGAACAGGTCCAGCGCCTCACCGATACCCGGCAGGGACACGCCAAACAGCTCCCGCAGCTTCTGATTGACCGAATTCCAGTCAGTCAGACGCATCTCCGCCAGCGCTTCCTGCGCGCTGACCGAGGTGAATTGGCTGGTGTTGCCAACGACGTTCAGTGTTTTCTTCGGGTCGGCGGTGGTGCAGTTTCCGTAGGCGTTCTTGATGGTGATCTTACTGGCAACGCCGGTGAGGGTGCCGCCGAGATTACCGGCAAAGCCGCCCACATAGCCCTGCGCGGAGGAACCGGTGACTGTCACCTGCCCCGCGCCCACAGCGGTGTCCGCATTGCTGATGCTGCCGGCGAAGGAGCCGGTACGGTCCGTGCCAGTGACAGAGCCCAAGCTGTATGCCCTCTGGACGATGCCGGAGCTGCTGCCCACGAAGCCGCCCACATTCGTGCTGCCGGCAACGGCGCCGGAGGCATGGCTGTCGTAGATGTCGCCGGTGTTATTGCCAACCAAGCCGCCCACCATATTTTCGCCGGCGACAGTTCCGGAAGCGGAGGAGGCAGTGATGGCGCCGGCATTGCTACCCACGAGGCCGCCGAGCTTGTTATTGGTGTCGCTGCCGGAACCAGTGCCGGTGACGTTCACGTCAGCACGGCAGTTGTTCACGGCGCTGGCGATGGAAAAGCCGGTGTCTGCGTCGTACTCGCCGCCGCTTAAGCCCACCAGACCGCCCACGGACACACGGCCGGTAACAGTCCCGGAGACGGGGCAGCTGCCGATCAGGTTTGCCACGCTCTTGGCGGGATCATTTTTATCCAGCTTCACCTGTGCATCGCCAACCAGACCGCCCACATTGGTGCCGCCGGTGACAGAGACATCTTTCAGATTCAGGTTCTTGATGGTGGCGCCTCTAATGGCATTGAAGAAGCCCACGCCGATCCCGTCATCCTTGCTGATCTTCACGTTGGAGATCGTGTGGCCCTGACCGTCAAAGCGCCCGGTGAAAGAATGGTCGCTGCTGCCGATGCCGGAGAATTCCATACCGTTCAGGTCCAGATCATTGGCCAGCTTGTAGTTTTTGCTCAATGTTTCGGCGTCTGCAGCCTTCGCCAGTTCTTCAAGCTGGGCCACGGTGGAGATGGTCACCCAAGTCAGCTGGCTGCTGCCCAGCTCATCCCACGTGGGGCCATGGAAGAGGTTTTCGGTGGTGCCTTCGAACCACAGCACCCGATCCCCGTTCTTCACAGAGGCCAGTGATGCGCTGACATTGGACAGTGCATCATTGACGGTGAACATCCAGCCGTCCGGCGCATCTACGGCGCGGCCGTTGATGGTGTGGATGAACCGGCCAAAGGTGCTGGTGGAGGCATAGCTGTAGGTCAGCAGACCCTGCTCCTGCGCGGCATCCATCAGATCCACCAGTCGGGTGTTGCCGGTGCTCTCCATGGTGATCGAGAGGGTGTCTCCCATCTGCTCAAAGGCGTAGGTGCTCTTGTTGTAGGAGGCAACAGCCAGCTTCACGGTGATCGTCTCGGTTCTGGCCGTCTCGGGAGCCTTGACATTCTTCAGATACGGCAGGCCGTTGTTCTTGTCCGCACTCTGTGCCCAAATGCCGCCATCCTGATCCAGCAGGGTCAGGAAGCCGCCTGCCTTCATGTCGGACAGGGACTTGCCGACTGCACCGTAGTCATGGCTGGAGCTTGTGGCGCTGTTGTAGTAGCAGTTTTTGGTGCCCTGCGTTTGCTCATACTGGAAGCTGGACCAGCTCTGGTTGCCGCCGTTGAAGCCGTTACCCTCGTCGCCGGTGACGGTGACGATACCCGCCGCGTAGCAGTTCTCAGTGATGTTGCCGTTGTACACATACCGGCCAATGAAGCCGCCGGAGTAGCCGCGTGCGCTGACATCGCCAAGGGCAAAGCAGTTGCGGATGGTGCCGCCGTATCCTAAGCCCACAAAGCCGCCGGCGTGCTCGCTCTGCGTGCTGACGGTCATGCTGGTCCAGCAATTCTCAATACGGCCGCCCGTCTCGTTGGCTCCCACGAAGCCAGCGTGGCCCACGGAGGAGGTGGAATTGGAGGTCAGGCTGCCGCCCTCCACATAGCTGTTGCGGATATAGCCGTAGTTGCGGCTGATCATGCCGCCCAGCACCGCGCCGGTATCGGCTGTGATATTGGTGTTGATGACGGCGCAGTTGTCCACCAGACCGTAGCTGTTGCACACCAGCACGGCCGCGTTGTCGGAGAACAATACGTTGGCGCTGTCGATGGTCACATCGTGGATGTAAGAGCCGGCGTCAGTGTACCAGAACAGTCCGGCATCGCTGTTGCTGAGGGTCAGGCCCTTGATGACGTGCTGCTGGCCGGTTGTTCTGTCAATGCCGCTGAACTCGCCGGAGAAGGGATAGTTCTTGCTGCCGATGGACTTGGTCTTGGTCTGGTCTGCCGCGGACAGCTGGGAGAAGTCGATGTCTGAAGCCAGATAGTAGTTCTTGCTCCACGCGATCTTTTGCAGGCTCTCGCCGGTGCTGTTTTTGGCATCGTCATCAATAGCGGAGATCTTGATCCACTCCGCGGCACTGGAGATAGCCACCCACTCCTTCGGCGTCTCCGGCTCTGTAATGGATTCGGCATCGAAGCTGGCGTTGTCACTGTACGCGCTGGGCAGACTGTCTGCCAGTGTCTGATGGGTAGCGTCGGCATCTGCCAGCGCCGTAACGGTGAAGGAATACGTCTTGCCGGCCGCCACGATTTTCGACAGATCCAGCGTCGTGTCGCTGCCGGAAACCAGGAAGCTCTTGAACAGGGTCCGACCACTGTCGGTGACTGTGTACAGATCCAGCTGATACTTCTGCCCGGAGGCCATAGGCCGGGCGTCCCAGAGGGCGATGGGGGCAGACCCGTAGATGGGCTCCTTGGTCGTTTCGTTTTCGCCGATCTTCACCTGCTTCCACTGGATGCCGGTGACGGCCTTCATGCGGTCGTAGGGGTCCTGCACGCCCACCGCGATATTCTGCGCCCTTTCCAGAGACACGTAGGCGGGCTGCCCATCAGTCTCTGCGGTCACGGTGGCGTAGTAATACCCTTCCTCCATAGCTGCGAACTGCGGGGACAGGTCGTAGGTCAGCTTGCCGCCGCTTGCTGCGCCGGCAACGCCGGTGAAGTCCGCCGCGTGGCAGAGCACCAGCTCGTAGTGACCCAATTCAGCATCGGTGATATTTTTCGCCACGAAAGCGGCACGGGCGGCATAGGCTGCCGCAAGATCATTGAAATTGCCCGAATCGGATGCTGCGGTGATGGCCGCGTCCAACTGCGCCAGCTCCGCGCGCAGTGCCGCATCTGCATTAGCACGTTCGACAAACTTCGCGTCGTCCACCAGCCACAGCTTTTCCTCAGGGTCATTTGTGGCGTGGAAGTTCTTGAACTCCTCCTCTGTGAACGGTATCCATGTCTTGTCCGCACGCCACAGGGTAACGGTGTAGCTGGCAGCGCCGCTTACCGGCGTCCACTCCAGCACGCCGGTGGTCCGGGAACTCTCCTCGCCGCTGTCGGTGGTGTAGGGATCACGCTGGAATCGTGCATCCTTCGCTGCGGCGGCCGTATCGCTCGCAGCTGCAGGGGTCAGACCCTGCCATTTCAGTACGGGATAGCCGCTGTTGGCGCCGCGCACGGTCTCCCAGCTTTCACCCAGCAGGGTCAGGGCGTCGGCACGCAGTGCGCCGCTGCTCATAGCTTCCGCGCCGGGTGTAGCGGCACCGCCGGCCAGATAGCAGCAGCTGATGATATAGTCGCTGGCCTTCGTGTTGGTGGTAATGGCGCCGGTCTTGGTGTTATCCACGCTGAAAACGGTTCCGGCGTTGTAGCAGCGGGTGATGCTGCCGTTGGCCGCGCCGCCCAGAATACCGGCGGCGTAGCCGGTGGAGGAGACAGACCCCACGTTGTAGCTGTCGGTGACGGTGACGGTCCTGTTCCTTTCGCCGCCCACGATGCCGCCGGCGCGGCTGTATGCGTCCTTATCGGCTGTCACCGTGCCGCTGTTATAGCAGGCCGTAACGGTCACATCGGCAGCGGCGAGGCCCACGATGCCGCCGACATAGTCCGTACCGGTGACAGCGGCAGTACTGCCGCAGTTCCGGATCGTGCAGGCGGCGGTCACCGTCTGGGCCAGAATACCCGCGGCATTGGTACCGCTGACGGTTCCGGAGACAACGACGTTCTGGATAGTCGCACCGCTGGCCGCGCCGAACAGACCGGCGTTGGCCGCGCCAGTGACCTTCAGGCCGGAGACAGTATGGCCCGCACCGTCAAAAATCCCGGTGAAGGGGTGCTCCGTCGTGCCGATGGGCGTCCAGCCCTGATTTTTCAGGTCAATATCTGCGGTCAGTACGGCGCTGTAGCTCTTGCCCGAGTTGATCTGATCGCGGAACCATGCCAGCTCCGTGCGGGTGCCGATCTGGTAGACACCGTTGGCGTCCGTTTCCGGTGCTCTGCACGCCAGCTCAACAAGAATCTCTGTGCCGTCGCTTTCTGCACTGACAGAGAGCGTACTGGTCACTTGGTCATAACCCTTGGCAGTGACGGTATAGGAATACTCCCCGTCCGGCAGCTCATAGGTGGTGCCGGATGCCGCCGCGATCGTGCGCTCGTTCCATGTGACGGTCACGGCGGCCTCAGCGTCAGCAGGGGTCACGCGGAAGGTGATGGTACGCTTTTCCGCTTCGGCCAGCTCTATACTGACGGGCCCGGGCGCCGAGACGGTAAAGCTCTCGTTGACCTTGGAAACGTAGCCAAAGGCGGAGGCGGTGTAGCTGTGTTTGCCATAGGAGAGTTCGGCGGTATAGGTGGTCACCTGACCCGCGGTGATACCGCCGGTCAGCGCCTTGCCATCCACTGTTACCTCGGCGTCCGCAGGGAAAACCGTCAATGTCACCGTGCAGGGGGGCAGCTGATACGTGAGGATGGGATAGCCGTCGTTGATGTACTTGCCCGCAACGTCCTTAACGTCCTCGTGGAAGGCATCGCCCAGCGTGGGAGCGAGAGCCGTCAGTTCGGCAGCGCTCTTGGATGCGGCGTTGCTATCGGTGCCTGCACCTTCAAGGAAGTAAAGATCCGCCACTGTGGAGTAGTTTTTATTGTTAATACTTCCGATGACAGCGGCAGCACTGCCGCCTGTGATCGTGCCGGTAGAATAGCAGCGGGATACAGTGTTTTTATAAGAAGACGAATACGCATACAGATAGCCGACAATGCCACCGGCCTTGCCTGCGTAGTAACTGGTTTTTATATCGCCGCGATTATAGCAGTCTTCAACGGTGGCAGCACTGTTCACCTGCCCCACAATACCGCCGACGCTGTTGTTTCCGGTAACATTCGCTTTGTTGACACACTGTTTGACGGTGCCGTTGCTGGTGAGATATCCCACAATACCGCCGACGCTGTTGATCCCGGTAACGCTCGCTTTGTTGACACACTGTCTCACAATGCCGCTGCTGGCGAGATAGCCCACAATACCGGCGGTATTGTTTTTGCCTGTTACTGTCCCGTCAACCACCAGATTTTCGATCGTACCGCCGCTGACATAACCGAACAGGCCCTGATAATCCTCTCCGCTGGCACTGATATTCAGTCCGCCGATGGTATGTCCCTGACCGTCAAAGGTGCCTCTATAGGACGAGCTGCTTTTTCCAATGGGCGTCCAGAGGCCCTCAAGGGTAATATTGGCCGTCAGCTTGGCGTTCCACGCCCTGCCGGTACCGCTGTTTACCTGATCACGGAACCACGCCAGATCGTCTGCGCTGCCGAGTTGGTAGTAGCCGTCAACCAACGCCGGCTTTTTCGACATGGGGACAGGGACGGGCTTTGAGGTGCCGCCCGCTTCCTCCGTCAGGTCGAGAGTGCCCGTCTGGTCAATGTAGTTGTCGCTGCTGAACGCCCAGCTGTACACGCGGCCCACAGGCAGTTTATAGCTGCCGTCTGCCTCGGCGGGCATGGACGTGTATCCCTGCTTGACCGTGATCTTGGCATTCGCCACATCGTCAAAATAGACGAATGTCACCGTCACCGCGGGCTTGGCCGTCAGATCCTTCGACACGTCGACCGTCGTGGTACCCTCGGTGCCCGCGTTGATGGTCACCTCACCGGTCAGGTCCTCATATCTGAATGCACCGGTAACGGTGTAGGTATAGGTACCCCTTGGCACACTGTACGCATTGCTCTTGCCTGCAACAGTTTTACCGGTGCTGTCCTTCACGGTCAGCGCCGCATCGTCGGGAAGGCCGGTAAACTTCAGGTCGTAGGTCTTCAACTCCAGCGTGACACTCTCGGTAATGTCCTTGTTCTTGACGGATACGGTACCGGATTTGTCCGCATAGTCATCCGCCGTGTTTTTGACAGAGTATGCGTGGTCTCCTACCGCAACGTCCGAGAAGGAGTACTTACCGTCTTCGCTGACAGGCTGTTCCGTATCCTTCCACGTCAGGACAGAGCTCGCGGGATCGAGCACAAAGTTGACCGTGTACTTTGCGTTGGGGTCGATATTTTCCTGCTGCGCAAGGCCTTTGACAGTTTTATTGCAGCCCAGCGCCGTCTCTGAGGCCCAGTAGCAATCGGTAAATTGGATATATCGTTCATTACTTAAGATGTAGATAAATCCGCAAGCTTGGTTGGCTGTTTCTGCCGTCACAATGCCCTCGGCACCGCAATTGGTGTAGATGTGAGCCTTTGACGCAGAACCTGAGTCGCATCCGACAAATCCGCCGGCAGATCCCTTTGCAGCGGTAACGTCTCCTTTTGCGACGCTATCCTTGATGGTCAGAGCGTATGACGAATTCCCTTTTCCGAGAAGTCCGCCGGTTGCGGCACTGGACGCAGTGTTCGCATTTTGAACCTTCACGTTTGCAGAGCATCCATCAACGGTCAGCGCATCATTCTGATAGCCTACAAGACCGCCAACATAAGCTGCACTATATGAACTGCCTTTGTTTGTGTTTTGCACGTTCCCGCTGATGTGGCAATTTGTGATGGTGGTAGCGCCATACACGGTGCCGACCAAACCACCCGTTCCGCAGCTTGCGCTTGCCGCCGTTGATGTCAGGGCAACCTCAACCTTAAGGTTTTTAATAACTGCGTTTTTTCCCGTTCGCAAAAACAGGCCCGCATTCACGTTTCCCGTGGAATCATACGTAAATGTGATCGTATGGTTATCGCCGTCAAAGGTGCCTGTAAAGTCTGCCTTCTTATAGGGCGCTGTAACGGTGATATCCTTCGTCAGCTTATAGCTGCCGCTGGCGCGCATGTCGGCGAATTCCGCCGCTGTGCTGATCTCCGTCACGGCCGCCGCCTGCACCATGATATCGGCGCTCTGCACGGCAGACTGCGGACCAGCTTCCTGCTCCGCGTCGTCCGTATTTTCCGTATCTTCTGTATTTTCCGTATCCTCCGGAACCTCCGGCGTTTCCGGGGCTTCCGGTGTCTCCGGCTCCTCCGGGACGGTCACGTCCTCGGTGACAGGCTGCTCCACAGTCGTCTGCGCCGCACTGCCTGCCATCTCAGCCAGAACAGAGGTGGGCAGCAGGCTGGTGAGCATCAGCACCACCAGCAGCCACGATACCACACGTTTCTTCATTGTCTCAGTCTCCTTTATGTGAATTTTCTGTTTATATCTGTATAAAGAGAGGTAGGTGGAAGGGGCCGGCAAGCCCCTTCCACCCTATGGAAAGCAGACGGCTGACGCCGTCTCGACTTGACTACAAGAGAAATGCCTATCCCAGTACAGGGATAGGCGGTGCATTTTTGATAAGAAAAACGCCGTTTCTGCATTGCAAAAACAGCGTGGTTCCCATGGTGCCAAACGGAGAAAACGCCCGCTGTGCCTGATCCTCAGACGTGCAATTCTTCTGCCTCGCGCCCCGGAGCATTCGCTCCTCGTTTGCCGCCTACCTTCTCAGGCTCTCGCCCAATGGCTGACTTTCGTCACACAGCTTTCGCTGTTTCGGTGCATCCTTGCGCTCACAGTGCCGTTCGCGGTGGGTTTTTCTCCCGTTTCCTTCTAAGCTGCCGCCTGACCAGCCAGACCTGATCTTTGCAGCGGACAGCCGCACGACTTCACCGGATCGTATTCAATTAGCAGGTATAGTATATCACCCTGTCCCGATCCTTGTCAACGACATTCGGTAAAACGCCCCGAAATGCCCTGCGCAGCGGGCGGGCATGACAAAGTCAAAGGAGGGCCCTCCGCCGGATCGGCAGAGGGTCCTCTTTTACTCGTTACATATCGTGGATGTCCTTGAGCAGGTCCTCCAGCGACATGGTGCGCACATCCTCCTCGTCCTCGGGGGTGGACGCATCGCTGAGCGTGCGATCCACTGTCTCCTCCATCAACGGGAGGTCAGGCGCGGCGGACGGCTGGGGCGCGGCCTTGGGCGCGGGAGGCGCCGCCGGCTCATCATCGTCCAGCGGGATGTCGAAGTCCGCCCAGTCACGGGCCTTGGGCGCGGCCTTTTTCACCGGCTGCGTCTCCCTCGGCACGATGCGGGGCGTGGGACGGGAGCGCTCCGGCGCAGGGGCGGGACGGTGCTCCTCCCGATGCCGGTGGTCCCGGTCGTCGGGGCCGTCCGGCCCGTCAGCATCATCACCGCCGATGCTGCGGCCGATGAACAGGCCCAGCAGGAACAGAAGGCCCGCTACCAGCACCATGCCGCCGATGATGGCCACCACGGTGCGGACCTCGCCCAGCAGGGGCAGCTTCACGTTCAGGGGGATCTCAAGCATGGGGACCGTCGGCTCCGGCTCAGGCGCCGGTTCAGGGTCAGGGTCCGGTACGGTGACGTCGGGCACGATGCCGGTGTACTTGGGCATGCGCACCACATGGATGGTGTATTCCTCCTTGGTGGTCTTGTCCTCGGCGGTGCAGGTGACCGTCACCGGATTGTCGCCCTCCTTGTCGATGGCGATGTCGCCGGTGCCGCTGACACCGCTGGCCTTGCTGTCGCTGGCGGTGGCGGAGAGCGTCACCTGCTCCGTCTCAAAGGGGACGTAGGCGATGTAATCCTTGACGCTGCTGCTGAAGGCGGGGCTGAGAGACGCGCCCTCGATGCCCAGCTGGGAGAGAGTGGCGTCGGAGGAGGGCTTGTAGTTGGGGTCCTGCTCCCGGGTGACCTCAATGGTGTAGGTGCGGGTGGCGCCGTTGGCGGCGGTGACCTTCAGAGTCACGGTGTTGAGCCCCACCGCCAGTTGGGTGCCGCTGATGGAGACGGTCTGGGTCTTGTCGGCCCGGTTGTAGTCCAGACTCAGCTTTTCCACGCTGTAGGGCACCTTGGCGGTGTAGTACGTGGTGTTGGAGGAGAACGCCGGGTTCAGCGTGAAGTTGCCGGCAATGATGGCGGACAGGGAGCAGTTGTCGCTGAGGGTGGCCGCCTTGCCCGACCAGGAGGCGGAGCCCAAGTCGATGTCGTTTTCGCCGTCGGAGGCCACGATGTTGCTGAAGCTGGCGCTGAGCGCCGTATCAGCCGTGGTGCCGGAGGCCACCTTCAGCGTGACGGTGATCACCGCGCCGCTGGCGCTGGAGGTGCCGTAGACGCTGAAATGGTTCTGGTTCACCAGGATGCTCCACCCGCTGACAGAGCAGGTGTAGTTGGTGAAGGTCAGATTGCTGCCGCAGTTGAGGTCTGCCGTCAGGCCGTAGATCTTGCTGTCCACGGACAGGGTCAGCGTCACGGAGCTGCCGGCCTGCACGCTGCTGCTGCCGGTGAGCGAGGCGCCGGCGGCGTAGGCCTGCCGGGGCAGGACGGTCAGTATCAGCAGCAGGGCGGCTGTCAGGGACAGTGCGGTGCGAAGGAGTCTGTTTTTCATGAGTTACCTCCCACTCAGATGGTGCGCTGCCCCACAGTGACTTGGGCGGCCTGCACCACATCGGTGATGGTGATGCGTCCGTCGCCGTTGATGTCGGCAGCCTTCATGGCAGCCTCCTGCAGGCTGCCTGCACTGGCGACGTAGTTCTGCAGCTTCACCACGTCGGTGATGGTGATGCGTCCGTCGCCGGTGACGTCGCCGGTGACCACGATGGTCAGGCTGGCGCTGCCGCTGACGGCAGTCATGCCCGTGCCCACGTTGCCGGATACCACCTCGGCCCTGCCGTCATACACGGTGTAGCCGGAGCTGTTCAGGGTCTTGACGGACGTACCGGGTGCGATACCGGTGAGGAAACCGCCGGAGGGTGCGGAGGAACCTGTGCTGCCGCCGCCACCGCTGTCACTGGGCTTGGCGGTCCTGTTGAACTGGGCGGTGTAGGTGAGGTCGGAGCTGTCCATATAGGTGGCGTCGGCGACGAAGGTATTGCCGTTCTGATCCACCCAGTGCGTGAAGCTGTACGTATAGCTGCTGTCCGCCGCCTTGATGGGGTTGGCCGGGGCGGTGATAAGACCGCCCTTGGCCAGCTTGACCGTGCTGACCACGGTATCGTCCACCTTGAAGGTGACGGCGTGGAGATCGCCGAATCTGGCGTACAGCGTGTGGTTGGAGGCGGCCACCGGGGAGTTGGGGGAGACCTCCGTGCCGTCCTCACGGAACCAGCCTTGGAAGCCGGCCTCGCTGACGGAGGGCAGCTCGCCGTAGGTGTCGGTCAGATTGTAAACACGCGTTTCGATGATGGTATCGCCGATCTGGAAGGATACGCTGTACTTCTCGTCGCCAAGACCGCCGGAATCGGGCGAGGTGTTGACGTCCACGGTGAAGCGGCTCTCCGCCAGCGTCACCGTACCGGCGGCGTTGGTGCCGGTGATGGTCATGGTGTACTGTCCCGCGCTGAGCTTACTGAAGGCGCAGGCGCTGTCCAGGTTCCACAGGTCGTAGTAATATACGGTGCTCTTGATACTGCTGGAGGCGGTGAAGCCGGTTTTGCCGTCGGTGGAGGCCACCCTCACCGTGATGTTGGAGATGGGCAGACTGCTGGTGACCACGCCGCGGAAGGGGTAGGAGGACTTGCCGGCCACCAGCTCGGTGGTGGAGTCCTCGCTGCTGGGATAGAACATACCCTCCGTGCCCCACGTGCTGCCGATGGCGGAGAGCTGGAGCGGGGTAGCGGCGCCGCTGTCACCGGTGGTGGCCACAGAGTCGGTGCTCAGCGCCAGCAGCAGGCCGGTGCCGCGGTTTTTCAGATAGTAGGTGCCGTCGCCCACCAGCTGCCACATCTGGTCGTTCCCGGCAGTGGGAGCGGCCAGCGTCACCTTGCCGCCCGCGTCGGTCCGACGCCGGCCGCC
>OQVT01001576.1_pt1 | contig 14458 bp, 17 predicted proteins | sample 1691561 | NCBI WGS metagenome assembly OQVT01 (sample SAMN03418260, study PRJEB22391) | human gut metagenome | biome: human-gut; feature: organic feature; material: feces | host: Homo sapiens | place: Tanzania | collected 2013-01 | reverse complement strand
ATATGACCTTCCTCTATTTTACTCATCTGCAAAACATCATTGATAAGGGAAAGCAAATAATCCGCTGCTATCTTCATCTTTTTATGATTTTCCTGTATCAGTGCCTTATCCTCAAAATGAGTCTCATCAATCTTTAACAGACCAATAATACCATTCAAAGGTGTCCTGATATCATGGCTCATACGGCTGAGGAAATTCGTTTTTGCCCTGCTCTCGGCACGCATCTCATTAAATGCAGCCTGAAGGCGTGCCTGTTCCTGCTCATCCCGTTCATGTCTCTGTGTGGTATCCTGAAGCAGGATGATTGCATAGATCATAGGGACCTCAGCAAGGATTTCTGTATCAAACACTACCATTCTGGTCATAAGAACTGTTTTCTGTACCCAGCGGATACTTCCATCGTCTTCGCGGGCACAATACTCCACAGACATATTTGTTTCTCCGTTCTCAAACCTCTTACGAAGCTTTTCACAATGATCTGTCATACAGTAACCGGCAATTGTTTCCTGAGTGATTTTTTTCTCATATTCCCAGCAGTAATCCTGATAAGAACATGGAAGCGGATAATCCATAAAAAGTTCCCGGCTTTTCTGTTCTTTTCCATTCAGTACGATTCTTCTTTCCAGAACATCCTTTGTCAGATTTACTGTATAGATCACATCTGACAATTCCAGAAGCGCATCCACATAGCTGTCATTTTCCAGGATAGACTGTTTCAACTGTTCATAATAAAGCTGCAACTGCTCTTTTGCACCTGTCTGACCTTCAGAAGTCTTTCGGATAGTTTCAAATGCCAGGAGAAAATGATGCAGCTTTTTATCCTCATCCCAGTCCACCGGAATCAGTGTCAGGCGGTTATATGCCTCCTGATTCCCGATATTATACTCATATTCCAGCACATCTTTCTTCGTATGCATTTTCTTTTGAAGTTCCGAAATCTGCAGCCCTTCGCGGATATCTGCCTGACAGGACTTTTCAACCTGTTCCTCTATGATCTGTTCCACAGCACCGGAATATGCACCATCAGAAGCCAGGAAAAAATTCTCACTGGAACGGATTGCCCGATAGGTATCCATCCTGGCATCACAATACAGACAGTCCGAGAAAATCTGCCAGAAAAAAGAAGCCGAATGTAAAGAGAAAACCAAGAACCAGACAGTAACGAATTGTTTTTTGAATACAAAGCCGGATATTATCATAATTTCCAAGTGCCTGGTGTTCTGCAACGGAAGGCAGCAGCATGACCGAGACTGCATTTGTAATTGCACAGGGAAATAGAATTAAGGGCAGTGCCATTCCATTTAAAACGCCATATACAGACAGGGCAGTCTGCTGAGTCATTCCAAACAGGCGCAGATGTCCTGGAATTAAAATGGATTCAATACTGTGCAGAAGATTGACCAGAAGGCGGTTACAGGTAAGAGGTGTAGAAAAAGCCAGAATTTCTCTTAACTGCCGAAAGGGTCTGGTTAGCTTGAGAACAGGCTGAGTAAAGGAGTGGAAATCCATGATGGTAATAAATAAGGCGAACAGCATGGAAATAAATTCCCCAAAAAAAAGACCAAAGACAGCAAGCATAGGAGTGATTGCGTGTCCTTCCTGACTCCAGACAAGCCAGAGCAGATAGGAGGCGGCAACACGTGCAGTCTGTTCGATTAACTGAGAGAGAGCCGGTAAAAGTGTTTTTTTTCGGGCAAAATAATAACCGTTTACGCAGGAGTGAAACGTTCCCATCGGAATGGAGAGGGAGGATACTTTTAAAAGAGAAGTACATTGTGGTTCAAATAAAATATGTATAGCAAACCAGTCAGCATAATGAAAAAGAAAAAAAGTGACAAGAATAGAAAGTAAGGTAGAAAAAGATGTGGCAATTAAAAAGACGGCTCTTGCATCGGAGTCCTCTTTTTTGGCAGATTTGGCAGCAACAAGGCGTGAAATTGCAGTTTGAATGCCACCGACGGTCAGAGCAAAACAAAATATGTCCGATGGTTTGCTTGTTATGCACGTGTTTCTCCTCCATACAGATTAAAACACCCGCCTGTTGCTGTCGCGCAGCAGGCGAGTGTCCGGATTCTCTTGTTTATCGGGTCAGTTTCTTCGCCCAGTGTCCATAGTTTACCATGATAAACGCGGGCACCGCTTTGAAAATCTGATCCAAATTCAGGCACCACACCACAACGACCGGCGATGCCTTGACGTAAAACGCCATAAAGAACGACAGCGGAATGACAATGCACCAAATGCTCACCAAGTCCAAAATCATCGCGTACTTGGTCGCGCCGCCGCCCTTGATGATGCCGGAGTTAACCGGCATCTGATAGCACATGCCGACCATGACAATGCACAGAATGTGCAGGAACGTGCGCGCCAGCTCGCGGCTCTCGTCCGAGAAGCTGTACAGCGCCAGCACCGGCTCGGTCAGTCCATACAGAACCAAACCGCAGCAAATGCCCATAATCAGGAACATAACCTGAAAGGTCTTGGCATACTGCTTGACCACCTTCATATCGCCTTCGCCAATCGCCTTGCCGATAAATACGTTGGTCGTCGACGCCGCGCCGACAGCGACTGTCTTGACGATGAGATAGAGATTGGAGGCCATGCTGTTTGCCGCAATGGCGCTGGAAGTCAAATGTCCCAGAATTGCGGTCTGCATCGCCGTATTGACGCCCCACATCGCCGAGATAAACAAAATCGGCAGGCTGACGCGATAATAGTCACGCATAATCGAGCGGTCCACATGCAGGAAATCCCGCAGCTTTAAGCCGAGATTTCGTTCCTTCTTGGCAACGTAGCACAGAATAATGATGCACTCTACAATGCGCGCAACCAACGTGCCGATTGCAGCGCCCTGCACGCCCAGCCGCGGCAGGCCGAACCGTCCGTAAATCAAGCACCAGTTGATGCAGAAATTGATGCACAGCGTGCTCAGTGACAGATAAAACGCAATCTTGACCACTTCCGTACTTCTCAACACCGCAAGCAAAATCGTCGTCACGCAGAAAAACGGATAGGTAAACCGCACAATGTTCAGATACTTGACGCCCTCGGCGATAATCTCCGCGTCATTGGTAAACAGGCCGACTGCCTGCTCCGGAAACAGCGACACGATGACAAACAGCACAAGCATGAGCACGAGCGCCGTGCGCATGGCAATGCTTGCGACCTTGCGAATGGTCTCCGTGTCTTTTTTGCCCCAGTACTGTGACGCCAGAATAACCAGACCGTCACCGATGCCGATGAGCAGGTTTTGATAAATAAACTGAATCTGGTTGACCGCCGTGACGCCGGACAGGGCGCTTTCCGCATAGCTTCCAAGCATGAGATTGTCCGTCAGATTGACGCTCAGCGAAATGACATTCTGCAGGACAATCGGAAGGCACAGAACCAAAAACATGCGGTAGAATTTTTTGTCTTTCAACAGCATTTTTGCAAACTCCTTCTTTCACTTTTTCCACCTGTTATACTGTACACGATTTGATGCAAAATGAAAAGAGCGAATGTGAAATTTAGCAGGAATATGCAATAAGTCCATCGTTTTTATAAATCCTGCCGCAAGTTTGTCACAGCAATGTGTACTCGAGCATGACGCGGCGCACACGGCTGCCGTCCGTCGCGCCGTCCGGCAAAAGCGCAATCGCCACCTGTGTCAGCTGTGCGTCCGGCTCGTCCGCCTTGCGCAGCATAGCATAATCTCCCTCAAACGAAACAACGATGTAGTCCACCGGATCTGCAAATCCCATGATTTTTCTCTCCTTTGCCGTAAAAAAATTTTCTTTATTTTATCACATTTTCCGCCTGCCGCCTATCCCGAATCTTGCTTTCGTATGCCAAATCTCGCATTTTTTTGACATTTTCAGAATTATGGTCAATTTTACTATTGATTTTTCGCGCGAAATCTGGTTATCTAATATGGTAATACTTAATCTTTCGCAGATTGTGAGGTAAATAACATGAGTGCAAAGGAAATGAAGCCGATTAAGGAAGGCAAGGTTCGTGAGATTTACGACAACGGAGACAGCCTGATTATGGTAGCAACCGACCGCATCAGCTGCTTTGATGTCATCCTCAAGAACACCATCGAGAAGAAGGGCACCGTTCTGACGCAGATGTCCAAGTTCTGGTTTGATCTGACCAAGGACATCATCCCGAACCACATGATTTCTGTAGACGTCAAGGACATGCCGGAATACTTCCAGCAGCCGAAGTTTGACGGCAACAGCATGCTGTGCAAGAAGCTGAACATGCTGCCGATCGAGTGCATCGTCCGCGGCTACATCACCGGTTCCGGCTGGGCAAGCTACCAGAAGGACGGCACCGTATGCGGCATCAAGCTGCCGGAAGGCCTGCAGGAATCCGACAAGCTGCCGGAGCCGATCTACACCCCGTCCACCAAGGCTGAAATCGGCGATCACGACGAAAACATTTCCTACGAGCAGAGCATCGATCATCTGGAGAAGTGCTTCCCAGGCAAGGGCGCAGAGTACGCACAGAAGCTGCGCGACTACACCATCGCGCTGTACAAGAAGTGCGCTGACTACGCACTGAGCCGCGGCATCATCATCGCCGACACCAAGTTTGAGTTCGGTCTCGATGAAAACGGCAACATCGTTCTGGGCGACGAGATGCTGACACCGGACTCCTCCCGTTTCTGGCCGGCAGACGGCTACGAGCCGGGTCACGGTCAGCCGTCCTTCGACAAGCAGTTCGCACGCGACTGGCTCAAGGCAAACGAGCATGACTGGGAGCTGCCGACGGACATCACCGAAAAGACCATTGCCAAGTATCTGCAGGCATATGAACTGCTGACCGGCAAGAAGCTGTAATCTCTGTTATTTGCTGCATAAAGAAATAGCAAGACGGCATACATCGCATGCGATGTATGCCGTCTTTTTATGTACAAATTATATGCAATAAGAGCAAAACAAGCCTGCTCAGCGCGCGATCGCCTCGCAGATTTGCCGCATCGCCTCTCCCGCTTCCGGAATGTCGTAGAGCGGGTAGTTGTGATTCAGGCCGTTTCCGACATGCAGCGTTGTCTCCGCTCCCGCCTCCTGCAGCAGCTCGGAAAACTTAACGACATCCGGATACAGCAGCTCGCGTGTGCCGGTGAACAGCGTGACATCGCGAAAGTACGAAAGCTCTCCAAATATCGGGCTGATGCGGTAGTCCTTCGCGTTGGTATACGGCCCCGCCCATGCTTTTCCCATTCTCCGCAAGCCCTTCGGAGACAGTGTTGGGTCATGCTTGGCATAGCGCTTGATGTCCGGATTGGACAGCGTGGCATCCAGCCACGGGCAAATGAGAATCAAATGCTCCGGCTGTTCCCAGCCCCACACGCCGAGATACTCGCAAAATCCGGCGGCAAGTCCGCCGCCCGCAGAATCTCCCAAAATCGTCAGCGGCAAATCCGTGTACCCGCGAATGTCCGGATACAGGTGCTCCAGCACCAGATATGTTTCGCTGAACCGGTGATTGGGCGCCAGCGGATAAATCGGCGCCAGCACAACGGAATCCGACTGCTGCGCCAGCCGGTCGCAAAAGCGCAGCTGATTTTTGGAAATCTGGCTCACATATGCGCCGCCGTGCAGATACAGGACAATATGCTTTTTTTCGGTCTCCGGCACGAACGCCAGCAGCTTGATGTTTCGATAGTGAAAGACAATCACCGTGCTTTCAAACGACACGTCTTTCGGCAGTTCATACCACTTGTCTTCTGATTTTGCCCGCCGCTGCATGTATTTCTGCGCATTTTGCGCCGTCTCAAACACCCGTGTCGAGCTTTTGGACTGCAGCCGCAGTTCCGTCAGCGATGCACCGATGGATCTGTGATAGACATGGACGGACACAAAGGCAAAGCCTGCGGCAAACACAACAAGAGAGACAAAGACAATCAGCAAAAGAGTTTTTATTCGTTTCAATTTTTGCTCCTCATGGGGTTTCTTTGTCTCTCATTGTACCCGATTGACCGGATAATAGCAAGCGCCGCTGCATCCGTCCGGAAACAGCCGCTTTTTCATCTGCGTTTGGAAATCCGCCTCGGATGCGCTCGCCTCTACAATATCCAGCGCCGCGCGAAACGCGCGAATGTCGCGCACGGTCTCTTCCGGAAAATTTCCGCGGCTCACGAGCTTCCCGTATGCAATACCAGCCTGCTTCATGTGCCACAGTGCGCACAGCCCGCATCCGGATTGCCCGACACGCGCCCGCACAGGCTCGTCATACAATTTTTCTTGGGAATATACAGAATCGTACACCCCGCCCAGCGTGTACGGTATCAGGCAGGCGTGAGGCAGCTCATCGCAATGCAGCGAGCTGCAAAATGCCCCGTGAAAATGACACATCTCATTGAGCACAAACGCCTCATACTCCAGTTCCGGTTGTGCCGCCGTGCAGGCGTGCATATCCGCCAGCGTGGTCTTGCGATGAAAAATGATGCGCTGCGCGCCCAGCTGTCTGCACTGCGCGATGGTCAGGCGATTGATTTCGGACAGCTCTCCGCTGATGTGCAGCTGTATGTGCCGGTCTATGCCCTGTGCATGCAAATACACCAGCAGCGCCATATCCGCGACGATGAATGACGAAAATCCATCCTGCACACACTGCTCGATATACGCCGCCAAAATCGGGTACTGCTCCGGCGTGTAATACAGCGAATTGAGCGTAATCGTCACCGGCACGCCGTAGACCTCTTTCATGCTGCCCAGAATTTGCAGCTCACTGCGCGCACCGATTTGCACCGGATAGTACAGCACTTCCCGCCGGTTGAGCGGCAGAAAAATCCCGTATTTCTCCATCCAGTCCGCCGGAACATACCCGCAGAACAGCTCTTGCGCACCCGCTTCGACACAGGGAATGTATGCGTCTGCCGAGCCGATTCCCGCTGTAATTTTCATAGCCCTTCCTCCTCAAAGCAGGTTGATGACAAGACGGCGCGGCTTTTGGCTGAGAAAAGCATCCAGATACGCCCCGTCTGTCAGAATACGCAAATCCGCGCCGAACAGGCTGTTGTACCGTCCAATCATGTGCAGATGGTCGGGATATAAAAACAGCCGTTCGCGGCAGTACTGCGGGCAACCGTCCTCCGCCGTCTGGCGCCCGCGGCTGCCGTTGCGGCACACCGCATACAGCGTACAGTGTCCCGCCGTGTTCGTCTGGTAAAACGGCGCATAGACATCGGCATCCGGTGTCAAATCCGGCACATATCCGCACGCCTCAAACGAAATGGTTTCGACGCCATAGGTGCGCCGCATCCAAGCCCGATAAAAATCCGCCTGCACTGCCGTCTGCCGCAGCTGTTCTCGATGCGCAGCCATGCCGGTTTTATACGCAAGGCGGGCATCTTTTCGGCGTTTGTTGAGCAGTGTTCCGCACACCGGCACATGCCCCGCCCGCTTGACCAATTCCATCATGCCCCAGTCGTTGCAGACAAGTTCCATGCGCTGTTCCGGCAGATGCCGCAGCCAATCCTGTGCGCGCGGCACATCGTGCTCCCGCAGCATGGACGTCACCAATACCGGCTGCAAGTTCTCGCGCCGCGCCTTGTGCACAAGCCTGCACAGCGCTTGCGGCTCCGGAAACAAGCGCGGACAGTACGCGCTGCCGACATACACATACCGCACCGGTACGCGCGAAATCGGATGTTCGTCCAATCCGTGCAGCGCCCAATACCATGTAAAAAACTCCGCGTCCGGTAATGTGATATATTTTTCCCACAGCTCCGGCCGATCCAGTGCAACCGCCAGCGGCGGCAGCTTGGGGATACAGGCGCGCCAAGCGGCATCCGGCTGCATGCCGGAAAACCAGTCGTGCCGCTGCGCGTCCCAATGCGGTGCAAATACATCATCCATCTGTGCCGGATAGCCCGCCCATGTCTGCGCCAAAGTGCCGGCGTCCTCCTCCAGCTTGAGCGAAACATATTGGCTGTACTCCGCCATCAGCTGCGTCACAGCCTCTTTGTAATCCGACTGATTGGTTTCGACACGATAGACCGCAAAAAATTCCGTCTCCTGCTGCATTTCGCAAAAAACGTCGCGCAAAACAACCGCACGATAGGTGCTGTCCTTCCGGCAATAGAACTGCAGCCGGATGGCATCCCAGCTTTTGTGAAACGACTTCGGCACACGAAACGGAAACCCGATGCGCGACACATCCAAGATGCTGATTTCCTGTATGCTGTTTCCTTCCGCCAGCAGCTGCCCGCTCAAGATGGAAAACGGAATCATTTGCCACACTCCTTCGGTTTGAATTGATTCTATTATACGGTTTTTGTGCGCAAACAGCAAGAAAAAAGCCCAAGAGCGCAAACTCTTGGGCTTTCCTGTTATCGCAAGCCGGTTTTCTCCAGCACCTGTGAGACGCTGCTGACCGGAACAATCGTCAGCTGGCGCTTGACTTCCTCTGCGACATCCTCCAAGTCTTCCTCGTTGTCCTGAGGAATCATCACCGTGCGAATGCCCGCGCGAACTGCTGCCATCAGCTTTTCCGTCAGACCGCCAATCGGCATGACGCCGCCGCGCAGCGAAACCTCGCCGGTCATGGCAACCGTCGGCTCTACCGCCTTCCCCGTCACAAGCGAGGCGAGCGCCGTTGTCAGCGTAATGCCTGCGGACGGGCCGTCCTTCGGCACCGCGCCGTCCGGCACATGAACATGCAAATCATACTCCTTGAACATATCCGCCTTGTCCGGATACATGCTCTTGACCAGACTGATGGCAACCTGTACCGATTCCTTCATCACATCGCCGAGCTGGCCGGTAATATAAATTTTTCCCTCGCCCTTGGTGAACATGGTTTCCAAAAACAGAATGTCGCCGCCCGCCTGTGTCCACGCCAAGCCCGTGACAACGCCCGGCACACCGGTTTTCATCGCCGTATCATGCCGCATCGGCTTACGGTCGAGCATTTCTTTGAGCTGCCGTGTGCCGACCGTGACGGCTGTGTTTTCTCCCTTGACCAGTTTGACCGCGGCGCTGCGGCACAGCGTATCTATGCGCTTTTTGAGTCCGCGCACGCCGGATTCCATCGTGTAATCCGAGATAATTTTGCGAAGCGCGCCATCGGAGATATGCAGCTGCTGCGGCGCAATGCCTGCGCTCTCCATCGCCCGCGGCAGCAGATGTTTTTTGGCAATTTGCAGCTTTTCCGATGCCGTGTAGCCCTGAAACCGAATGACCTCCATGCGGTTGAGCAACGGCTCCGGAATCGTATCCAGCGAATTTGCCGTGCAGATAAACAGCACATCGGACAGGTCATACGGCACGTTCATGTAGTGGTCGGTAAACGTGCTGTTCTGCTCCGGATCCAGCACCTCCAGCAGCGCACTGGACGGGTCACCGTTGTAATCCTTGCCCAGCTTATCCACCTCGTCCAGCACCACAACCGGATTGGATGCGCCGCTGCGCCGAATGCCGTCCATGATTCTGCCCGGCATCGCGCCGACATAGGTGCGTCTGTGTCCGCGAATTTCCGCCTCATCGCGCACGCCGCCGAGACTGACACGCGCATACGGACGCTTGAGCGCTCTGGCGATGCTCTGTCCAATGCTGGTCTTGCCCGTGCCCGGCGCACCGACAAACAGCAGAATCGAGCCTGCCTGCTTTTGGTTGAGCGCCATCACGGCAATTTGCTGAATGATGCGCTTTTTGGCTTTTTTCAGACCGTAATGGTCTTCATCGAGAATTTCTTCCGCCCGATCCAGCGCAATGCGTTCAAACGGCGCCTTTTTCCACGACAAGCCCGTGACAAAGTCCAAATAATCGTACAACAAGCCGTATTCATGACCGTTTTGGCCCTCTTGCTTCATGCGGTTGAGGACTTTTCGCGCCTCTTTTTCCGCGATGTCATTCATGCCGGACTGCGCAATGGCCTGCTCGAACTTCCGAATATCCGAGACATTTTCCGGATGCATGTCATCCAGCTGTTTCTGTAAAAATTCAATCTGCCGTTTGATGGCTTCTTCGCGGTAAACCATTTCATTGGACTTTGAGACCGCCTGCTGGGCTTCGCCGCTGACGCGGTTGACCTCAATCATCTCATACAGGGCCTTTTCCATCAGCTCCACACGCTGAGACAGCACGTCGGTCTCCAGCATCTGATATTTTTCCTCGCTGGAGATATTGAGCTGACTGGACAGCGCCGTCACCATCTCCGCAAGTGAATGCCAATTCAGAATGTACTGCCGCGCAATCACGCCCCACTGGAACTGATTGCTGAATTTCAGCATCGCACCGCGCACGCGCTTAAACCGCTCCTCGATCTCCGCCGGTGTCAGATCCTGAATCTCGGTGCATTCGACAAATTGTACGAGGTTGGCTTCCAAGTCCGCCTGACTCAGGCGCACACGCGCCAGCGCGCGAACATTGACGGTTCCGTCCTCATCGACCGACTCCACCACGCCCGTGACCGCAATCGGATAAATATCCTCCGGCTTGATGTCCGGACGCTGCTTGTGCTGCTTGAGCATCAGAAAAATCACGCTCGCGCCCTGCTCCGCCTGCTTTCCCGCAAGCTCCTCGTAATATTCTTTTTTTAAGTACAGACTGGCTCCCGGCAGGAGTGCCAGATCATATACAGGAATGACTAGCATACTAGATGCCTCCGTTTCCGTCGCCGATTTTAGCACTCAATTGTGCTGAGTGCTAATGCCTTGTGAAAAAAAATGCCTTCTGCGCAGACGCATCCGGCACACTTGTAAACAATGATTTTGTATTTATTATAGTAGTTTCTGCCTGCATGTCAAGGGCTGACACAATTTATTTACATTTTGCGTTTGTGTGCTACAATAGAGATACCGATTGTATGCCAGATAGGAGTTTTGTCTATGGAGAACAAGCAAAAAATCAATTATCAAAAGCAGCTGGACCGCATCATCAGCAAGCTGACCGACCGGCCGCGTCTCGCCCTGCACAGCTGCTGCGGCCCGTGCAGCAGTTACGTCATGGAATATCTGTCCAAATATTTTGACATCACGCTGTTTTATTACAATCCCAACATCTATCCGGAGGAAGAATACCAGCACAGACTGTCCGAGCAGCTGCGGCTGTGCGAAATTTTCGGCATTCCGACCGTCCCGTGTGACTACGATCCGGAGCGATACGAAGCCTATGTGCGCGGCTTAGAGCAGGAACCGGAGGGCGGCGCGCGCTGCACCAAATGCTTTGAGCTGCGCTTGGATTACACCGCCGCCAAGGCGAAGGCGCTCGGCTTTTCGCTCCTGACCACCACACTGACCATCAGCCCGCACAAAAACGCCCCGCTCATCAACACCATCGGCGAGAACATCGCGGAAAAATACGGCATGACTTGGCTTCCGGGTGATTTCAAGAAAAAGGAAGGCTATAAGCGCTCGATTGCGCTGTGCAAGCAGTACGACGTGTACCGGCAAAATTACTGTGGCTGCAAGTATTCCATCTGGGAGGAGGAATAGCCTTTTGCGGCTATCCTCTCATCTCCCGCTCGATCCACGTCATGATGACATCCACCACATAGTCCTGCTGCGCCGGCGTGAGCGCGGTGCCGGCCGGAATATGATGCCATTTCCACAGGCAGCCGCGGCAGCAGGTCGCCGTGGCATGCTGGGCAAGAAACACCGGATGCCCGCGCGTCGGCGTCTGTTTTCCGTCATTCGGGATGACGGCAGGCGCCAAACGCTGCCGCACAAAGTCATACGCATGGCGGCGCACCGTATCCATGCCCTTCGTCCAGACATATTCTCGGTCTTTGGGCTTGAGGTAAAAGCGGCTGCGGAAAGCAGAACGCGACAGCCGAAAAAACAAGTCGCTCAAATCGCGCTGTGCCATCAGATCAGGATGCCTTCCAGATGATCCATCTCGTGCTGTACAATCTCGGACACCCAGCCGCTGAACTGCTGTACGTGCTTGTTCATGCGCTCGTCCTGATACTCTACCGTGATTTCTTTATAGCGCGTGCACGGACGCTCTCCCGGCAAAGACAGACAGCCTTCTGTCGTCTCATACTTGCCGGATTTTTTCAAAATAACCGGATTGAGCATGAGCAGATTGGTCATGCCCAGATTGACAATGATGATACGCTTGTTGACGCCGATCATATTCGCCGCCATGCCCGCGCAATCGGTCTGATGTGCCTGCATGGTGTCGCGCAAATCCCGCATCACGGCTGTATCCGCCTGTGTTGCCGGCTCTGCCTTCTGCTGTAAAAATAAAATGTCCTTGTTGATTGGTTTAATCATGTGTGTTCTCTCCTGTTATCATTGCTGTGAGTGCTTGCTCAAAGTCTCGATCCTCTTGTCGGGATCGTTTTTTATTGCCATGCAGTCGTCCGCCGGATCGGCGGATTTTTTTTGCGGTGTGCCGCGCAAGCAGCAGCGCATCTATATTTTCCTGCGTGTATTCCAGACCGTCCTGCCGCAGCACCCGCGCGCCGCGCGCCAAACACATCGCGGCAAGACCGTAATCCTGCGTAACTGCGATATCACCCGCATGCAGGCGATTGACCAGCGCAAAATCCACGCTGTCCGCCCCTTTGGATACGATGATGGTCTGCGCGCCCGTGCGCCGGATTTGGTGCGAAGTGTCGCACAAAATGACGCACGGAATATGATGCGTGTTTGCCAAATGAACCGTCTCGTCTACGACCGGACAGCCGACCGCATATTCACAGCGGCCCAGCCGTTTTGCTGAATCAGGGTTCTGCTGGCTTTCAGGATGTCTTCTCTGGATGTCACAATGGTATTCATTCAATCACCTCAATCTGAACGATGTTCATTATAGCATCAACCTCTGTTTTGTCAAGAGAGAATTTCAAGAAAGTGCAAAAAATTTTCGGGCATCACTGCCCGAAAATCAGATGTAATGGATGCCGCGGTATTACGGGGGAAGGGTTCATCCCCAAAGGTTTTGAGCCGACCCTGCGAAGCGCAAAAGCATTCAATCCAGCACCATTTTGGCGGTGCGCACGCACTGACTCACATCCCCTGCCTGGAGGCATCGGAGCAGCAGCTCGGCGGCAGCGTGAGCGTCGCTCCCCGCCCGGTGGTGGTCAAGGGGAATGGAAAGCTCGCTGCAAAGGGTGTTCAGCTTATAATTGGGCATTCCCGGCAGTGCCGCCCGTGCAAAACGCACCGTACACACATACCGCGCCCAGCGATGCCAGCGGATGCCGTAGGCATCCAGACATTTGGCCAGCACCCCCATGTCAAAGGGGGCGTTGTGGGCAACCAGCATCCCGCTGTCAAACAGGGGTTCAAGCTCCTGCCACAGTGCCGGGAAGGTGGGGGCAGTCTCAACAGCCTCCGGCGTGATACCGGTGAGTTGGATGTTGAAGGCGTCAAAATGGGTTTCCGGGTTCACCAGGGTGGCGAACTCCCGGGTAATCACCCCGTCCTCCACCACTGAGATGCCAACGGCACTCATGCGGTTGTTGCGGCTGTTGGGGGTTTCTGTGTCAAAAACAATGTATCTGGAACCCATGTTACATCACCATGCAGCGCACCCGGCCAATGGAAATATAGCCATTGACCACAGCGCGCAGGTCACTGTCGTCAGAAGCCGGATGGGTGGCGTAGTCCAGGGGCTCCAAGTCCGGGTACTGCACGTTCTTTTCACCCGCAGCATCCATCACATAAAGCGTCCCCTTGTAGTAACCGCCTACAGCTACGGTGCGGTCACGCAGAATGCCGTTGCAGGAGCCGGTGGGGATGTTTACATTCCAAATCTCATTGGGGGCACAGGGGGTGGGCAGCAGCTCTGCCAGAATGCCGGGCAGGTATTCCCTCGCATTGTCGTAGCCGCCCAGGTTGTTCTGGGACAGGGCAATGGCGGGAATGCCGCTCATCAGGGCTTCCATGGCCGCGCCCACCGTGCCGGAATAGGCAATGTCATAGCCCACATTGTAGCCGTGGTTGATGCCGGACAGCACTACGTCCGGCTTTTCGGGCATAATGGCATCCAGCGCTGCCCGGATGCAGTCGGCGGGAGTGCCGTCCAGGGAATAGGCGGTCACGCCATCCATGCCCCATTCGTGCTTTCTCAGCCCCATGGGACGATCCAGGCTATGATTATTTTGCCGGTATTGATGTGACCATGGACATCCGCAACCCCGTGGGGAGCCGGGTGACCTCCATCCGCTATCAGGGGGCTGAGCTGCCGGAAGACCGGACGCTGACCCTGTGTATGAACAACTACCGTTCCTCCGGCACCGGCGGCGGTTCCAGAGGCCGCCGCAGAGGTGAAGAAGACTGAACCGGCCGCTGCCGTCAAGCCTGTGCCACCACGTTGACATTGCCGAACTGCGCAGCGGCCTCCGCCAGAAGGGAAATGCCCGGGGCGTTGATGCCGTCATCGTTGGTAATTAAAATATTCATAGCGTCTCCTTTTAATGCAGTACTGTGAGCCATTTGGTTTTGTCCACCACAATGCTGCCCCGCTCCAGCACATAGTCCATAATCAGCTCGGAAATTTCCGTCTGCTGCTGGGAT